>Ga0209013_10004521_pt1 | contig 12185 bp, 12 predicted proteins | sample Cruoilmetagenom2_FD_187291 | JGI IMG/M metagenome (GOLD analysis project Ga0209013, IMG submission 187291) | Oil polluted marine microbial communities from Coal Oil Point, Santa Barbara, California, USA - Sample 2 (SPAdes) (version 2) | ecosystem: Environmental > Aquatic > Marine > Oil seeps ...
TGCCAAAGGCGCGCAGCGTTGGAGGCCGATGGCTCCGACGAGAGCTCGCTCTCGGAGGAGACCTCGGCCTCCAACGCGTGGCCGCGGGCCCGGCCCGCGGACGGCGGGCTTCCGGGCACGGAGACGGAGAAAGAAACGGAAACGGCATAATGGCTACAACGAAAGGAGACCTCTCCTGAGATGAAGGCGCTGATCGCCGCGATCGTGCTGACGGTGCTGGCCCTGGTCGGGTCTCGCCGGGAATTCGTCCTGGAAAAGCTCCCGCTTGGTGTCCAGCCCTTCTTCACCGGCGCCGAGTTCATCCTCATCGGCCTGCTCCTCGGCAGCGAGGGCCTCAACGTCATCGACGACGCCACCCTTGAGCTCCTGCGACCGTTCGTGTGCGTGATTCTCGGCTGGGTCGGCTTCTTGTTCGGCCTCCAGTTCGACCGGCAAACGATGAACAACCTCCCCGGCGGGTATGCCCGTGTGTCGGCCGTCGAGGGCGTGGTCACGTTGGCTGCGGTACTACCGGTAGCGTCGTTTCTGTTGACGCGAAACACGGACACCGCCCCCGAGATCATCGCCGTTGCGGCGGTCGCACTCGCGGCGTCGGCGGCCTGCACGGGTCTGACGGCGCTGGCACTGGCCAGGCCACGCGTGCGGCCGGCTTCGCGTCATCTTGTGACCCTGCTACGATTCGTCTCCAGCCTCGACCCGGCGGTGGGTATGGTAGCAGCCGGTGTCGGCCTCTCACTCTTCGCCGTTCACCCTTTCGACGCCAATGGCTTCCCGATGGTCCTGCAGTGGCTCGTGATCTCAATCTGCCTGGGCGCCGTGACCGCCTGGATCTTCGTCTCCCTGACCCTGACCCGCACAAGCCAGGCCGAGCTCACCGTCTACCTCCTGGGAACCGTCGCTCTTGCCGGTGGTGTCGCCTTCGCCCTCCATCTTTCGGCTCTGTTCGTGAGCTTTGTTTGTGGGCTCGTGGTCGCGAATCTGACCCACGTGCGATCGATCTGGGGGCGCGTGATGACGATCATGGCCGATGGCGATCGGTTTCTCTATCTCCTGCTTCTCGTGCTCGCCGGCGCCTACTGGAAGCTTCCAAACATTCACTTGGTGTTCGCGGCGCTGGCATATGTCGGGATCCGCCTAGTGGGAAAAGTGGCAGGGGGATTCCTCTCGACTCGCCGACTGGCGCGGTACCAACCGGTCCCGCCCCTGATTGGGCTCGGCCTGGTTTCGCAGGGCGGGATGGGGCTGGCAATCATTGTCGAGCTCCGGTTTGTGGTCGATCGACCGTTCATCGAGTTAGTGATGAGCGTCGCCATCCTGGCGATCATCATCAACGAGCTCCTGGCGCCATGGCTCCTGATGCGGACCGCCGGACGGGCGGACGGGGGCGCCTCGTGATCCGCCGCACTTTTACTCTCTCCGCCGTCGGCGCCCTTGTGTGGCTGCTGCTCAGGATGATCGAAATTTCACCCTCGGCGGCGCCCGCCGAAAGCACATTTATGTTGGGTTTCGCCCTGCTCTCGGCAGCCCTTCTTGGCGAGATCGTCGAGCATTTCCGTCTGCCGCGAATCACCGGCTACCTTCTCGCAGGCATCCTGTTCGGGCCCTTTGTCGCCAATCTCCTTTCGGCACGGGTTCTGGCGCCGCTGAGCGCGCTCAACGAGATGGCCTTCGCCTTCATCGGTCTGGCCGCCGGGGCGGAACTCAAGCTTGCGACCCTCAGGGGACGGTGGCGGAGCATCGTCTTGCTCATTGTGTGCACCACCGCGGTGGTGATGGCCGGCGTCGGAGGGTTCTTCTTCCTGACCGCCTCGTGGAGAGGTTTTCTCGGCGACCTGCCCACCTTTCAGATTCTGGCGGTGGCCGGCATGGTCGGCGTCATCGCGGCCGCACGATCACCCTCGTCGGCGATCGCAATCATCGACGAAACCAAGGCTGTCGGTCCCTTTTCGGAGACCATCCTCGGCGTCTCCGTGGCTATGGACGTGGTGGTCATCTGCCTGTTTGCGGTGGTGACCGCCGGAGCCGGGCTGGCGTTCGCCCCGGAGCAGGGTCTCGATCTCCTGTTCGCGCTTAAAGTGACTGGGGCGATCGCGGTATCGATCACGCTCGGAGTGCTGTTGGGCGCCGTCATAGGCCTCTATCTGAAGCGCAAGGGCCCTCAGGTCTCACTGGTGATCGTCGGCCTCTGTTTTCTGGTATACCGGCTGTCGGAGATTGCGGGCCACTACCTCGAGCAGACTCATGGCCTCGGGATCCGTCTCGAACCACTCTTGATTTGCGCCGCGGCCGGATTCACGATTCAGAACTGGTCGCACCAGGGGCCTCGTCTCCTCGCTGCCATGGATCGCGTAGCTCTCCCGGTCTACGTCATCTTCTTCACCATGGCCGGCGCGCGACTTGACCTCGGCGCGTTCCTCGCGAGTTGGGGCATCGCGCTTGCCCTTGCCGGGGCCCGGATCATGATGATCGTCATCGGCACGCGCCTGGCAACCTCGCTCGCCGGTGACCCCGAACCCTTTCGACGTTTTTGCTGGTTAGGCTTCATCACCCAGGCCGGGCTGAGCCTGGCCCTGATCTCTCAGATCGAAAGCAGGTTCCCCGACTGGGGGACCGGTCTGGCAACCACCCTGGTGGCCGTCGTCGTGATCAATCAGCTAGTTGGGCCGGTAGCGTTTAAGATGGCCCTGGAAAAGGTGGGCGAGGCCCGAAAAGGTGCGTCGCTCCGGAGAGGCACGTCATGAGGCTCACTGATTTTCTTTCGCTGGAGACAATCAAGGTTCCGCTCGAAGGGACGACCAAGGAGGGCGTTCTGCGCGAGCTCGTGGAGCTAACCTGCCGAGGTACGGAGGGGCCGTCCTGCGACAACGTCTACCGGACGATCATGGAGAGGGAGTGGTTGATGAGCTCCGGCATCGGCCAGGGAATCGCCCTTCCGCACGGGTTTTGGACCCATGTGACCCCGTTCGCGGGCTCGCTCGGCATCCCCGCGCAGCCGATGGAGTTCGATTCCATCGACGGCAAACCGGTCGAGATCGTCTTTCTCCTGGTCTGCAACGAGGAGCACACGAACACCAAGCTCAAGGCCCTGGCGCGGATTTCGCGGCTGCTCCACTGCGAGGACTTTCGGGTAGGGCTAGCGGCCTGTACCACCCCTGAAGCGGCCATGCAGGCGATCGTCGACGAGGAATCGAGGCACCGGATTTGACCATGAAGCTGATCGTGATCGTCCTCAATAACACCGAGCACCTCGAGGACCTGCTGACAGCCTTCCTGGAGATCGGCGTCTCGGGCTCGACGGTTGTCGACAGCGTCGGGATGGGCAGGATCCTGAGCCACGACGTGCCCATCTTCGCCGGTCTGCGGAGCGCCTTCCCCGGTACCAGCCCGGTCAACAAGACCGTCCTCACAGTGACCTCCGAGGAGCTGGTCAACGACGTCCTGACAGCGGTCGATGATGTCTGCGGGACATTCGAGGAGTCAGGCACCGGGCTGGTCTTCGTGATCCCGGTTGACGCCGTTCGAGGGATGGGCACTGGGTTGAATTAGAATTTCGGATTTCGGATTTCGGATTTCGGATTTTCCTCCCCCCCTCCCTCCCTCTCCAACATCGGGCATCGTGGGTTTTCGGAAGAAACCGCAGATCACGTAGATCAACGCAGATGAATGTATTTGTGTGGATCTGCGCTCATCTGCGTCTATCTGCGGTTTTGTTCTTGTGTGGTTGGGGAAAATTCAAAACTCAAAATTCAAAACTCAAAATTTCCGTCCTACCTCTCCGACCACACCGCGAGCTCGTTGCCGCTGGGGTCCGTGAAGTGGAAGCGACGGCCGCCCGGGAAGCTGAAGATCTCCTCGACTATTGTTCCGCCGTTGGCCTTCACCGCCGCCGCAACTGCCTCGAGATCGACTGCGTAGATCACGACCAGGACTCCGCCGCCCTTGGCCACTGCATCGGCCTTCCGAAATCCGCCGGCCAGACGCCCGTCCGCAAAGCTCGTGTATTCCGGACCCCAGTCCTCCATGCTCCAGCCGAAGACGGCTGAGTAGAAGGCCTTTGCGACCCCGATGTCGGTGGTCGCGAACTCGACGTAGTCGATCCTCCGGTCATGCTCTTCCTGACCCATGCCTGCCTCCCCATTCGTTTCATCGTGCAGCATTGAGCGCAGTGCGTCCACCGGGAACGCCTCACGGGTGTGGCCCTGGTAACCGGTGACGGTGGTGGCCTTCAGGAGCGAGTTGAGCACCGCCTCCTCGACCGCCTCCACCGTCGCCAGAAACAACGGGCTCGTGAAGTCGTTGTTCAGGAGCTCGTCGCTCCGCGTCGCATGCACGTCCTCGAACGCAAGCTCGTTCCGGGTCGAGAAGGCGATCACGAAGTCGCCCGAGCCGTTGGCCATGAACGAGCCGGTCCGGGCCAGCCCCATCACCGCCCGCGACGCCATCCGTTCGAGGTTACGCGGCGACAGCGGTGCGTCGGTGGCGAGGACGATCATGCACGAGCCGCCCTCCGGGGCCGCCTGGTCGCGAAACGAGTACCGGCCGAGAGCCTCCCCCACTCGCATGCCGTCGATCGTCAGCACGCCGCCGAAGTTCGACTGGACGAGGGCGCCAACTGTGAAGCCGCCTAAGCTTTCCGGGAGCAGCCGCGATGCGGTGCCGATGCCGCCCTTCCATCCGAACGCCGAGGTCCCGGCGCCGGCGCCCACCGAGCCTTCCGCCACCGGTCCGCCTTCGGCGTCCTCAATCGCCCGCTCCACGTCCACATCGCGGATCGCACAGCGGCGGATGTCGTTGAGCCATCCGTCGTTGGTCTCACCGACCACGGCGTTGACCGACCACACCTCCTCGTTGCCGGGCTGGCGCAGGGTCCAATCGACCACCGCCTGCACCGCCGTCCCGACACACAGCGTATTGGTCAGAATAATCGGCGTCTCGAGATTACCGAGCTCCTTGATCTGCAAAAAGCCCGCCGCCTTGCCGAAGGCGTTCGCCGGAAAGACCGCCGCCGGGACCTTGGTTTGAAAGACATTGCCGCCGTGGGGCACGATCGCCGTGACACCGGTGCGAACGGATCGCCCCTCGATCAGGGCCACCTGACCCACCTTCACCCCGGCCACATCAGTGATGGCGTTGAGTGGCCCCGGTTGGAGGATTCCCGGTTCGATGCCGAGCTCCCGCAGCCGCGGGCGGTCCGCTGCATGAACCAAACCGGGGAAACATATCAGCAAAACGATCAATACGACGATGCGACGCATTACTCGGTCGACCCAGGATCATCCATCGTCGCCTCCCGCACCAACGCGTCGGCGAGCACCGTCAGCGAGTCAAGCCAGGGCAGACTCGGCGGGTAGCGTTCGAGCACCAGCACGACCTCGGTGCAGCCCGCGATCAGCACTTTCGCACCCTGGGCCGCGACGTCCCGGATCGCCATCGCGATCGCCCCCGTCGACTCCTCCGACACGCCGTGCAGCTTGACCGTGTCGAGGGTGTCCATCATCGCGTTTTGAACCCCCGGGCCGATCGGCCCCACAGCCTCCAGGTGCTGGCGCTCGAGCGCCTCGTGATAGAGCCTCGTGCGCAGGGTCCCGTCGGTGGCCAGAAGCCCGACCACGGTCCGCTTGCCGAAGGCGTGCCGGGCCTGCCTCGCCGTCTCGCCGATCATGTCCACCACCGGAACCTCGACGCTCGCCCGCACCTCGGTGAGGAAGGCGTGCGCCGTGTTGCAGGCCATTCCAATCACTTCGGCCCCGGCCCGTTCGAGGTTGCGCGCGCTTTCGCAGAGCCCGTCGATAACCGGTTTCAAATCGCCGAAGAGGAGCGCATCGGTGCGGTTGGGGATCTTGGGGTTCGAGTCGATGATGATCCGAAGATGGTCCTGCTCGATCGCCGCCGGCGTCCGGCGCGTGATCTTCTGAAGAAGAACCGCGGTCGACTCCGGACCCATCCCACCGAGAATTCCGACGATCTTCTGCATCGTTGGGACCATTCTACTTGCGCACCACCAGAATTTGCGGATACCGGTAGAATCGGTGTTCCACATTTGGAGGCCCAATGGATTTCCAGCCGTCCGAAAAAATGGAGGCCGCCCTCGGCCTGATCGACGAGTTCGTCGACGCCGAGCTCGTGCCGATGGAGACCGCCTTCCTCACCAAACCGTTCCGATCGCTGCTGCCGGAGATCGAAAAGAAGCGCGAGATGGTCAAGCAGATGGGGCTGTGGGCGCCGGGCCACCCCCGGGAGCTCGGTGGCATGGGGCTGAATCTCGTGGACCTCGGCCTGGTTTCCGAGGCCCTCGGCCGAACCCCTCTCGGGCACTTCGTCTTCGGTTGCCACGCGCCCGACGCGGGCAACATCGAGATCCTCCACCTCCACGGCTCTCCGGAGCAGAAGGAGCTATATCTGAGGCCGTTGGTCGATGGCGAGATCCGCAGCTGCTTTTCGATGACCGAGGTCGAGATGCCGGGCTCCAATCCGGTGATGATGGAAACGACCGCCATCAAGGACGGCGACGACTACGTCATCAACGGCCAGAAGTGGTACACCACAGCCGCCGACGGCGCCAAGTTCGCGATCGTCATGGCGATCACCGACCCGGAGGCGCCGCCGTACCGGCGCGCCAGCATGATCATCGTGCCCATCGACACCCCCGGCTTCGATCTGATTCGCAACATCAACATCATGGGCCACGCCGGCGAGGACTACTTCAGCCATGCCGAGATCCTCTACCACTCGTGCCGGGTGCCACAGTCGAATCTCCTCGGACCGGAGGGCTCGGGTTTCGTCATCGCTCAGGAGCGCCTCGGCCCCGGGCGCATCCACCACTGCATGCGGTGGATCGGCATCTGCAACCGCGCCTTCGATCTGATGTGTGAGCGCGCGGTGTCGCGGACCATCTCGCCTGATCAGACCCTGGCCGACAAGGACATCGTACGGGCCTGGGTCGCCGAGTGCCGGGCCGACATCCAGGCCGCCCGGCTGCTGACTCTCCACACCGCCTGGAAGATCGAGCAGCTCGGGTGGAAAGAAGCCCGCCAGGACATCTCGATGATCAAGTTCGTGGTCGCCGGCGCCATGCAGAAGGTCGTCGATCGCGCCCTCCAGATCCACGGCGGGCTGGGAATGACCGACGACACGATTCTCGCCTTCTTCCACCGCCACGAGCGCGCGGCGCGAATCTACGACGGACCCGACGAGGTCCAGAAGCTGTCGCTCGCGCGGAGAATCCTTTCTGAGTACAAAGCCTCGTGACCGACCCGACCCGCCCCGTGCGCGAGGGCGAGGAGCTCGATCTCGCAGCCGTCGAGAACTTTCTGCGATCGGCGATCCCCGACCTCGAGGGCCCGCTCGTTGTTACGCAATTCCCCTCCGGCGCCTCCAACCTCACCTACCTGGTGAAGGCCGGCAGCCGCGAGATGGTGCTCCGCCGTCCACCTCCCGGCCGCAAGGCCAAGTCCGCCCACGACATGTCGCGCGAGGTCCGGGTGCTGTCCGCGCTCGCCGGCGTCTACCCCTATGTGCCGAAGGTGCTCGCCCGTTGCGATGATCCCGACGTCCTGGGGTGCGACTTCTACCTCATGGAGCGCATCACGGGCACCATCCTGCGTAAAAACCTGCCGCGCGGGATGCGCCTGTCACGCGAGGAGACGGCGCAGCTCTGCCGCAACGTCGTCGACCGGCTGATCGACCTCCACTCCATCGACTACAAGAGCGCAGGCCTCAGCGACCTCGGCAAGCCGGAGGGCTACGTGAGACGCCAGATCGAGGGCTGGAGCCGGCGCTTCGTCGATGCCCGCACCCCGAACGTGCCGTCATACGACCGGGTCATGCGGTGGCTCGACGAGAAGATGCCGCCCGAGGTCGGGGCCTGCGTCATCCACGGCGACTACCGCTTCGACAACGTGGTCCTGAACCCTGAGAACCCGCTCGAAGTCATCGGCGTCCTCGACTGGGAGATGGCCACCATCGGCGACCCCCTGATGGACCTCGGCAACAGCCTCGCCTACTGGATCGAAAAGAAAGACCCATGGCTACTCCGGCTGACCCGTCTTCAGCCCACCCACCTCGCAGGGATGATGACCCGGGACGAGGTCGTCGATTATTACTGCCACAAAACCGGTATCGAGATCGAGAGCTTCGACTTCTACCGCATCTACGGCCTCTTCCGCCTCGTCGTCATCATGCAGCAGATCTACTACCGCTACTACCACCGCCAGACCCGCAACAAGCGCTTCGGCCGCTTCATCTATCTGATCAAGTACCTGAACGGATACCTAAACCGGCTGATCGATGGATCGGTGCTGTAGCCGAGCCCTATTCGGATTCGGAAGCGAGTCGGTGCACAACAGCGAAAAACCGCTCGACAGGTTCGAGTGAGTTCATCGCTTCGACGACCCTGTCGAGGTCGAGTCCCACATAATCGTGGACGAGGACGTTCCGAAAGCCGGGCAGGGGTTCGAGAGCCTTGACGAGATCCGGCTCGAACCGGTCGTCTCGGGCCAGGTTCCGGACGGCCTGCGTGTAATCCTCGAATCGGTCGCCGCGACGTGCCGACAGCTCGCCCGCAATGTCGATCACGAGTTGGCACACCGTCAGCAACGAAAACAACACGTCATTGTGGAGGCTGAGATCCCGCTCGAGAGCTGTGCGATCGGTGACCTTCGGGCGGAGCTCCCGGAGGTGATCGAGATGCAATCGAAGCTCGGCGAGGCGTTCGACGAGATGGGTCATCGTGGCGCCAGAGCCTCCAGCTTGATTTTTTGCATACGGTCCAAAAACGGCTGGAGATCGGCGGCGCGGAGTTGAACGTCGCGGACAAAGGCATGGTCGATTTCGGGATCTCGGCAAAACACCCGCCGACCCTCCGTCACGATGCGACGGGCGAACAGCGGAGGCACATCATTGAGGACCACCAGATCGATGCGTTCGGGGGCAAGCGCCACGCTCAAATCTGAGCCGAGCCGGAGGGAAGCGTCGAAGCGTTCACGGCGCGTCGGCAGAGCTTCCCGATCCATGAGGACCCCGACATCGACGTCGCTCTCCCGGTGGCCCCGCCCTTCAGCCCGGCTGCCGAAAAGATAGACCGAGACAACCACTCGAGACCCGGCATCCTCAAAATGCGAGGCGATATGCATCTCAACGTCGATCATCCTGTTCAGCCTGTCCATCTCAGTCATTATGCCATCTCTTGACAATCTATCGCCGCGGGGACGCCGCGCAAAGTTGCACGTGTCGATTGTACCCGGAGCGGCGGGATGGTGTGATCCCAGAAAATTGTTTCAGCCGCTGGTCTCACGGATGCAAATCCCTTGCCGGGGATCTCAACTTCTAGGGTGATGATGTCTCCCTTGCGAGTCTCAAAAACCGGCAAGGATCAGCAAACCTACAACTCCGAGCCGGGACTGCGCGGAACACCATCGCAGTTTCTCTCGTCCAGGGATCGTTGAGTTCCCGGGCTTCCAGGCCTCCCGCAACTAGGAGGCCTGGGCCCGCACGTTTATGAGGTCAGCTGTGCTTTCAGTAGCTCCAGTTGTCAGGGAGCCAAGTGACCACAGAGGGCTTCGACATTACCGTCGAACCACTGGTGCTTCCCCGCTTGAAAAACGAGGCCGCCACCTTCAAACTTGACCAACCCCGCATCCAGGAAGATCGAGCCGTAACCGGGAATTGTTATCAGTGCCCAGAGTCCTGTGAACCGGTCTTCATCAGTCTCGATCGTGTAGCGCTCGGTGTAGACGGAGTTCTTATAGGGGAGGTAGTTCTCCGGGGCGTCGAGATTGAAGACTCCTCCTTCAACGGTATTGTGCCACTTGATCCTGATCAGTTCACCATCCTTGTTGAAGTAGGCCTTGCCGGCGACCTCCCATGCAGCGTCTTCCCACACCTCGAAGTCAGGACAGTCACCTACGAATACCTGCCCACTGCCACTACCGGTGAACATGACCGGTTGGCCGGCCTGCACGACGCCGACGCCAAAGAACATCACCGAAAGCACTGACACCGTCAAGATAACTCGCTTCATTGCATTTTCCCTTTCTGTTCTCACCAAGGTCATTCGTAACCCACGACGCCCTTTCATGGCTGTTTTTCGCTTTCGACGCCTCCTTCCCCACCGGTACCCCGCGATCCATTGCGGATGCCGAGGCACGACCGCCGATCTGTCTCGGGTCAGGTGCTCCCAAGATGTGGCAGCGACTTCACAAAGAAATGAGGGAGAAGTGATGGTTTTGTGGGGAAAAGGTGGAGCCAACGGTCGGATTTGAACCGACGACCTGCTGATTACGAATCAGCTGCTCTACCCCTGAGCTACGTTGGCGCGGGGGGAACTTTAGCACCGGTGGGCGTGAGGGGCAATAGGAGTTCTTGGTTGAATTCGGAATTCGGAATTCGGAATTCGGAATGCCATCCATCCGCTCTGCGGAAGACCGAGAAACCAACAGGTTCCTGCGGTATTGGAAGGCAAGAGCACATAGAATGAGGGATTTCGGCGGTGTGACAGCAATACTCATCCGATGAACGAGCAAATAATTGATGAAAACTCTTGGTGGGTTCTTGGTGACCTTGGTGTCTTGGTGGTGAATTCTGCGGCGCGGGCACGGAGACGGAGACGGGCACGGAGACGGGTAGAAGTCAGCGGGCCGTAGTCGGTGATCGCAACGTAATTCTGTAAATCTCCGACGGGGCGAAGAGGCGCATGGGCGGGCCCCAGCGGCCGGCGCCGCGGCTAACGACCTGGGTCATGTCGCCGACTGTCCGAACTCCCGCCATGTGCGGATAGATGCGGCGCACGAGGTAGTGGGCGGGCCAGATCTGGGCGCCGTGGGTGTGGCCGTCGAGCATGAGGCCGACGCCGGCGGTGGCAACCGCCGCCTCGTTGCCGGGGGCGTGTTGGAGATAGATGACGGCGGCGCCCTCCCCCACTCCGGCGAGCGCTGACTCGAGTGCACCGTCGAACCCGTCGGTGCCGGGGCCTCGGCCACTGTCCGGCACACCGGCGATCCACACCCCAGGGGTGACCTCGACCGCCGCACTGTCGAGGACGATGAAACCGGAGTCGCGCATCAGGGAGCGACAGCGGTCGGCGCCGGCGTAGATCTCGTGGTTGCCGAGGATCGCGTACACGCCGAGGGGCGCGTTCAACGTCTTCAACGTCGGCACCAAGGTCTCGACCGTGTCGGCATCGCCGTCCACCAGGTCGCCGGTGATGGCCACGAGGTCCGGCTGCATGGCGTCGATCTGCTCGATCACCGATCGCAAGCGCCGCTCGCCGATGAGGGAGCCCAGGTGGAGGTCCGAGAGGTGGGCGATCACCAGCCCGTCGGCTGCGGCCGGCAGATTCGGCATCTCGACCTCGAGCTCGACGGTACGTGGGCGAACGAGACCGCCGATCCAGGCGACGACAGCGAGGACCAATGCGGCCACAACCGCGACGGTCCGCATCGGCATCACCCACGGCTTGAGCACGAGCCCGAAGAGGGTCACCACATCGACCACCGCCAACGAGCAGAACAGCAGGATGACGAAGCCCATCCACACCCCGCCGGCGTACTCGAGGACGGTTCCCAGCCGCGGCAGTCCGTGGTGGTAGAGGATTCGACCCAGCGGGTAGGCGATATAGCCTAAAGCGAGCCCGATCAGCAGTGCACGGTGTCCCGCCTGACCCTTGAAGACAGAAAGGGACCACAGCCGCCAGCCCACGTAAAGGTGCAGCAGCAGCCAGATCCCGAGGACGGTCGAAAAGAACACCATGAATCGCATGCGTTTCGTCATCTCCCCCAGCAACGTGTGAGGCCCGGCAGATTATTGCAGAGTGTGGATGTCCTCTTGTAGCGCACGCGTCCCGCGTGCATGCTTGTCACGGCCAGGTTCTCTTGTAGCGCACGCGTCTCGCGTGCATGCTTGTCACGACAAAGCTGAAAGCAAAGGCGAAGGGTGCGCGGCCATCGATTTGCAGCCGGGACGGCTGCGCTACAACATCGCATCGACAGGTTTTTGGCATCTGTTGGGGTGCAGGCCATCGCAACGTTCGAACGTTCTAACGTTTTATCGTCTAACGTGCGGCACGCACCAGCCGTGAGTCGCCGCACGCGCGGAGGTGATCACGCGGTAGGCCGGATGGTACGCCTCGACATAGGCCGCGCTATGGTGGATGGCCGGGTAGCCCTGTTGAGCGAACTCGGCGCCGAGGT
>Ga0209013_10004522_pt1 | contig 12184 bp, 14 predicted proteins | sample Cruoilmetagenom2_FD_187291 | JGI IMG/M metagenome (GOLD analysis project Ga0209013, IMG submission 187291) | Oil polluted marine microbial communities from Coal Oil Point, Santa Barbara, California, USA - Sample 2 (SPAdes) (version 2) | ecosystem: Environmental > Aquatic > Marine > Oil seeps ...
CCTTTTTTTAAAGGAAGCCACTTTCCAGTAATACTAATCTCTTGTCCTAGTTTCGTTGGTTGAGCTAGAAAATCTGGCAAAGCTTCTTTCGATTGAATCATAATTATTGTTTTTACGAGCCTATTTCAAGACTCAGTTTAGATTAAATTTTTCCATTATATAAATATACTTAACAAATATATGGCGCAATAAGCTATTTTATGGGTGTCTTTTACGACTATTCACGGGGTTGTTTACGACAATTTGTTTTTATAACTTTGACAATAATTTGTAAGTTATGAAACATATCAGCATAATTGTGCCTTTAGGTAATAGCATTGTCGATACCATTATTGCACCCTATAATATGTTCAAAATGGCAAACTCCTATCATCAGAGATTGAATAGGTTGTCTAAACCATTATTTAGTATTGACTTGGTTGGCATTAATGATAAACCGGTTACCTATCAAAAACTTTTTACTATAAATCCCACTGCAAGTATTGAATCAGTTCAGAAAACCGATTTGATCATCATATCTCCAATAAGCGGGAATCTGGAAAACGGCGTGAAAGACAATCAAAGCTTTGTGGACTGGATAAAAAAACAACGAATTGTCAATGATGCAGAGTTAGCAAGTCTTTGTAAAGGAGCTTTTCTTTTAGCTGAAACTGGATTAGTGAATGGAAAGAATTGTGCAACACATTGGACTGCTCACGAATTATTCAGGCAAAAGTATCCTGCTGTAAACCTAATCCCTGAAAGCATCATTTGTGAAGATAACGGGATTTATTCAAGCGGAGGAGCCTACTCCATCCTTAATTTCGCCCTATATCTAATCGAGCGATTTTTTGGAAGAGAAACCGCTATTTGGACATCAAAGATTTCGGAAATAGAATTCGATCGAGTAAGTCAAAGTGAATTCATAATATTCAGCGGGCAAAAAGAGCATTCGGATGAACCAATAAAAATGGCTCAAGAATACATTGAGAATAACTTCGAACATAAACTGAATGTCGAAACTATTGCAGAAAGTGTTCACTTAAATGCCAGAAGTTTTTTAAGACGATTCAAAAAAGCGACCTCCAATACTCCATTAGAGTATATACAGCGAGTTAAAGTTGAAGCAGCAAAAAAGAAACTGGAATCATCAACAAAAACTATCTTAGAGGTAATGTATGACATTGGATACAATGATGAAAAAGCATTCAGGTCTACTTTTAGAAAATATTCTGGTCTATCACCCAAAGAATACCAAAGAAAGTATAATCAGGAAATGGCATTTACGTAGTTTTAAATAGAATAAATAACGAGACCTAACAATGTATATATTGCCTTGAAACGCAGCATATACTGAACGTTAGGTGCAAGTAAAATTAAGGACAGAAATTAAATGCAACCAAGGATAAAAAATTTAAAAGAAAAGAAATTAATTGGTAAACGATTGAGGATGAGTTTAACAAATAATTTAACTGGTCGACTTTGGGGTGGGTTTATGCCAAGAAGAAATGAAATAAAGAACAACTTAACAACAGAGATGATTTCAATGCAAGTTTATGATTCATTGTATTACGAAGATTTTAAACCGAGCAATGAGTTTGAAAAGTGGGCGACAGTCGAAGTAACAGACTTTGATGTTATTCCCAATGAAATGGAATCATTCACTTTGGAAGGAGGGCTTTATGCCGTTTTCGATTACAAAGGCTATAGCAATGACAACAGTATATTTCAATATATTTTTATGGTTTGGTTACCGCGTTCAGAATATCAATTGGACCACAGACCTCACTTTGAGGTATTAGGAGAAAAATACCGGAATAATGATCCAAATTCAGAAGAAGAAATATGGATACCAATAAGGAAATAATAAAGCCCGGACCCAACATTGTATAAAATTAATTAAAGCTATTTTTACACCAACGGTTGTACACAAGCAAAACGATATAAACATGAGTAAGAAAATCATTAAACTCTTTTTAAGATTTGGAATTGGAATTGGTTTTTTATCTGCTGTTGCAGATAGATTTGGATTATGGCCTGCAGAAGTATCTGCCTGGGGAAATTGGGAAAGTTTCTTAGAATATACCAAATTTATTAATCCTCTAATTCCGGAAACGTTGGTCCCCGCTTTTGGAGTCATAGCAACAGCCGCGGAAACCTTATTTGGAATTTGCCTGATTATAGGTTTTAAAACGGAACTTATTGCAAAATTAAGCGGATTTCTAATGTTAGTCTTTGCTCTGGCGATTACATTTTCAACCGGAATAAAAGGAGCTTTGGATTACTCAGTATTTGCAGCTTCTGCCGGGGCATTTGGACTAAGTATCATGAATGAAAAATATCTGGAAATAGATTCAATACTTTCAAAAAAAAGCTAAAAAATTATAGCCAGATTACAACAATGGCTATTAGTAATTGCTAATTCTCCCCTTCTCTGAAAATTCCTGCGTAATTTTCAGCTTGGTGTGAAATTGCAAAATTAAGTTCTAACCCAGGCAACAACATTAGCCCGGCCGTTGTGGCACATTAGTAAATATGAAAGCATATAATATTAAAAACTACGGAGAGCCTGACAAAGTTCTTAGGCTTATAGAAGCCGAACAACCTGAACCAAATAATACCGAGGTTCAGGTTAAAGTTTGTGCAACAACGATCAATGATTACGATTGGTGTATTACCACTGGAAAGCCTTTTGCTTATCGCCTGTTCTTTGGGATATTTAGTCCCAGGAAGAAATTAATGATACCAGGAATGGAGGTAGCAGGAATTGTGGAGCAGGTCGGAAATAATGTTACAAAGTTTAAAGCCGGTGATGCCGTTTACGGTGACATCTCAGAATTCGGATTTGGCAGCTTTGCTGAGTTTCTTTGTATAGATGAGAAAGCACTTGCTCAAAAGCCAGATAGCATGAGTTTTGAAGAGGCAACTAGTATTCCACACGCAGCAATGCTTGCCCTACAAGGTCTGCGAGATGCGGGACAGATTAAAGATGGCCAGAAGATCCTGATCAACGGCGGTGGCGGTGGTGTTGGCTCATTTGGACTTCAAATAGCAAAACTTTACAACGCGGATGTTACAGGGGTCGATACTGGTGAAAAATTAAAAGCGATGGAAACTCAAGGGTTTGACAACGTAATTGACTATAAAAAAGAAGACTTTACCAAGAGTGATCAACAATATGATCTAATCCTTGATTGTAAGACCAATCGATCGCTCTGGAAATTTTTAAAGGTTCTTGAACCGGAAGGAAAATACATTTCAATAGGTGGTAAGTCCGGCAAGCTGTTGCAAATGCTTTATATGAGTCCTATACTAAAGTTATTTAGCAAGAAACGTGTGCACATGGTCATGTTAAAAGCTAATAAGGACTTGGAGTACATCAATCAGCTTTATGAGGACAACAAGATAAATTGTGTTATAGATGGTCCTTATACTTTTGACAAAATACCTTGGGCGATTCAACGATTTGGAGATGGACTGCACAATGGCAAAATTGTAATTTCAGTAAACTAACAGTGCCACAACAATGGCTCCTATGAAAAACCCTGGTCCGGTTCTCTGAAGTTAGTGCATATTTATTTTTTCTTTAAACCACTACAGCCAACGCTCAAAAAAGTAAAAGAACTGTTACTTACTATACCCTATAATAACTGCGTATTAGAATTTTAATCGTAATATTGCAATGAACTAATAAATGAATATTATGGGATTAGCCAAAACGGAAATGTTTACCGACCTGCAAAACGAAATTGCTTTATTTGCGAAAGTTTTTGGGCATCCCGCTAGAGTGGCGATTTTGCAGCATTTATTCAAAATTGACAATTGTGCTTGCGGAGATTTGGTAAACGAAATCGGGCTTGCTCAACCGACCATTTCTCAACACCTTAAGGAATTAAAACATTTGGGTTTAATTAAAGGCAAGGTTGAAGGAACAAGTGTTTGTTACTGTATCAACGCCGAAAATTGGACTAAAATGAAAAAAGTTATGTTACAGTTTTTAGACCAGGACATTCCAAAAGGAGATTGTTGTTAAAATAAATCAATTCATCAATCGGAGCACCGCAATTAACAAATAACCAATATCAACTAAAACCATGCTATTTAACAAAATAGAAAATACTATCAATTCATTGAATAATGAAAGTATATCGGAGGCACGCAAAAAAACCCTTCAGGCATTAATAGATTTTATCCAAATAAAAGTAGATGACCACCAAGAAATTCGTATAAACTTTATTTGTACGCATAATTCTCGCAGAAGTCATTTATCACAAGTTTGGGCACAAACAATGGCTTTTTATTTTAATATAAAAAATGTGTTTTGCTATTCGGGCGGAACGGAATCTACAGCTCTTTTTCCTATGGCTGCCAAAACTTTGGAGAATTCAGGTTTTGAAGTAAAAACGATTTCAGAAAACATAAACCCAATTTACAGCATTAAATATGCAGAAAACGAGCATCCTATAATCGGGTTTTCTAAAAAATTCGATGACCCTTTTAACCCAAAATCCGAGTTTGCAGCTATAATGACTTGTTCGCAGGCAGATGGTGATTGTCCTTTTATTGCAGGTGCAGAAAAACGAATTCCAATAACTTTTGAAGATCCAAAAGCATTTGACAATACTCCGCAACAGGCAGAAAAATACATCGAAAGAAGTCTGCAAATTGCAACCGAACTATTTTACGTTTTCTCTCAAATCAATTCTTAAATATGGCCTCCAATAAAAAATTAAGTTTTCTCGACAGTTATCTGACACTTTGGATTTTCATAGCAATGGCTTTGGGTGTTGCAATTGGTTATTTTGTCCCTTCATTTCCAGACATTATAAATTCTTTCAGCAGTGGAACAACGAATATCCCCATTGCCATAGGATTAATTTTAATGATGTATCCACCATTGGCAAAGGTCAATTATTCACTTTTGCCAAAAGTTTTCCGAAACACAAGAATCCTTTCTATTTCACTAATCCTCAATTGGATTATTGGTCCTGTTTTAATGTTTGTTTTGGCAATCACATTTTTACGGGATTATCCTGAATATATGGTTGGACTGATTTTGATTGGTTTGGCCCGTTGCATTGCAATGGTACTCGTTTGGAACGACCTTGCCGAAGGCAGCAGCGAATATGGTGCAGGTTTGGTAGCGCTGAACAGTATTTTTCAAGTTTTTGCATACAGTTTTTATGCTTGGATTTTCATTACCGTTCTTCCACCTTATTTCGGATTTGAAGGTGCAATTGTGGATATTTCAATTGGAACTATTGCCGAAAGTGTAGCTATCTATTTGGGTATTCCGTTTGTGTTGGGAATTTTGAGCCGATTGATTTTGGTAAAACTCAAAGGCGAAGAATGGTACACGAAAAAATTTATTCCAACTATTTCGCCAATGACTTTGATTGCACTTTTATTTACTATAGTTGTAATGTTCTCATTAAAAGGAGAGTTGATTGTGGAAATTCCAATGGACGTATTAATCATAGCTGTTCCACTTCTTATCTATTTTAGTTTAATGTTCATTATTGGCTTTTTCTTTACAAAAGCAACGGGAGCAGAATATGATAAAACCGCTTCAGTAGCGTTTACAGCGGCAGGAAATAACTTTGAATTGGCTATAGCTGTTGCCATAGCAGTCTTCGGACTGAATTCTGGACAAGCATTTGCAGGGGTTATTGGTCCTTTAGTAGAAGTTCCCGCTCTAATTTTATTGGTTCGGGTTTCATTTTGGTTACGGAAAAAGTACTACGGAAAAGACTACGCTAAAAACCGAACAGGATAGAAAATGTTAATGGGTAGCAAAGCATATAATAAACAGCGATCGTGAAAAAAAGACTACCGGAATAATCCGGATTTATCTAACTTTAATCCAGTTCTTCCATAAAAACCCAATCCTCGACTAATTTTAGCCAGGATCGTAAGCGGCAATTTAATACGAATACCAATGAATAAAAAGACGTGGGTTTTAGTAGGCTTTATATTTTTAAAGTTTCTACTACAATACATTTTAATAAGCCCTGAATACGACTTACAAAGAGACGAATACCTTTATCTTGATCAGGCACATCATTTGGCCTGGGGTTATTTATCCGTTCCACCTGTTACTTCCTGGATTTCCAGTATTATCTATTTTTTAGGCAATTCCGTATTTTGGGTTAAATTTTTTCCTTCATTGTTTGGTGCTCTAACAATACTTGTAGTTTGGAAAACAATTGAAGAACTAAAAGGGAATTTGTTTGCATTGATATTAGGTGCAACTTGTATTTTATTTTCTGCTCTTTTAAGGTTAAACACATTGTATCAGCCAAATTCCCTGGACGTTTTAAGTTGGACAGCTTTTTACTTCGTTATTATTAAATATTTTAACACCCAAAAAACGAAATGGCTTTTTTTAGCGGCAATAGTATTTGCCCTTGGGTTTCTAAACAAATACAATATCGTTTTTCTGCTTTTAGGCCTGTTACCTGCTATTTTACTAACTGAACAACGTAAAGTATTTATTCAAAAGAAACTATACATTGCTCTTTTTTTAGGCTTATTACTCATTTTACCTAACCTTTTGTGGCAATACAATAACAATTTTCCTGTTGTTCATCATTTAAATGAATTGGCAGACACCCAATTGGTAAATGTTGACAGACTAGATTTTTTAAAATCACAATTACTTTTTTTTATGGGTTCTTTATTTGTGATTGCTTTCGCCCTATATGCCTTACTTTTTTACAAATCCTTCAGAAAGTATAGGCCTTTCTTTTGGACATTCTTTTTTACGCTCATTCTTTTTCTATATTTCAAAGCCAAGGACTACTATGCAATAGGACTTTATCCTATTTATATTTCTTTTGGTTCAGTTTTTCTTGCGAATCTTTTAAATGAAGGATGGAAAAAATATTTAAAACCTGTAGCTATTGCCATTCCAGTATTAGTTTTTATTCCAATCTTCAGTATTGCATTTCCAAATAAAAGTCCGGAGTATATCGTTGCGCATTCAAAACGCTACAAATCTTATGGCCTGCTTCGCTGGGAAGATGGTAAAGATCATTTACTGCCGCAGGATTTTGCAGATATGCTGGGTTGGCAAGAATTAGCTCAAAAAGTAGATTCTATTTATTTAAAGTTACCCAATCCAGACCAAACACTTGTGATCTGTGATAATTATGGACAAGCAGGAGCGATAAACTATTATACAAAAGTGGGAATTAAGGCAGTTTCTTTCAACGCAGACTATGTTAACTGGTTTAATCTTGATCGGAAATATATTAATCTGATAAGGGTTAAGAACTATCGAGAAAAAGATAATGAGATGAAAGAAACCAGTCCGTATTTTAATTTTGCTGTTTTGTCTGATTCTATAACTAATCCATATGCAAGGGAATACAAAACAATGATTTTTTCTTTTACAGATGCTAAAATTGATGTTAATAAAAGAATAGAAAATGAAATTTATGAAACAAAAAACTACCGCTAACAATGTATAAAAATAATAGAATGTTTAGGACTATATTAAAAGGTTGTAGCCCGTTACGGCTTTTTTATAATTTTATAGGGATAAAGCCCAAAATCGGCTACTATTCTTATACGAACTATTGTGCGTCATAAATTTCAGAAAACAAAAACCACCGGACTATGAAGAAAACAGTATCTGTCAATAATTATGAATTCAATTATGAAGAAAAGGGTTCCGGAGAAAAAATAATTTTAATACATGGCTCATCAAGTGATTATCGCACTTGGGAAAATCAAATAATTGTTCTTTCAAAAAATTATCATGTAATAGCATATAGTCGCAGATATCATTATCCTAATAAGAAAATTGAAGCGGGAAATGATTATTCAATGAAAGAGCATGTTGAAGATTTAAGGGCATTTATTAATTACTTTGGAAACACCCCTGTAATTATAATTGGACATTCATATGGAGCATTAATGGGAATTGAACTGGCTTGTACCAATCCAGAGATAATTAAAAAAATTATCTTGGCTGAGCCTCCTGCAATTCGACTTTTTGTTAGTAATACTCCGAAACCAGGAGAAATTATATCGCTTCTAATTAAAAGACCTAAAACAGCCATTTCAATTATTAAACTTGGAGCAACAGGAATAGATCCTGCGACTAAAGCTGCTCAAAAGAAGGATATGGTTTCAGCAATGCAGTTAACTGCAAAGGCAATATTGGGTAAAAAATTCTTCAACAATCTTTCAGAGAAAAGAAAAGAACAAGCATTAATTAATTTAACTGCTGCGGAATTGACTGGTTCGGGATTTTTGCCATTAAATCCAGAAAAATTAAAACAAATAGATCTTCCAGTACTTCTTGTAACAGGAGAAAAAAGTCCAAAGGTATTTGGTAATTTGGCAGATAGATTAGAAGAGCTTTTTATAAATGTGAAAAGAGTGGAAATTTCAAATGCTTCACATATCATGCATGAAGATAATTTTAGTGAGTATAATTCTAATATACTTATGTTCTTAAAAGAAAGTAAAACATTAGAATAATACGAACGCACAACAACGTGTATAAAATCATAGTGGCTAATTGCCACTACGCTTCATACACAAACCATTAGCAGATATTGATTGCATGTAAATATTATAAACTGTTCTTTTAGGTTTAATTTATTCCTCTTTTCTTGCTATGGCGCATATACTTAAAAATAAAAACCTGGAAATACAAATTGATTTTCCTCTTGAAAATTATAATTTCTCACGATTTGATTGGACCGGAAAAATTGTGGAAGTAAAATTTCAAAATATTCAATTGTCAGGTGTAGAAAGAACTGATTGTCAAAATGAGAATCATTTTGGACAAGGATTTTATAATGAATTCGGAATTGATACAGCATTAGGTTTTGAGGAGACCGACATAGGTGGTTGGTTTCACAAAATAGGTGTGGGCTTATTAAAAAAAGAGGATAATCAATACTTGTTTAGCAAAACTTACGAGATTGAGCCAGCCAAATTTAAAGTTATTACTGAAGCAGATAGAATTTTAATTAACTGTAAATCAGAAGCTATTAATGGTTATTCGTATTTATTGAGAAAAGAAATTATTTTACATAAAAGTAGTTTTACAATTAAATATTATTTACAAAATACCGGTGAAAAAGATATTATTACAAATGAATACGTCCACAATTTTACGGCAATAAATAATGATTTAATAGGAGACAATTATATATTAAAATTTCCTTTTCAATTAAAACCTGAGTTATTTGAGGAAACGGTTAATCCTGAACAAAAAGTGGATATCGGGGAAAATGAAATTAAATTTAATGGTACACCTAAAGAGCAATTCTTTTTTAGTAACCTCACAGGTAGTGAAAATGCTGATGCAGAATGGGAATTAATAAATCTTGATAGTAAAATTGGGATTAGAGAAACCGGAAGTTTTCAAACAAATAAAGTGAATCTTTGGGGATGGAAGCATGTAATAAGTCCGGAATTATTCTTTCATATATTTATTAAACCTGGTCAATCAATTGAATGGTCCAGGAATTATAATGTGTATAAAGTAAATTGAAAAAGTGACCACGCATTAAATACATTCGACACTTTTAAGTAAAAACTATATTGAATGAAAAATTCAGAAAAATATGTTGCTTTCCTACGAGGAATTAATGTTGGTGGTCATCATAAAGTTCCCATGGCAGACCTGAAAAAAGAACTACAAAAATTGGAACTTGAAAACATAGTGACTCTTTTAAATTCGGGCAACATTATCTTTGATTCAAGCAGTGAAAGTATATCTATGCTTGAAAAGAAGGTTTCAGAGCATTTGAAAAAATCGTTTGGATTCTCCATTCCAACAATAATTAGAAAATCTGAACTGATTTATGAATTATTGAACAAGAATCCATTCAAAGATGTAAAACTCACAAAAGATATTAGATTATATGTCTCATTTTTGCGGAAAAATGATAAGACCAATTTGAAACTGCCATGGAAAAGTTCTGATAACTCATACATAATAATCGGAAAAAAGGACCAAACCATATTAAGTGTTCTGGACCTTTCTATATCAAAAACTCCAAAAGCTATGGGAGCTCTGGAGAAATATTTCGGAAAGGATATTACCACCCGAAATTGGAAAACTATTGAACGAATAGGCTTAAAACTTAAAGCCGCCAATGACAATATATGAAATCATAACACCCTATCGGGGGGGTACTCTTCATATAGCAACATAAGATGGAACATAAGGGCAAAATGGAAATAAGAATAGCAAATAAGAATGATGCTGAATTTATTGCGTTGCTCGGCAGAGTTACTTTTACAGAAACTTTCGGGCATTTTTTTAAGGATAAACAGGATTTACTTAATTATTTCAATGCTACCTTCTCAGTTGACAAAATAGAAAATAGTATAGCGAAACCGAACAATGTATATTGGATAGCCTTCGTAGATAGATTAGCTGTGGGTTATGCAAAACTCAAACTGAATTCAAATTCCAAATTCATTGCGCTGGAAGATGTTTGCCAACTTCAAAAAATTTATGTCTTAAAGGACTTCTTATCTATGAAAATTGGGTTTAATCTACAAAACCTAATTCTTGAAAAAGCTAAAGAAAAAGGGAATTCCTGCATATGGCTTTCAGTTCTTAAAAGTAATGAACGTGCCATAAATTTCTATCGAAAAAATGGATTTCAGCATATCGGAAATCATGATTTTACAATTGGTAAGGAAAACTTTAAATTTATTGCCATGTCAAAAGAATTGCAATAAGATAAAGTGGATAGCAATGGCCAAAATTCTGCATGGTTTGTTGGCTAATAAGAGGAACTTTTTCTTACTTTTAAAAAATATAAAACTGGTTATTATTTCAGATATAAGCTTGGTTCAATGGGAAATCGAACCACCCAACTCGCACCGTTCAGCATAAAAAACATGTCAAGGTGCCGGCCTCTGTCGGGAAGCATAGTCAGGACCATTATTGCCACTATAGGAAACCTTCAATCATCTAATATACACGTGGAAAATTCAAATCAAATTGCAAATCGTTTCAGGGAAGTCCTTTTAAAAGGTAAATGGATTGCCAATACAAATTTTAAAGATCAATTAACAGATGTGACCTGGAAGCAGGCAACAAACAAAATTGGGTCGTTAAATACTATTGCTGCTCTTGCTTACCATATTGATTATTACTTAGCTGGAGTTTTAAATGTTTTCGAAGGAGGATCCCTCGAAATTCGCGATAAATTTAGTTTTGACCTTCAAAAAATTAAATCAAAACAAGATTGGGATAGCCTGTTGAGTAAACTGTGGGCTAATGCAGAAAAGTTTGCAAGTCATGTGGAACTAATGTCAGATGAAAAATTAGAAGAATTTTTCGTAGATGCGAAATACGGGAGTTATCGCAGAAATATTGAAGGAATAATTGAACACAGTTACTATCATTTAGGACAAATTTCTTTGATTAAAAAAATGCTAAAGGATTCGGAAAAATGATAAATATTGTAATTTAGGTTTCTCGAATCTGATTTAAAGTGAATAAAAAATGAAGTTAAAAACCAGAATTTATTTTACTGGGATTGTAAGCCTGTTGATATGGAGTCATTTAGTTTGGGATTATTTTCATGGAGGTGTCCCAACACATTATATTCTTCATCGAGCAGACTTGCCGGGAATATCAAATTGGTGGGGTGGTATTGTCCTTCCATTACTGACTTGGTATCTTCTTTATCGGATCCATGTTAGAATAGTTAATAAAGAGAAATCGGGAGTTCCTCAAAATACGACTAACATTATTTATAAATTTATTGCAGCTCTTTTATTTGGAATATTGCTTTCCTTCTTTTTTACTATTGGTTCGGATTTCCCGGGGTATATGATGATTGGTTTAGTTCTGGTATCATTTTTTGTTCCGTTATACTGGCCAGAGTATCTACTTGGGTTTGTCATTGGAATGGCGTACACCTTCGGTGTAATTTTACCAGTAGGAATTGGAATTTTATTGACACTAATATTTATAATTACATACAAATTTGTGAGAAGAGGTATATTGTATCTTGCTTCAAAAATTGGGTTAAAAAAAAGTAAAATGAATTGACTTTAATGTTAGGGAAAAGATTGATGTATTACTAAAATAAATATGCACTAGATATTTATCAGAATCTAACCTTATGGGATCACATCCAATCAATTTAGCACTTCGATTTCTCCTTGAAATGTCTTCGCTTGTGTCTTTCGGTATGTGGGGCTGGAAACAAAGTGA
>Ga0209013_10004523_pt1 | contig 12179 bp, 8 predicted proteins | sample Cruoilmetagenom2_FD_187291 | JGI IMG/M metagenome (GOLD analysis project Ga0209013, IMG submission 187291) | Oil polluted marine microbial communities from Coal Oil Point, Santa Barbara, California, USA - Sample 2 (SPAdes) (version 2) | ecosystem: Environmental > Aquatic > Marine > Oil seeps ...
TGACCGGTTTCAGATCAACCGGCTCGTTCCTGATCGCATCATAACGAGCATGTCTGAGGATGTCCGCAGCGGTCTGAGTGTTGTCGACAAGATACTGCCACCTAAATATTTTTATGATGAACGCGGCTCCCGTCTGTTTGACCTTATCTGCCAGACACCCGAGTACTACCTGACGCGCACCGAAGCTGCGCTGCTCACGGAACACGCCAGCGACATCATTACCAGCAGCTGCCCGACGGCAATCGTTGAATTCGGCAGCGGCACTGCAGACAAGACGGAGCTGCTAATTAATGTAGCCGGGCAGCAGCGCGGCACCCTGCATTACCTGCCATTCGATGTTTGTGAAGAGATGCTGATTGAGTCCGGGCAGCGCCTGCATGACCGCTACCCCTGGCTGCATGTGGAAGCCTGGCATGGTGATTTCACACATGGGTTGACACATTTCGTTAACGATCATGACAGGACTCTCTACACCTTTCTAGGCAGTTCTATCGGCAACTTCACTCCTGACGAAGCAACTGCATTTCTGACAGACCTCCGCGCCGAGATGGCAGACGATGATTTCTTCCTGCTGGGTATCGACCTGATCAAGGACAGCGCTGTGCTGAATGCTGCCTACAACGATAATGCAGGCTACACAGCAGCCTTTAATCTCAACCTGCTAAATATTCTCAACCGTGAACTGGATGCGAATTTTGATACCGGACGTTTCCGGCATCACGCATACTTTGATTCTGAAGCTGAGCGTGTAGAAATGCAGCTAATATCCTGCTGTGATCACACAGTTGATATTGATGATCTTGAGTTGAGCGTGGCGTTTAAAGCTGATGAGTACATCACTACCGAGTACAGCCACAAATACACACGTGATGCAGTCAGCCAATTACTGGTATCCGCAGGCTTCGAACCACGCCGCTACTATCTTGATGATGAAAGCCGTTTCATGCTGGCCCTCGCGGCCTGTGCCTCTTGACGTACACCGCAGATAAACTCGCCCCACGCCGTGAACTCGTATCCTGGGCGATGTATGACTTTGCCAACTCTGGTTACACCACCGTCGTTCTGACAGCGGTTTTCAATGCCTGGTTTGTCAGCATGCTGACGACAAATGGGGTAAGCAACTCAGGTTCCGGAACGCTGTACTGGAGCATCGCTGTGGGGATTGCCAACGCGATGATTCTTTTGTCAGCTCCGGTACTTGGCGCCATTGCAGACTATTCAGCAGCGAAGAAAAAAATCCTGGCCTTTGTAACAATAGGCTGTGTCGTACTGACAGGCTTGCTGGCCTTTGCCGAAGCTGACAGGTTGTTATTTACCATGATCTGCCTGATTGGCTCCGCCTTCTTTTTCGGCAGCGGTGAGAACCTGATTGCCTCATTCCTGCCCGAGATAGCCCCGCCCGACCACATGGGCCGTGTTTCCGGCTACAGCTGGGCACTGGGTTATATCGGCGGCCTGCTGGTGCTGGGTATATGCCTGGCATACATCGAATATGCCAGTGGACAGGGACAGGAGTCGAGTCAGTATGTACCTGTAACGATGTGGATTACTGCAATAATTTATGCTCTTGCCGCATTACCGACATTTATTTTCCTCAAGGAACGTTCGATAGCAACAGCCGAAACCCCTTCCGGTCTAAACGCATACATACGAATCGGGTTCGGTCGACTACTGCATACCTTCGAACACCGCCACCAGTATCGTGACCTGTTCCGCTTTTTGCTTTCACTGTGTGTGTTCAGCTGTGGCGTATATACCGTCATTGTCATAGCAGCTATTTATGCCCAGCAAGCCATGGGCTTTTCCACGGCAGATAGCATCAAGATGATCATGGTTGTGAATATCACTGCTGCCATCGGTGCCTTTCTATTCGGCAAGATTCAGGATGTGATCGGAGCGAAACGAACGCTTATTCTGACTCTGCTGTTGTGGATACTGGCCATTGCAGTTGCATGGCAAGCCACGACTTCTACTCTGTTCTGGATTGCTGCCAATCTGATTGGCGTCGCAATGGGATCCAGTCAGTCAGCAGGACGCACTTTGGTGGGTTTATTTACTCCTCCTGGTCGCTCGGCTGAGTTTTTTGGTCTGTGGGGGCTATCGATCAAGACTGCGGCAATTATTGGTCCGATGTGTTACGGACTTATTGCCTGGTATACACAGGGGGATCATCGTCAGGCGATTCTTTCAACGCTGGTGTTTTTTGTAGTGGGTTTGATACTACTGTTTACTGTTGATGAAGGGCGCGGACGGCATCATGCTCTGCAAAGTGATTAACATGGTTCTTCTTGTGGCTGACATATTCGCCGCGGGGGCACGCCTCCCACAAAAGCTGTCACTATTGTTATTATTGAGGTGTTTTGTGGGAGGCGTGCCCTCGCGGCGATACAGTTAAAAAGAAATCATGTCTGTCACTGCCATTATCCTGTCTATCCTCGGACTGCTGACGCTCATAGAAGTTGTCATACTGATGCGTGCGGCCGGTCGTGCTAATAAAGCAGACTGGGGTGATTCATTTTCTAATTATTTAGATGGCCTGCATCGCCTGTTTATCAGGAAATACCATCGGCTGGAACCCGTTTACATAGACCTGCCTGATGAAGGCCCGGCGCTGGTAGTCGCCAATCACATCTCCGGCCTCGATCCGCTTCTACTATTGGCCAGTTGCAAGCGTCCGCTGCATTTTCTGATAGCAGCGGAAGAATACAATCGTACAGGCCTGACATGGTTGTTTGACATGGCTGGCGCCATCCCTGTCGAAAGAACAGGCAGGTCTGAGCGCGCATTACGCATAGCCCTGCATGCACTGGAAGAAGGCAAGGTCGTCGCCCTTTTCCCATTCGGACGTATACGCCTGGATAGTGAACCGCCGATCAGGATCAAGGGCGGCGTAGGCGTGCTCGCATCGCGCTCCGGCGCACCAGTTTACCCTGTGCGCATAGAAGGGGTTGCCATGAAAGACTCTGTCGTACGAGCTGTTATTCAGCGCGGGCATCCTAAACTCTATTCGCTGGATCCGATTCATGTTGAGGATGGGGATATTGAAGGTATGTTATCGCAGTTGAGTGAGTTGTTAAGCACACCAATAAAGGAAAAAACATAGTGATGACATGATGTGGGGGTGCGCCTCCCACAATTTTATATATGCATTGAAGTTGATATTCATAACCCCATATATCCTGTAGCAAATAATTTTCAGGGGTAGTAAATACCATGCGAATGGACAAACTGACAACCAAGTTTCAAATGGCGATTGGTGATGCTCAAAGCATTGCTGTTGGTCGTGATCACCAGTTCATAGAGCCTGTGCACATGATGGCCGCTTTGATGGATCAGGAAGGCGGCAGCGTACGCCCTATCCTGGCGCAGTCCGGCGCTAATGCAGCGAAATTAAGAGCCAGCCTTGATGAGGCACTGGATCGCATGCCATCTGTCGAAGGCACCGCCGGTGATGTGCAGATTTCGAATGACCTCGGCAAGTTGTTCAACGTCACTGACAAGCTGGCACAGAAACGCAACGACCAGTACATATCCAGCGAACTGTTCCTGCTCGCAGCAGCCCAGGACAAGAGCACACTGGGTGACCTGCTGCGTGAGTCCGGCGTCAGTGCCGGCGCCATCGAGCAGACTATCGACTCGGTACGCGGCGGCGAAAACATAGATGACCCGAATGCCGAGGAACAGCGCCAGGCGCTGGAAAAATACACTGTCGATGTGACCGAACGTGCCGAGCAGAACAAACTCGATCCGGTCATCGGGCGTGATGACGAAATCCGCCGCACCATCCAGGTACTCCAGCGCCGCACCAAAAACAATCCCGTACTGATCGGTGAGCCCGGCGTCGGCAAGACGGCCATCGTCGAAGGACTGGCCCAGCGCATCGTCAACAACGAAGTGCCTGAAGGCATCAAGGGCAAACGCCTGTTGTCGCTGGATCTCGGCGCACTGATCGCGGGTGCAAAGTATCGCGGCGAATTTGAAGAACGCCTCAAGGCCGTACTCAACGACCTCGCCAAGCAGGAAGGCCAGGTCATCCTGTTCATCGACGAATTGCATACCATGGTCGGGGCCGGCAAGGCCGAAGGTGCGATGGATGCCGGCAACATGCTAAAGCCTGCACTTGCGCGTGGCGAACTGCATTGCATCGGTGCGACGACGCTGGATGAATACCGTGAATACGTCGAAAAAGATGCCGCACTGGAACGTCGCTTCCAGAAGGTGCTAGTCGATGAACCCTCTGTTGAAGACACCATTGCCATTCTGCGTGGCCTTCAGGAGCGCTACGAAGTACACCATGGCGTGGATATCTCCGACCCTGCACTGGTGGCAGCCGCGACGCTGTCGCACCGCTACATCACGGACCGCAACCTGCCCGACAAGGCCATCGACCTGATAGACGAAGCCGGGGCAATGATCCGCATGGAGATCGACTCCAAGCCGGAAGAGATGGATAAGCTCGACCGGCGTTTGATCCAGTTAAAGATAGAACGCGAAGCGGTCAAGAAGGACACCGATGAAGCCTCGAAGAAGCGACTCGCCGATCTCGAGGAAGAAATTGAACGTCTTGATCGACGCTATTCCGACATGGAAGAAATCTGGAAGGCGGAAAAATCTGCCGTACAGGGCGCCACCCACATCAAGGAAGAACTGGAACAGGCCCGCAATGAACTCGAGAATGCGCGCCGCGCCGGCGATCTCGGGCGCATGTCGGAGATCCAGTATGGCCGCATCCCCGATCTCGAAAAACAACTCACCGCAGCCGAAGAAGCCGAAGTACAGGAAATGACCCTGCTGCGCAACAAGGTGACCGAAGAAGAAATTGCCGAAGTCGTATCCAAATGGACCGGCATACCCGTATCCAAGATGCTGGAAGGCGAACGCGACAAACTGCTGCGCATGGAAACCGAACTGGGCAAGCGCGTTATCGGACAATCCGAGGCGATAAGTGCCGTGTCGAATGCCATACGCCGCTCACGCGCCGGTTTGTCTGATCCCAGGAGACCACTCGGTTCATTCCTGTTCCTCGGTCCCACCGGTGTCGGCAAGACCGAACTAACCAAGGCATTGGCGCATTTTATGTTCGATACGGAAGAAGCCATGGTACGTATCGACATGTCCGAATTCATGGAAAAGCACTCGGTCGCACGTCTGATCGGTGCACCACCGGGCTATGTCGGTTATGAAGAAGGTGGCTATCTGACCGAACTGGTGCGTCGCAAGCCCTACTCTGTCATTCTGCTCGATGAGGTAGAGAAAGCTCACCCGGACGTATTCAATATCCTTCTTCAGGTACTGGATGACGGACGCCTGACAGACGGCCACGGTCGCACAGTCGATTTCCGCAACACGGTCATCATCATGACCTCTAACATGGGTTCAGATGTGATCCAGGAAATGGCCGGTGAAGAGAATTATACGGCCATGAAAGAGGCCGTACTGCAGATCGTCTCGACCCATTTCCGGCCCGAATTCATCAACCGCGTCGATGAACTGGTTGTGTTCCACCCACTCAACAGGGAACAGCTGCGTGACATCGCTGCGATCCAGACACAGTATCTCAGCGACCGGCTGCATAGCCGGGACCTCGGTCTGACATTTACGGAAGCGGCGCTGGACCTGGTGGCTGCAGAAGGCTTTGACCCGGTCTACGGGGCAAGACCTCTGAAGCGTGTCATCCAGACAGAAGTAGAGAACCCATTGGCGCAGGACATTCTGGCGGGCAAATTCCTGCCGGGTGATGTTATCGAAGTGGGTGTTGATGAAGGAAACTTTGTTTTCAACAAGCAGCAGGCTACATCAGATGCTGCCTGAGCTACGCTAACGTTGCATGCATAAGCCCCGCCACCGCGCGGGGCTTTTTTATTGTTCAATACCTTCGCAAATCAGATACCATACAGCGGATGAGCCGCTCCTCACATCTTCAAAAAATCAAAGCTGCATCGGCCACTCTGGTCTGGCTGATTACTTTAGTCCCAGCCAGTGTCATTGCGCAGACACCAGCCGAGAAAGACGCGACTGAGGCGGCAGAACTGGAAGATGCGGAAGCAGCCGTGATTGAGGAATCGGTAAAGGAGCAGACGCGCGAACGTGAGACAGGAGCCGAGGAGGATCCTATAGCACAGCGCCAGGCAAGCAAGGTTGATACTCCTGTAGAACATGTTACCAAGCCCAATGAGTTCGAAGCCTACACCAGCCTGCGCGTGCAGTACCGTGAGGGGAGCGACGGAAACAGTCAGCTCGATGACGGCGGATCACGTGTCGGTGCTGATGGAAACTGGCAATTCAGACCAAGCTACTGGCTTGGAGGACGAGCCGAAGTTGGCTTTAATGTCCTCAATTCACTTGATTCGATAATCAATCCCGGCGCCAGCTCATCTGATGGTGATGATGAAGTGTTCCTGCGCCTCCTTTACGCAGCAATCGAGACACCAAAGGGGTTCGCCATTCTGGGCAAGGCCTGGTCCACCTACTATAACGTCGCTGGATTCACCGATCGTTTTCAGGGTACCGGCGGCTCGGCCAGTGGGGCTTTCAATGCCGGCACAGATGGTGGCCCGTCCGGTACCGGCCGTGCAGATGAAGTATTGCAGACACGTATCCAGATCGACCCTTCCAGGTATCATGCCAAACGGTTGAAACCCTTTACTCTCAATGTTCAGTTTCAGAATAATCAGGAAATTCCATCTGTTTTAGCAGTTGAAGATAACGGCGATGTTCAAGGCTTTAACTATGGCTATGCAGCAGGACTCAGCGCCCTGCTGCAAACGCGTGATAACTTCAATCTGGGCATCGCCTATAACCATGCTGATATCAAAGAAGAAGACCAGCAAGCACTTGAACAGGTTGGTATCGATGGTGATGCTAAAGCGCTGTTGCTGGGTGCCAAGTGGTTCAGTGAGAACTGGTATCTCGCCAGCAACTTTTCCTGGATGTGGAACCACATGACAACCGCTGACGGCATTTACTTCGATGGCAACGGCTGGGAAACCTACGGCCAGTACAATCTGTACAAGCGCTGGTGGGCAATAGCCGGCTGGAATTACCTGAAACCCAATGACAATCAGCTGCAGGCTGGCAATTTTCAGATCAAGTATGGTGTGCTGGGACTGCGCTACAGCTTCAAACAGTTCAAACAGATGCTTTATGCCAATATCCGCTTTGACAGCAGCACTGCGGCTGATGCTGAAACCACCGATATAGATTTCTCCAACATCTATACCATCGGTATCCGCTGGGATTACCCCCGATGAAATTTAAAACACTAAGCATCGCCCGATGGTTAATGTTTATGGCTCTGTATACCGTGCTGGGCAGTGTACTGGGAGCAGTCAGTTTATTCATATACATCATGAACGATCGCCCGGATTTACATCCCTGGCACACTGTAAAACTGGATAATGAATACACGCTGGACGAGCAAAAAGCAGTGTCCTCATTCGAGAAATATCTTGAGCTAGAAGACAGACTGTTCCAGCAGTTACAAACAGAAATCCATAGTGCACAATCGCTGCAAGCCAGCCATGACCTGAATCGTTATGATGCGGGCAGCCTGGCCGATCCAACCAGTTACCCGAGAAACTGGAATCGCAGCTTTGTCATGGAGCATACCCAGCCACGTGGTGGCGTTCTCCTCCTGCATGGCCTGTCGGATTCACCCTACAGCTTGCTGACACTGGCCAAAACCCTGCATGAACAGGGCTACTATGTGCTGGGACTGCGCATGCCCGGTCACGGGACGGCGCCATCCGGTCTGGTCCATGCCAGCTGGCAGGATATGGCTGCTGCTGTAAATCTCGCTGCCCGCTACATCGATCAGCAGCTTGATGCACAGTTGCCCATGCATGTATTCGGCTATTCGATGGGGGCGGCCCAGGCCGTCAACTACGCGCTGGATTCGATACGGGATGAAACTGTGCGTAAACCTGCTTCACTGGTGCTGATTTCACCTGCCATCGGCGTTTCGTCTGTCGCAGCGTTTGCAGTCTGGCAATCACGGCTGGCTGCAATTCCGGGTCTCGAAAAGCTGGCATGGAATTCCATCGGGCCGGAATATGATCCTTACAAATACACATCCTTCGCTGTCAATGCCGGTGATTTGATGTACCGCTTGACGCTTGAAATAGACAGAAAGCTCAGTGAGCTTGACGCAAATGATAGCACCAGGCAGTTTCCAAAAACGCTTGCAGTACTATCGCTCGTTGACTCAACAGTTTCGATATCGGCAGTTGTTACCCACCTGCTTGACCGGCTGGACAACCAGGGAAATGAACTTGTGGTCTTCGATCTCAACCGCAGCGAACTGCTGGATCCCTTTATTCGCAATGATCCGATCGTAGACTATCGCAGGCTGCTGGATCGCGGCCCGTTAAAATTCGACCTGAGCTTCCTGACCAATGAATCGCCGGAATCAAGCTCGGTTTCCATGCACAGGTGGTCACAGGGAAAAAATACCCACAGTGGAGAAAGCACCGGACTCAAATGGCCAGACCATGTTTATTCGTTATCGCATGTTGCCATGCCTTTTCCACCGACTGACTCACTTTACGGCTACTTTCCTGAAGACGACAAAGGCCTGCATATCGGCATGCTGGCATCACGCGGGGAGAGAAATGTCCTGAACATCCCGGCCAGTGACATGCTGCGTCTGCGCTTTAATCCTTTTTATAGTTTCATGGAACAGCGTATCACTGATTTTCTGACTGAAACAGCAACTCATTAATTCAGTCTCGAATCCTCCACTGCAACAGTATCTGACGACACCGCTGGTGGTTGAACGATACCTGTATGTTATAGTGATTTTATGTCCGAAACGCTCATCCAGTCTCTGCTGAACCCGGATGTCTACGATCATGACACCGGTGAAATCCAACTGCTAGAAACCCATATCTCATGGGTAATCCTGACAGGCCCCTTTGCTTACAAAATCAAGAAGCCTGTCGACTTCGGATTTCTTGATTATTCCACTACCGAAAAACGCCGCCATTTCTGCAAACTGGAAGTCTCCCTGAATCGACGTCTTGCTCCATCGCTATATCTCGGGGTAGTGCACATCACTGGCAGCGAAGACGAACCGACCGTCAATGGCAATGGCACTACGATCGAATATGCCGTCAAAATGAAGCAGTTCGATGCCGGCCTGCTGCTCAGTGATTTAATCGATAATGCTGAATTGCGTGAAGTTCACATCGACTGGCTTGCACGTGTTGTTGCTAACTTCCACATGCAAACTGACGTCGCTTCAGACGAATCCAGCTTTGGTTCACCTGATGCCGTCCGGCAACCTGTCGAAGAAAACTATAAGCAAATTCGTGACGTTCTCAAGGAGCCACCGCTGCTGCAGCGCCTTGAGATGATTGAAACATGGAGCCAGCACGAATTTTCAGCTATCAGGACACTGCTGGAACAACGAAAACAACATGGCTTCATACGTGAATGCCACGGAGACCTGCACCTGGGCAACGTTGTGCTGCTTGATGGAGAAATCGTTCCATTTGACTGCATCGAGTTCAATGACAACCTGCGCTGGATAGATGTGATGAGCGAAGTTGCTTTCCTGGTCATGGACATTGATGACCATGATCGCAGCGACCTTGCCTGGCGATTGCTGAATGCCTATCTGGAAAAAACCGGTGACTATGAAGGTCTCTCGGTATTGCGCTTCTATCTCGTCTATCGGGCGATAGTACGCGCCAAAGTAGCTGCCTTGCGTCTCAGTCAGACAGGGCTCGATGACAGTGAAACAGCCGCCATCCATCGTGAGCTGGAAAACTACTTTTCAATCGCAGAACGCTGTATACGTTCACGTCATCCAGCCATGATCATCATGCATGGACTGTCAGGATCGGGGAAAACCACCATCAGCCAGCAGTTGATCGAACGACTGTCGGCGATTAGGGTTCGATCCGACGTGGAACGTAAACGCCTGCATGGCCTGACACCGGATGAGAGTAGTGAATCAAATCTGGATGAAGGCATTTATGATGAGCAATCAACACAGCACACCTATGGAAGACTCGCTGAGCTGGCTGAATCAACCTGCAATGCCGGCTATCCGGTAATCGTTGATGCCACTTTTTTAAGGGCTGATCAACGCGAATGGTTCAGATGTCTCGCAGAAGAAATGGCTGTCCCATTCAGAATTCTTGTCTGCCATACAAGTCATTCAATCCTGCGAGAACGTATATCGGAGCGTGAAGCACTTGGACAGGATGCATCGGAAGCGCCAGTTGCTGTTCTCGAACGGCAACTGGAAACACATGACTCTCTCAGCGATGAAGAACTAACGCGATCTTATACAATCAACACTACCGAAAGCACCTATCTCAAGCCTACTCTCGATCACCTGAAGGAAATGCTCGGTGAACATGTTGATGTATTTCATGATTGATTCAATGGCGGAGTAACTATCTTCGCCAGATCGAGCGGCGATCATCGAATACGCGATCTATCCTGATGACCTTTTCCGCACGCGAGACAACTCCACGGTGCGGATTAACAATCACCGCCAGCCTTGCATCCTCCCAGACATCCAGATCCGCAGCTGAATTACCCGCATAATCAAACCCCTGCCGGCCGTAGTGTTCCACCAGTTCGTCCCGCTTGTTGCTGCCTTTATTATTGCGTTCAGCAGTTGTTGCAAAGACCTCGTCGAAGATACCCAGATGGTCAGCGATAACATCGGCGATACTGTGGTGTGCAGCCGTAGTCAGAATGAGTTGGCGCCCTTTGCCCTGCTCCGAACGCAAATAGCTAATGAATTCCATCTGATAGGGCAGCTTCTCTGCATCCAGCGTTACATGGCTGGCAATCATGTCTTTAAAATACGCGCGGCCTTGTATCACCCAAAAAGGGAACATGAAAAGATACAGAAAATTGTCTCGTGCGAGTTGCACAACTGACTCAATGAGTGTGTCTGACCTGACAAGAGTGCCATCCAGATCAACGCATAATGGAATATTGTCAGTCGTACTATTAATATGTTTATCCATGTTCACAGTTTTTAATTATATATTGAACAAACGACGACACTATTCGACTGTATTGAATCTAGGGAGCCTCTGAATAAGTCATGACTGAATATCTTGAGATTCAGCCAGACTTGTTCAGAGGCTCCCTAGCACGTAGTGAAGAATTTCGTGGTGTATTTTCCAGTAGCATCTTCTGCTGGAAAATACACCCCGAAAACCTGAACGATGTCAGTATACTGAAGAATACTATGTAATTACTTAAACACGCCGTACACATTACAAAAAATACACTATGCACATCATAATAATCGGCTGGTTGTATGTAGTGTTGATGATGTCCATCACCTACTACCCCGATATCCCGGCCATGCTGCTGCGCATGATTTTTCTCGGTGTACTGCCTGCCTTTCTGTGGTTCAAACTGGTAGGTTTTGTGCGATCTAAGCCGGTGGATCCATCCATATCAGGGACGCCATCCGGCCACACTCCCCCTGGCGACGATAAGAATAAAAACGCTGATCATCAGTAAAAGTGCATAAACCGCCTCCACTCACATCGTCCACGCCAACAGCGTTCAGGCGATGGTGCGCCAGGCGGTAGATGTCCACATACCACTTTCCGGGAAGTTCCGAAGCAGCATACCAGTCATCGTTATGACTGGAACCATGCTCAAGTTGTTCGATAACCTCTCCTCCTACCTCAAACCGCCGTGGTCCGATAGCTGGACCCAGCCAGGCAAGCACATCACCATCCCCGGCCATCATGCCGACGCCCTGTTCAAGAATACCAGCAGCCAGACCTCGCCAGCCCGCATGCAAAGCTGCAACAACTGTCCCTGAGCGGTTGCACAACAGCACCGGCAGGCAATCCGCTGTCATGACAGCACAGACCTTGCCAGGTGTTCGTGTCAGACTGCCATCAGCCCGGTTGTTTGATGGTTGATCGTCAAGCAAAATAACATCCCTGCCATGCACCTGTTCCAGCCAGCTGGGCTCCGACGGCAAGTTCAGCATATTCATCAGCAGATGGCGATTATGTGCGACGCTGACGGGTTCGTCATCGACATGTGATGCCAGATTGAAGCTTGAGTATGCCCCGCCGCTCACACCTCCAGCACGTGTTGTTACACAGGCATGTATGTTTTCAGGTGCAGACCATTCCGCCGGCATCACCTGCTCATTCATCATATGGGCACCTCTATTAATTCTGGAT
>Ga0209013_10004524_pt1 | contig 12179 bp, 12 predicted proteins | sample Cruoilmetagenom2_FD_187291 | JGI IMG/M metagenome (GOLD analysis project Ga0209013, IMG submission 187291) | Oil polluted marine microbial communities from Coal Oil Point, Santa Barbara, California, USA - Sample 2 (SPAdes) (version 2) | ecosystem: Environmental > Aquatic > Marine > Oil seeps ...
ATGGGATTGGGATCATAATCTATAGCCGTCGCGCTCTTGGGTCTCATTTGTGACAATTCTTATAGGTACCTTGAAAACTGTTATTTGGGTATTATGTTATTGAAGGTTGTAAGAATTCCGGATCTATATCCGGGATATAAGTTACAAACCAATGACATCAATCGATCAGCGGCGTGACGCCATATATGGAGGTGTACCATGGAAAAATTTGATAGCTATGTGGAATCAGATGAAGAAAGGGAAGAAGGGCACGTTGATACGCGCCATTATAACTTTGAATGTGATCATCCGGACCCGTCTCTGGGTTGTGATCTGGGCGTGGATGTCCAGGGATAACAAGAGGGCGGAAGAGATGTCGTTATATCACCATATAAAAGGCAGTGTGTTACCACGCACTGCCTTTTTTTAAGAAGACATCTCAAAAGATTGTGAATGCCACAAAAAAGGAGATACCCCATGAGCAAAAATATTTTGATCGCGGTTGATGAGTCGGAAAATTCTCAGCGGGCTGTTGCCGCTGTTTCTGAAATGTTTGCCAGGGATTCGTGTATCACCCTGTTCAGTGTCGCTATGGATACAGAGGCCCTGTGCAAAATGAACAGCCCCGAACTGACCCCTTATTTTAAATCCCAGCAGAGCGTTTTTTGCACCATGGAAGATAAAAAGAGGGAGATAGTGGATACCGCCATACAGCAGGCAAAAGAGACGCTCTTAAACAAAGGTTTCAAGGAAACGAATATCAGCACCAAACACGAGGACCTGAAAGAGGGGGTTGCGAGGGATATCATTCAAGAGGCCGAAGACGGCTATGATGTTGTGGTTCTCGGCAGAGGAGGGACTTCCGGAATAAGGGATTTCTTTTTCGGGAGCACCTCGCAAAAGGTTCTCAACGCAGCCAGGGATGTTTCGGTCTTCATCATCAAGTAGCGCAACTCCCAGCGTGCCGGAAGGGTTTACCCCATAGTTGGGGTTTATATGACCCGCTCTGCTAACTTTCCCTCGCCGAAACGCATGGGCAGGATCAACGCCAGCATACAAATAATCAAAGACAGCGAAAAAGATCCGATGATCCATACCCATTCGAGAATGGACAATGTTCGTTGATGAAAGCCTGCCATGAATAGGTTATAGACAGGCCCGGCTTCCAGCATGACGATCCCGCCGACAAACGCAGCGCACAAAATCATAAAAAGCAGCCCGCCAAAACTGGTGACTGATTGGGCTGGATTTTCCGATTTGAAATTTGGATAAGCTGCCCCGAACCCGATGCCGATGCCCACCACACCTGGAACCATGAAAAAAATAGTTATGGTGGATAGAAACATCATAAAAGGTGTGACATTCAAAAAGATATTGGTGGCTATGATGAGGATTTCCGTTAGGATGAGGAGTGGCAACAGGTAAATGAAGAATTTCACCCATAGAAATTGCCGCAGGGAGATGGGTGACGATTTGACAATCCAGAAAGCTTCGTTCTCGTTACTGATGGCCGGGTAGACAAAACGTCCGGCAACGGCAATCAGAACAAATGATGCCAGGCCTACATTTAGAAAAGACAGGAGATTCTGCAGGTATACGGTATTGATGGGGGCTTTTTCAAGGGGAAGCGCCTTGAAATTGAAGATATAAATCAACACCAGACCACCGATGAGAAATATCTGGGACCATTGGGTCTGGTCTCGAAAGAACGATTTGATTTCTTTTACCACAAACGCTTTCAGGGGCGCCGGCAGAAAGAAAAAGATTCTGTCGCCCGATATTTTATGTTTCAAAAGCCTGGCCGGTGACGTCTGGGCTTTGGACAATCCTGCCAGATAGAGTCTGTCGGCCATGATGATCATCAGGAACATCATCATGCCGACGCATGACCACGAAAGACCCATATGGAAGAGGGTTTCAGAGATGGATCCATTGATTGCGGCCTGAATACCGTCAAATGCCCAGGTGCTGGGAAGGTAAGGCAGATTCGGTGTCTTAAGCGCCGAAAGGTACATCAGTGCTGTTGAAAAGACCTCCGGGTTGACCAGTCTTTCGGGTTTCAGGAGACGGAAAGCGATAAAAAGGAGAATGAAGAGCAACAGGCCCAGGAAGACAAAGAGATTCCGAATACGATTGGCCGGTATTAAGACAACGGCGGATACCACGATCATGGCACTCAAGCAGGAGGCGATGACAGCCAGGGAAAGAATTGCCGATCCAACGGTAACGTAATAAAACAGACCCGCATTGAATACGATACCATAGGCCAGAAAAACCGGCAGCAGGTAGATGACGACCATCCAGGAGCTGTCCAGCGTACTTTCTATCCATCTGGCCAGAAAGATCCGGTAAGTGGAAACCGGCATGGCATGTACCAGGTTCAGATCTTTGCTCAAAAAGAGTTTGGACAGGGACGTGAGAATACTACTGAAAATGAGCAGAGACAGGAGCGTGATAAGAATCATGGATAAAAGCTTGAATGCAAGGAGATCGCCCAGTTCTTCAACGCCTTTAAAATAACGCAGGACCCGGAATGACACCGCAAAGATGCCGCCCCAGAAAGCGAATCCGATACCACCAAACAGCAGCAGCTTCATGAGGCTGCCCTGTTTATTTCCCCGAAAAAATGAGGCGTTCTTGAAACTCAAGACTCTGGGTCTGACAAGGGTGAGGATGGCATGCATGATTACGTATCGACCTTATGCTTTTCTAGCAAATTATTGAGACAATCAGGACAAAGAACTAAATAGCTGCTCTTCAGGGTCATTAGCACTGCGTGCGTCATTTGTCCTTCGGACGACATTAGCGCTACGCGCGTTATTTATTGTAGCTCAAAGCTGATGGCTCATACCTAAAACTTAAAACATAAAACCTAAAACTATCTATAATGACGCGAAGCAAATGACTGCAAAGCGTCTTTAAGTCCCCGGATTCGTCAATTTTAAAAACACATCCTCCAAGTCGGCATCGGTGGCCTGCAGGTCTTGTTTCAGTTTTTCCGGTGAACCGATTGCGATCAGGGCGCCTTTGTTAATAATGCCCACGCGATGGCACAAGTCCTCCGCTACCTGGAGGGTATGCGTGGAGATAAAAACAGTGGTACCATTTTCGGACAGATGTTTAAAAAGATCCTTGACCAGCTTGATACCCAGAGGATCGAGTCCGACCATGGGTTCATCGACAATGATGACCTCCGGTTCGTGCAGAAGGGCGGAGGCCATGATCAACCGCTGCTTCATGCCGTGGGAGTAGGATTCGATTAGCTCTTCCGACCAGTCCGAGAGGGTAAACAGCTCCAGCTTTTCATGCGCTTTCTTCAGGAAATGACGGGCATCCACGTGATACAGATCGGCGACGAATTTCAAGAATTCGATACCGGTGAGTTTTTCATAAAGGTATGGCCGGTCGGGAATAAATCCGATCTTAAGTTTTGCCGCTTCCGGGTTTTCGGCCATAGCGATATCGCAGATTCGGATTTCTCCGATAGTCGGCACCAGTATGCCCCCGATCATTTTGATGGTCGTTGTTTTGCCGGCGCCGTTTGGCCCGATGAACCCGAAAATTTCGCCCTGGGCGATTTGGATGTTCAGATCGTTGACCGCAACGACTTCGCCGTAGCGTTTGGTGAGATTTTTAAGTTCTATCATTTGATGTTCCATTCAGAATCCGGATTTTTAAATTTCCAATGAGGCCCAATATGTCGAGTTGGTCTTTCTGCATGCCGCCGACAAAACGAATGTGGGTGACATCGGCCGGTATCTGGTCAAACAGCGCATCGACAGTGATCCATCTGCCGACATAAATACTGTTCCAGGCATGATAAAAGAAACGTTTTCGTAGAAAGACCACACCGGCTTCGATCTTGGTGGGGATTCCGGCAGCTCTCGCCAGTGCTGCAAAGAGCACCGCATGCTCATTGCAGTCTCCTACGCGGTTTTCAAGGGTGGACAGGGCATCCGGGAGAGATATGACCGGGCGTTTTTGAATATGTGCCTGTATCCAGGCAACCAGTTTGCGCGCTTTTTCAAGGGGGAGGTCATTCTCGGCAACCAGATCGGATGTCAGCTTTTGAATGGCAGGATGGTCTGACTGAATAAAAGGGCTGGGCGCCAGAAAGGTCGTGAAATTTTCCATGGGAACCAGAGGAGGATCTTGTTGCAGAAGATCGTCGAGAGATTCCTTTTGGATTGAGAGAACCGGGGCTTTATAGGTCTGTCTGCCACCTTGAAGCTGTTCTGCGAAATCACCTGAACCCGTTATCTCGAATCGCATCTGCATCAGTCCGCCCGGATTGTCGATATCGATGTTGGATGGAATTGATGCGGCTTTAGTGAGATCCTGACTCGACTGGATGGGGAGGCCGTACATGGCGTCTTCACGGGATGTTTTTTCAAGGATAATTCCCAGCATGCCTTTTTCTCTTAAAAGGTCCCCTTTTTCATCCATCCACGCCAGTTGGGTGGCGCCTTTGAATTTGAGTGAAATCTTGGTCGCTTTTTTCACCTGTTCCATGATGGTGATGTTTTCTTCTTCCAGGACGTGGAGCTGAATCGATTCCTGACCCATGGCAATAGGGTCGAAGACCTTTAATGTGAGCTGGTCACCCGGTTTTAATTTGCCGGCGCTGGCTGCTTGAACAATGCCGGAAGTGAAGTAGATATCGTCGGTCAGGGTTAATTGGTAAGTCTGTTTTGTACCGGCACTTTGGGTGTTCACCTTAAGGGTCTTGTCAGTTATGTCACCGGCTGCAGAGAAATTGAAACGTCCGGAGGAAATTTCAAAATCAAAGGACTTGAGTGAGAAATCCGTGTTAAGGGTGCCGCTGGTATTGAGACCGATATCCTGAATCATCCCCATGGTGTTGATTCTCATAAACATGGTTTCGTTGAAACGATATCCCTGCTCCAGGCGTGCATAGCGTGAATGGGAAAAGCCGATCTTTTTCTTTCCCTGGAAGATATTCATCCAGGTGTCCCGATCGGCAATAATTTCAGATGACGATATATCGGGGATTTCCATCCGGTCCGGATGACTGTCAAATATTCCCATACGGATAAAGAGAAGAGACAGGAAAATCGTGCCGAAAAGAGCGGTAAAAAGTATCGGGAAATGTTTTCTTTTGTGTTTCATTACGCTAAAATTGAATGAATTGGTTATTGTTGTCAAGTCAAGAAACATCATCGATCCGGCAGGGCACTATGCTAGTGATGCAGATTAATCATGAAAATTTATGACAACCCTTATAGATGGCAATTGCCTTGACAATTGTTGTATTGGGGCTTAGGTTGACCCAAGATCAAAGCTTGTAAATTGAAAGCAACCATGTGTCGAACGGCACCAAGAAAGGAAACCCATGAAAGAAACCATTATACTGTTCATCATTGTAGGTGTTTGGATATTACTTCAGGTATATATCCTCCCGAAATTAGGCGTATCGACATGAGTTCGCAATGCTTGCCAGGTGGCGAGCAAACCGTCGGAAGTTAATCCACAGGATAGCGAAAATAACTGATCCGCCAGTGACAGTGTCTCTGGCGGACCCTAGTTTATTTAAAACCTAAATTAGCAAATACTCGGATCATACAGTTTTCTGTCCTTGAACTCCGCCTGCTTGGCATCGTTCCATTGGGCAACGGGTCGCAGATACCCTACCACCCTGCTGTAGACCTCACAATCCTGATAATCTCTCAAAACCGGATCCTTTTCAAAACAGGCATTACACTTGATCATGAACTTATTGGAGGCAGGTTCGTACACGCTTCCCCCATCGATATGGATGCCGTCTTCTTTTGGTGTAGCCGTTACCTGGGCTTCGGACTTGCAGTCGTGACAGGCCCCTGCCCATGCCAGGACATCTTTGTCCGCATTGTTTTCCAGTAGTTCATGAAGTCTTTTGATCGTCATTGTAGCCATAAACATCCTCCGTTTTTTTATACATTCTGTTTATTGGGTAAATATAAATAAAACCCAGGTTGGAACCAGGGGTATATTTGCATATAGGGTGGTACAAGATTTGGATTGAAAAAGATCAGGGAGACAAAAGTCTTAACTGTGAATAAAAGAGTATAGAGCTTGATATATAGTGTGTCAAGAAACTTGTGGTACTATATGTGGTATTTTTTAAAAAATAGCCACCACCTTATAGGGGAGGGAACTGATAGGGTTGTATAAGCCTCGCCGGACAACGTCTTCGGGATATTCGAACCCTGAGCCCCGTGTAAAGGGCTTTTCATCATGTCAAGAAAATGATAGCCTGGCTGCTGTCAATAGAAAAGGCATGTGAGGAATCTGAGATGGCGATAGTGGGAAAGCACAATTCGATTACGGACGTAGCCGGAATAATGGCCGGAAATTACACGAACAAACTGGCCGCCAGTGGTGTGACGGTTATTTTGTGTAAGGAGGGGGCTGTTGCCGGGGTTGATGTTCGGGGGTCTGCTCCCGGTACCCGTGAAACCGATCTTCTGAACCCGATCAACCTGGTGGAGAGTGTACAGGCAGTGGTGCTTTCCGGAGGTTCTGTCTATGGCCTGGCGGCCTCCGACGGGGTCGTTCGCTGGCTGGCGGATAGACATCTTGGATTTCCCATGGATGAAGATGAGAACCACGTAGTGCCCATTGTGCCTGCTGCGGTCTTGTGTGACCTGGGGCGGGGTGCTGATTTTATTCCTCCGATTCAAGCAGATTGGGGTGCCAGGGCTTGTGACGCTGCTCACAATGGCCCTCTTTCGGAAGGTTGTATAGGCGCAGGTACAGGGGCAGTGTCCGGCGCCATTAAGGGCGGTTTGGGATCAGCAAGTCTTGTGATGGCACATGGGATTACCATGGCAGCTGTTGTAGCTGTCAACTCGTTCGGATCGGTAGTAAACCCGGATACGGGTATGATATGGGAGCGGGATACGGGGATAAAGAATGAGTATGGTGATCAGGGGAAAAGAAGCGTCCGGCTGCCTCAACAACTGCCGGAGCCGCCCATTGCCAATACAACCATCGGTATTGTCGCAACCGATGCAAAGATAACCAAGGCCCAGGCTAAGAAAATTGCGCAGATGGCACACGATGGTCTGGCACGGGCCGTGAGACCGTCACACACCATGTTTGATGGGGATACCCTCTTTTGCCTGGCAACCGGCAAGAGAGTGCTGCCGGATACTCAGGGTGTCCTGGCCGGTAATAAGGCCCAGGCCATGAACGATATGGGTCATGCTGCTGCCGAATGCATGTCGAGAGCCATTGTCCATGGAATCCTTGCTGCTGAAACCCACGGGAATTTCATGGCATTCAGGGACCTGCCGGATAGAGCAATAAGCAGTAAGCCGTAAGCAATAAACAGACCTATGGCTCAAACAGCTCAAATTGCCATCGGATCACCCATTTTGCCCTGTCAAGATGAAAACCAAAAGTTGGGTCAAGACTTATCCCCTTGAATCTCATCGAAATATACCCTATAGTCCATCGATCATTGTCAAAGATATCCTGACGTGATGTGAATTATTTATCATCAGAGCCCATGAGGAGACCCCATGAAGAAAATTGTATTTCTCGTCCTGTTGCTGGTTTTTTTCATTCCTGTGTTTCATGCCGTGGCAGCGAGTCCGCAAAAAGGAGGCAGCCTGACTGTCTGCCAACCAGCGGAACCGTTGGGACTCGACCCCACAGCCAACACGGCTTCTGCCATCGACAGGGTGGTGTATGCAAATATCTTCGAAGGGCTCATCAAGGTTGACAGCAACGGCCGGTTTGTACCGGGATTGGCCACGGACTGGTCGGTGTCATTAGACGGGCTTACCTATGATTTCATTCTTCGAAAAGAGGTGCGGTTTCACAATGGTGAACCGTTTGATGCGCAGGTGGCCAAATGGAATCTTGAACGAGCCATGGGTGAAGGGACTGTCAATCCACATCCGGAGTATTTCAGGGGCATTCAGAATATCAATATAATTGATACCGATACCCTTCGTGTTGTACTCAAGGAAGTGGATGCCCTGTTCATCGCCCACATGGCCGAAGGAGATGCCGTGATGCTCCCCATGAAGAGCTACGAGTCAGCCAAGTCAAACCCCATCGGAACCGGGCCTTTCAGGTTCGTCGAGTGGGTGCGGGGAGACCGTGTGGAAATGCGGCGCTTTGACGGTTACTGGGATCCGACACTTCCTTATCTGGACAGGGTGACCTTTAAATTTATTGGTGATACCAGTGCCCAGATAGCAGCACTTAAAGCCGGCGATATCGATGTCATCGGTTATATCGGTGCGCCGGAGTCGGTGATAGCGTTGTCAAAGGACCCACGGTTCAAGGTTTTTGCCGGCTCGACCACCGGTGAAGTCATCATGTCCACCAACAATAAGGCCGAACCATTTGACGATGTGCGTGTTCGACAGGCCATGGCATATGCCATAGACAGGCAGACGGTTGTGGACCTGGTGATGTTCGGTTATGGCACACCTATCGGCTCACACTGGTCCCCGTCGACCCCCTATTATGTCGATTTAACGGACAGATTTTCCTATAACCCGGAAAAAGCCAGAGAGTTGTTGAAAGCGGCAGGTTTCCCGGATGGCTTTGATGCCACCATCAAACTACCGGCTATCTACAGCTACTCCAAAAGAGCGGGTGAAGTCATTGCAGATATGCTTGGGAAAGTCGGTATCCGGTTGAAGATTGAAATTGTGGAATGGGGCCAGTGGATTGACCGGATATTCAAGAAAAGAGAATACCAGCTGACCATGATTGGCCATGTAGAGGCATGGGATATCGGCATCTATGCGAATCCGGACTATTACTTTCAGTATGACTCTCAGGCATTCAGAGATGCATATGCAAAAGCTCTAAAAGCACCCAATGAAGAAGAGAAAGCCCAATGGTTCGGTAGGTGCCAGGAAATTATCGCCGATGATGCCGTCAATGGCTATCTGTTTTCGGTATCGGGCTTGCCTACCATGAAAAAGAAGGTCATGGGCTGGTGGGAGAACTATCCAACCGTGGCTCTGGATTGTACCCGGGTGTGGCTCGAAAAGTAAAACTTTGTTTCGTATTTCTGTTCTCGAATTTAAAATTATTTCAATGCGATATGTCAAAATATCTCATCAAAAAAATCTTCACCCTTGGTATTCTTCTGTTCCTGGTTTCATGGATTGTTTTTACGGTTCTGTTTGTCCTGCCCGGTGATCCGGCCCAGATTATCCTGGGTATCAATGCAACGCCGGAGACCCTGGCCAATCTGAGAAGTGAACTGGGTCTCGACCAACCCTTTTGGACTCAGTATATGAACTGGATCGGTCGCACACTTTCCGGTATCGGCAGTCGCTCTATCCATTATGATGTACCTGTGTTCGATTTGATCCTTTCCCGTCTGGCCGTCACGGGGCCGCTGGCGTTCATGGCCATGATAATTGCCGTGGCCATTTCTCTGCCCCTGGGAATATTTGCGGCACGTCACCAGAATCGGACCGGCGATATCTCGGTGATGACGTTCACACAACTGGGCCTGGCAACACCTGAATTCTGGCTGGGAATTTTGTTGATACTCTTTTTTTCCGTTAAGTTGGGGTTGTTCCCAGCAGGTGGATTTCCAGGGTGGATGGCCGATTTCCGGGGGTCTTTTAAGTCGCTGCTCTTGCCGGCATTTGCCCTGGGGGTTGTCCGTGCATCCATACTCACCCGCGTAACCCGTTCGTCTGTTCTGGATGTGCTGCAAGAGGATTATATTCGCACTGCCAGAGCAAAGGGGCTCCGGGAAAGAACCGTTCTGTATGTGCATGCATTGCGGAATGCACTTATTCCCGTGCTAACCATTCTCGGTCTTCAGATGGGGCAGTTGTTGGCTGGTGCCATCATCATTGAAAATGTTTTCTACCTGCCCGGGCTTGGGCGTCTGGTGTTCCAGGCGATCGGGCAAAGAGATTTGCCGGTTGTTCGGGAAATCGTCCTGTTTATGGCTGCAGCGGTGGTCATTGTTCACTTTCTCGTGGACCTGGCATACGCAGTCATCGATCCCAGAATAAGACTTGAAAGATGAAGAAGCATTTAAGAAATCTTAACTTCAGATGCGGACTTGTGTTAACAGCCGTAGTTGTCCTGGCAGCGGCCATCAGTCTTGTTTGGACGCCTTATGAGGCCAACACAATGAATCCCGGACACCGGCTGGAGGCGCCATCTTTTCGCCATTTTCTGGGTACGGACCAATACGGACGGGATGTTATGTCCCGCGTCATGGTGGGTGCCGTCAACTCGATTGTCGTGGGTCTGGCAACTGTTGCTATCGGTATGATAGCGGGAGTTGCCCTGGGTTTGATTGCGGCATACTTCGGGAAATGGGCGGACGAGTCCATTATGCGGTTTTCCGATCTGCTCTTCGGGTTCCCGGCCGTTTTGACGGCCATACTTATCTCTGCCATATGGGGGCCCTCTATCAGCAATGTTATGGTGGCCATCGGTATTTTTTATATTCCAGTTTTTGCCAGGCTCACCAGAGCTGTAGCCTTGACCATATGGGGTCGTGAATTTATTGATGCAGCCCGTGCCAGCGGCGCCAGTGAGTGGTCCATCACCATTCGCCATGTACTGCCGAATTTAATCTCTCCTCTGATTATCCAGGCCACCATTCAATTTGCTGTTGCTATTCTGGCCGAGGCAGGCTTGAGCTATCTGGGGCTCGGTACCCAGCCGCCTCATGCCTCGTGGGGTAGGATGCTTTACGAAGCACAGACATTTATGGAGATTTCACCCTGGATGTCGATATTTCCGGGTGTTGCCATCGCCTGGACCGTGCTCGGTTTTAACCTTCTCGGCGATGGTATCCGGGACAATCTAGATCCTTATATGCTATGAGCAATAAGCAGTAAGCAATATGCAGAAAGCTGATAATAATGTAGCGCAGGTCTTTAGACCTGAAAAAACGTTTTACAAGCAGGGCTAAAGCTCTGCCCTACATCATTAAGTTAATGACATTGACTTCTTACTGCTTACTGCGAACAGGTAATTGCAATGCCTTCAACGCTTCTAAAAATCCAAGATTTGTCTGTTTCCTTTGATACACCACAAGGTGTTCGGGGAGCGGTGGACCACGTGTCCTTTTCCATGGAGGAAGGGGAAACCCTGGGACTCGTGGGGGAATCCGGATGTGGCAAGAGTGTAACGGCCCTGAGTATTCTCGGCCTGGTGGATATGACAACGGGCATCATCGAATCCGGTCGCATTCTGTTCAGAGGGGAAAATCTTCTGGGCATCAGCCCGGAAGCACTGCGTCGATTGCGGGGTAACGATATTTCGATGGTTTTTCAGGAACCTATGACATCTCTTAACCCGATCCTTCCTGTGGGCAGACAGATCGCCGAACCCCTCATGGTCCATCAGGGACTGTCAAAAACCGAAGCCTACGCGTCGGTGGCGACATGGCTGGAATGTGTTAAAATACCGATGGCCCGGAAGCGGATGAAGGAATATCCTCACCAACTCTCCGGCGGTATGCGTCAGCGTGTGATGATCGCCATGGCCATGATCTGCAGACCCGGTCTTTTAATTGCAGACGAGCCCACCACCGCGCTGGATGTGAGTACTCAGGCGCAAATACTCACCCTTATCGAAAATCTCAAGGCCGATTTCAAGATGTCTGTGTTGTTTATAACGCACGACCTGGGTATTGTGGCCCAGACGGCCAACCGGGTGGTGGTCATGTATGCCGGACAGATTGTAGAGACGGCGCCGGTTACTGACATATTTGACAAGCCCGCACATCCTTATACAAAGGGGTTACTGAAGTCCATACCTCGGATGGGAACATCCACAAATGGGCCCAAAAAGCGGTTGCAGGAGATACGGGGTTCACTGCCCTCCCTGTACAAACCCATATCCGGATGCAGGTTCGCAGACAGATGCCCCGAGGTCTTTGAACCGTGCAGACAAAAAAGACCTGTCCTGTTGCCGGTTCAGGATGATCAGCAGGCGAGATGCTGGCTCTATGCATCATCCTGATTGAGTTTGTTGGGTTGTTGGATCGGGGAAGTGTTGATAGCTAATGATTGAAGAACCCTGCGGCAAACCATGGAGAATGTGATTGCTGTTGTGGTTCGGTCACAAACAAGTCAACCCGACTGCCATAGACAACGCAATAAACTCCAAGGTTGCATAAACAACATGGCAAAGGATAATCAATGGGTTGTTATTATAACCAATATCATAGGAAAAACATCATTTCCTGG
>Ga0209013_10004526_pt1 | contig 12179 bp, 8 predicted proteins | sample Cruoilmetagenom2_FD_187291 | JGI IMG/M metagenome (GOLD analysis project Ga0209013, IMG submission 187291) | Oil polluted marine microbial communities from Coal Oil Point, Santa Barbara, California, USA - Sample 2 (SPAdes) (version 2) | ecosystem: Environmental > Aquatic > Marine > Oil seeps ...
TGGGCGGGTGCCTCAGGCAGCCTTCAGGCGGCCCTACCATGAACATCAAGGGTACCGCGGCCGGCGGCGGAAATTCACTCCTGATCCCAATGACAGAATTTTCCCTTGGTCTTACCGGTGACATCAATGACATAATGAACGCCCATAACCTGGCCATGGTGGCCATGACCGCGCGCATGCAGCATGAGCGAAATTACAACGACGAGCAACTGCAAAGACTCACCGGCATGCCCCGTCTCAATATAGATCCAACCCGCGTGGAATTGGGCTGGATCATAGACTTTTGCGCCCAGTGCCTGAGAAACATCATCATAGGTATTGGCGGCCGTATGGACGGTTTTACCATGCAATCCAAGTTCGGCATTGCCGTAGGTTCCGAGCTTATGGCCATTCTTTCCATTATCACGGATCTGGCAGACCTGAGAAAGCGTCTTGATAATATCACCGTGGCCTTTGATAAGGCAGGCAATCCAGTGACTACAGGTGACCTTGAGTGTGGTGGGGCCATGACCGCATGGATGCGAAATACCATCAATCCCACGCTCATGTGCACGGCCGAATACCAGCCCTGCATGGTGCATGCCGGGCCTTTTGCCAATATCGCTGTGGGCCAGTCTTCCATCATCGCCGACCGTGTGGGTCTCAAACTGTTTGATTATCATGTCACCGAGAGTGGATTCGGTGCCGACATCGGTTTTGAGAAATTCTGGAACGTGAAATGTCGTTACAGCGGGCTCAAACCCCATGTTTCTGTTTTGACATCGACTATTCGCGCACTCAAGATGCACGGCGGCGGGCCAAAGGTCGTTGCCGGACTCCCCTTGGCCGATGAATACACCAAAGAGGATTTGGGATTATTGGAAAAGGGTTGCGAGAACATGGTTCACCATATCAACACTATCCGCAAGGCCGGAATCAATCCGGTGGTCTGCATCAATTGCTTTCATACGGATACCGATGCCGAGGTTGAAATGGTCAGAAAGGCGGCTGAGGCTGCCGGGGCACGATGTGCCAAATCCACCCACTGGGCAGACGGCGGCGACGGCGCTGTAGAATTTGCAGAGGCCGTGAAAGAGGCGTGTGAAGAAGAGACAAACTTCAAGTTTTTATATCCCTTAGAGATGAAATTGCGAGAGAGAGTTGAAACAATAGCGAAGACGGTCTATGGGGCGGATGGTGTTTCCTGGACACCCGATGCAGAGGCCAAGGCCAAAATGCTTGAGAATGACTCCAAATATGATGACTTCGCTACCATGATGGTGAAAACGCATCTGAGTCTCACGCATGACGTGGCAATTAAGGGTGTTCCGAAAGGGTGGACATTGCCGATCCAGGACGTGTTGATCTACTCCGGCGCGAAATTCCTGTGCCCATGTGCAGGAAGCATCAGCCTGATGCCCGGAACAAGCTCAAACCCGGCTTTCAGAAGGGTGGATGTGGACGTAGATACCGGCAAGGTGACAGGTCTTTTCTAGAAAAAACAGAGATGAGAGTATGATAAAAAAGGAGGGCTATTTTTTCAGCCCTCCTTTTTGTTATTTATGTAAACAAAAGATTTGGGTCCAGAGGACCCGGCTTTGGGCTGCCCCTGGAAGGGGTCTGTTATTGTCAGTTTATTTTTTCAAGCACAAGTCAAACATTCCTTTTCTTTGTGCCTCTGTGCCTTTGCCGCTTTGTGCCTTGTATCATTAAAAACCGGCAAAGCCTCTAATCTCTGACAGTGAAGACTGGGTTTTCTATGTTCAAATAAATGGAAAGGCCTTTTTTAAGGCCTTTCGTGCGTTATGCCTTATGGGGATCATAGATGGTAAGAAAAAATGAGCCATCCGGTTCTCTGATAACCTGCAAGCCGAACATAGTGATGGTCTCTGTGAGGGCCCTGCCAAACAGGAAATTCATCTCATTTGAATCAATGCCCAGCTTTTTTGAAGTGAATGACCTGATATGATAATCGAATTTTAATATCTCCAAAATTTTTTCAACAGCACTTTCCCCTTCTTTTTCGATCTGTTTTGAGCATTTGTCAAGTCTGCTGTAGCTGCATTTTTTTTCGTGCTCATCCATCAAGGCCACAAGGACCTTGTCATAAATGATCGCCTTCCTATTGGCCCGGGGTCTTTTATATACCCTCATAAATTCAGTTGAATCCCAGCATGTAAAGGCCGAGCACTGGACGGGCCTGTGTTTATATATCCCGCATGCCTTTGCGCCTTCATCGTAGAATATGCATCCTCTTCCCTCTTTCTTTTCCTTAACCTTTACAATCTCCTCATCTGTTATTGTCAGCGTGTTTTCAATATTATTGTGAACAGGTTCACCAACCCTTACGGTGTAAAGATCTCCCTTTCCAACAAACCCATCCCTTACAAGAGGGATATCTTCCATCTGTAAGGTGGGGCTTGAACCCATGCAGCACTCCCCACATCGGATACAGTGATCTCGTGGCTTATTTTCGTTTTTCATCATCTGGCAATCATGGCCCTCATACGATCTGAGGCATTTTGAGCATGGTCGGCAATGTTCCCCACAATTCCGACTACTTCTACAGTATGGAATACAACTTTTGCGTCTTTAATGGCACTGAAGGCCTTGCCCTTAAGTTCTCGTTCTAAGAGGTCGGCCTCTTTTTCATACTGGTGAATATCGTGAATAAGGCTCTTCATTTTGGTCCTTTGTTCCTCAGACTTGGTCCTGAAAAAGCCATTAGCCATCGTCACCAGTTGTGGCAGTTTTTCAATAGCAGGGACTACCGAATCTACCAGATCTATAAAATCATCTATCACCTCATCAGGCAAGCCTTCCGGTCGATAGGAGAGCCAATACAGGGCCTCTTCTACTTCGTCCATCACCTTGTCCTGTTCTCTTAGATAGTCAAAAAATTGAAATTTATCCACCGGCATTAAGATTCCTCTTGGCAGGTGGTTTCGAATGTTGCGCTTGATAGCGTCTGCCTCACTTTCCAGCTTCGCCACATAATCAGTCAGATCCTCAAACTTCTCCCATTGTTTCTTTGTGTAGCAGGTGGCTGCTTCCTTGAAGATCTGCGCACATTCCTTAACTTTGTCGGCGTGTTTTTGTAAGTTCTCGAAGGGTGACCTGTAAAATAATGAGCTGAGCAAAAGGCGCATAGTGTTTTCCCCCTTTGGGCAACAAAGGTTATAGACCAATTGAGCTGAAAAACTCAATTGAATTTTTAATATAGTGGATCTATAACAGCCATATAAAAAGTTTATATAAAAACATGGATAACAAGATCGTGAATGGCAGAGTAACTATCCATGATAGAGCGATATTTTTTAGAATACGCAGATCAAGGGTACCCATTCCGCGCATGATCCCCACGCCTACTACTGCGCCTACCAACACATGTGTTGTTGAAACAGGAAGACCGAGACGGGAGCAGATCAAGATGGTAGTAGCTGCCCCAAATTCTGCACAAAAACCACGAACCGGGGTAATCTCCGTAATGTTCTTTCCAATGGTTTCCATAACACGCGTACCAAAGGCCAAAAGCCCGCTGCCAACCGCAATGCCGCCCACAAGTAACATCCAAATTGGGACTTTTACCTGCAGGATCACAGCTTTTGTCTTAACAACGGAGAAAATTGCGGCAATAGGGCCGATGGCATTAGCCACGTCATTGGCCCCATGAGCGAATGCGACATAGCTGGCCGTTAGTATCTGAAGCTGTGCAAAAATGCTCTCTAAAGGGGAATATTCACGTTGTTCCTGATGTAGTTTACCTGTACGTACCCGCCATAGTATCCAATTGCGTGAAAAGATCCCGCATAGAGCCGCACAAGGAATTGTCAGCAATACTATTTCAAAAAAGCCGAATTCGAGGTGAAGATTTTTTAGTCCTTTAAAAATAATAGAGAGGATAAGGACCAAAAAAACTAAAAAAATCATAAATGGTGCATATTGCTTAAATGCCTTGAGTGGGTCCTTAGAGGAAAGAATCTTTTTTTCAATAAAATAATAAATGCTTCCTGCAATTACGGCGCCTACGGCCGGTGAAATAATCCAACTGGCAGCAATGGAAATAATTTTGCTCCAGTTTACGGCATCTATGCCAACGCTTATTATGCCAAAGCCTACTACCGCACCAACAATGGCGTGTGTAGTAGAAACAGGCAAGGCATAGAATGTGGCCAGATTTACGCAAAGGCCGGCCGATATTAAGGAGGCAAACATCCCAAACATCAACTTGTTGGGATCATCCATAAAAAGGCCCGGATCGATCATCCCTTTGCTGATGGTATTTGTTACATATCCCCCTGCGAGCATGGCCCCAAGGGCATTGGCGATGGTCGATATGACTACGGCCTGTTTGATGGTTATTGCCCTGGAACCAACTGAGGTACCCATTGCATTTGCAAGGTCGTTGGCCCCGATATTGGCAGCCATATAAAGCCCAACCACCGTCGCAAGAGATAATATTACAATATCCATATCCTAACTGTTTCGGTATCCATTTGAGGCCGAATTTTAAAGTAGATGCGCATCTCCCTAATAAATCGGGGGCCACCGGACTTGGCCATTACTTACATGTCCTCTCTATTCAGGAGGCACATAGGGGCAAAGGCACAGAGGCATAAGATTTTTAATCGATAAGAATGAATCGTGTAATATCTACAAGTTAAGCCGACCTACCTGTGAATGCATAACTTTCAGAAAAGAAAATTGAGCAAATTTTTACCTGTATATACAGGGCAAACAAATAGGGTAGTTTAGTCGTAATGCTGAACAGCAAATAGACCCTATAACTTTGTGCATTTGCATCTTTACCCCTATGAACCTGAGTAGAAATATCCAAATCCTTATCCCAAGGGTGGCGAAAGCCCCTATCTATTTAGGTTATACTTAGATGCTGAATGGGGTACAAAGATATTTGATTTTACGTGATTACGATATGAAAAAACAAGATATTCGTCAATGAATTTTACCAAAAAAAAGGACCATTCCGTTGCTTAAGGAATGGTCCTTCCCGGCATGAAGTATTTCTTTTTGTGTAGCAGTTTGGCCCTTTGGAATAAATTATCAGCGGATTGAAGGGCCGTGGGAATTTCTTTCAGAAAATCCGGGTTAGTTAATTTATCCGACTTTAAAAATCATTGCAGCGGCGGTATCGCCGGCTGCGCAACCGGCCCAGAGACCATAGCCACCGCCCAGCATGACTATCTCTTCCAATAATTCGGCAATGATTCTGCCCGCTGTGGGACCTTGAGGGTGCCCATAGATCAAAGAATTTCCGTAATTGTTCATTTTCATGACATCAGTTCCCATCTTTTTGGCCATATTAATATCATTAATGGCAAAAGGCTGGTGGCTTTTGATGGCCTTCATGTCTTCGATTTTCAGTCCTGCCCTTTCAAGCGCCATTTCCGCAGCAGGAACCGGGGCTGCGGCCATATATCCCGGTTTGGCCCGTGAAAAACCGTACGATAATATCTGTATCTCAACATTTGGATCCGCACTCAGTTCTTTTGCCTTGTCCTGGGTGGTAATTATAAAACCGCAGTTGCCATCCGCGGGAAATGTTTGTGCCCCAAAGGTGTGGACACCTCCCGGTTCCACCGGCCTGAGCCTGGCCAGGCCTTCGGCTGAAGTTGGGGTAACGCCCTCGTCCTCTTCAATAAAAATAGTCTTTTTTCTGGAAACTTTTACCTCGGCAGGGAACATATATCTTTTCTGAAAGGCCCTGTCATCGGCAATAGCGTCCTGGTATTGTTCAAACCTTCTTAATGTGACCGCATCACATTCTTCCCTTGTGGTCCCCAGCTCCTTGGCCACATTCTCAGCAGTCTGGATCATTTTTAACCCTGCATTAGGATCAGCATTAAAATTGTCCATCATCCAGTTTTCCGATACCACTTCTCCACCCGGACCAAGGGGCTGTGGCCAGATAGTATGGGGTCCATTAGAACAACGATCCGACATCAGGGCAAATGCAGTGTTATAGGTTCCGGCCTCAATATTCAAGGCAGCAAGATGGATGCAGGTGGTCGATGTGGTGCAGGCCTGATTGACCATGAGGGCAGGCAGATCCTTCTGGTTATCGACAAGCATAGCAGCCGCCCAGTTATGACTGTAAAACATATGGTGCTGTGCTATGGTCATTCCGTAATACATGTAGTCCAGCATAGTAGGATCATAGTTCTTTTTTAAAATCCAATTTCTTGCGGTCTTTGCCCCTAATACAATAGCATTTTCATTAGCCATGGTTCCCTGCCAGCGGCAAAACGGGGTTGAATAGTATCCATTATAAGGTATAAATGCTTTAGTTAACATATCAGTTTTCCTCCGGTTAGTTTAAGTTAAATTTACGATATACAAACCTTCCAGTATCAGCTTAATAAGGCAGGGTCTCAAGAAATATCCCAGGAGTAATTTGCCTCCCCTATTTATTGAGCTTATACATTTTATACATTTTTTTATTCATCACTCCACTTGCCGTATTGCTCTCTCAATATCCTGTGTAGGATCTTGCCGGTACCTGTCCTGGGCATCTCCTCTTCCTTTATAAAATCAACAGATTTTGGTCTCTTATAACCTGCAATTTTACCCTTGGCGCTGGCTAAAATCTCTTTTGAAAGTTCATCGCCAGGCTCATAGTCGTCATGCAGTATGACAATGGCCTTTATTGCCTCGCCCCATTTTTTGTCGGGAACGCCTATTACCGCTATATCCTTAATGGCAGGATGGGCACCCACAACACTCTCTACTTCCGATGGAAATACATTTTCCCCACCGGTTATAATCATATTTGCCTTCCTGTCAACCAGTGTATAAAAGCCATCTTTATCCCTTTTGGCCATATCCCCGGCAGAGGACCATTCACCTTCAAATGCGGCTTTGGCCTTCTCCGGCTCTTTCCAATAATCCTTAAAGATCATGGGGGTCCTGTAATAAACTTCTCCCACCTCACCATCAGGTACGGGGTTCCTGTCATCGTCGAGCAGCTTGATCCTGTCTGTGCCGAAGATCTCCTTTCCAATAGAACCAAGTTTTTCAAACTGATCCTCCGGCCTCAAAAGGGTCACCAGACCCCCCTCTGTCGTACCATAGGCCTCCCATAGTTCTGCATTTTCAAAATATTTCATGATCCCAAGCTTCAGGTCTTTTCTGGCAGGTGCGGAAGAGATAAGCAACTGCCGGATAGAAGACACGTCAATATTGTTTTTTACCTCATCGGGCAGGGCCAGCATCATGATGTAATGGGTCGGCACCAAAGAGGTGTATGTGATCTTGTATTTTTCAATAGTCCTCAGTAAGTCCTCAGGGTCAAAGCTTGTCATGTTATAGACAAATACCGGCGCTGTCACAAAAGTATAGGGAAAAGAATAAAATATGGAATTCACATGACACATGGGCATGACCAGCATTACTTTATCGGTCGGCCTTACGCCTGTATTGACAATATCCAACAAATACTGTGCGTTATAGCTTTCATGAGTCCTGATCACCCCTTTGGGCCTGCCTGTTGTTCCCGAGGTATACATAAATGTCCAGGTATCATCTCCGTCTACCATTATATCAGGTTCCTCTGAAGATGACTTGGCCAGCCAATCCTCAAAGCCCATGTAACCATCGGGAACAGGACCTTCTCCCAAATAAATATAGGCCTCATTGGGAATAGTGAGTTTATCTCTTATACCCTCTACCAGCTCCACAAAGGGTTGCTCAACAATAAAGGCCGTACACTCTGCATGATTGACAATGTACTCAATGTCCGGCGGGGCAAGCCGAAACATAAGGGGGACAATTATCTGCCCACCTTTGGCACATCCTGCATATATATCCATCCACTCGCCCCGGTTAAACGCCAGTACGGCAAACCTTTCTTGATAACCAACACCCATGTCCGTAAGTCCGTGAGCCACCCTACATGCCCTTTCGTTCCATTCCTTGAAAGTGAACTCCTTGCTTTTATCCTGCCAACCCAACTTGTCAGGGCAATTGAAGGCATTCATTTTTAAGATAGTACCTGCATGCATCCATTTACTTGTAGTCATTTTAAGTACCTCCCAATCGTTAATTGGTTGATTCATTTAACAATTACTCCATGTTTTGGGCTACTATCTCCGTGATATCCATAACTTTTATCTTACCCCTCTCCTCTTTGGGTATGGCCCTGGCACCCTTCCTCAGATTGTCCTTGCATGCAGCGCAGCCGGAAACAATTATTTCCGCACCCACTGCCAGGGCATCACGTACCCTCTCAGAGGCCATTTCAACAGACAGCTCCGGATTATTTGCAACCACACCTCCACCACCGCCACAGCAACGAGCCTGGAGCCTGTTTCTTTCCATCTCCACAAATTCAAGGCCTGGAATTGCTTGCAGTATATTCCTTGGCTCCTCAAAGATCTTAAATGTCCTTCCCAGGTCACATGGATCGTGATAGGTTACTTTCTTTCCAAGATCTCCTCTAAGCCGTATTTTACCTTCATCGATCAGGTTCTCCAGGTAGTGCACCGAATGATAGATTTCCATCCCAATATCGCCAATCTCCGCATAAAGCTTTCTGAAAGTCTTATAGCATCCGGCACAGGGGGTCACCAGTTCATGGGCCCCCGTGGCCTTCATCCTTTCAATAAGTTTTTCGGCATTTGATTTAAATTCATCCTTTGAGCCCATAAGAAACAAGGGGAAACCGCAACAACCCTCTTCAGTGGACAGGGTCGTATAATCCACCCCGGCAGCATCAAGTGATTTTATAAAGCTGGGAACCATCTTCATATCCAGATAACTGGGCACGCACCCCATGAACAAAAGCGTCTCAGCCGTGGGCTTGAACTCTCCATTTTCAAGCTTCTTTTTCAGTACCGGGGGATATATGTCTGTCCTGTCATCTTTGGGGCTTGCATAAACATTGCCTGTTTTGAAGATATTATCCCTTACGCCGAGCACGGGTTCAGGTGTAAAACCTGCCTTATAAAGTTTATCCCTAACCCCTTCAACAATCTCATCCACCTTGACCTGGGCCGGGCAGAAATAGGTACAGGCCTGGCAGGTGGTACAACTGTAAAATGCCTCTGCCAGCTCTTTTGACGGTTCTATAGTGCCGTTTAAAAAATTAAAGGCCAGGACATTTCTCCCGCGTGCATTTTTCGATTCCCTGTGGGTCACACTAAATGTGGGGCATCCCAGCCGGCAAAAACCGCAGTAAATACATGCCAGGATCTCGTTATCAACCTCTTTCCCATAGGAATTTACCCCTTCAGGATGATCAAGCAGGGGCTGAAAGGCAAAATAGTCGTAGATGTCATATTCCTTTTTCTCCAGCCCCATTTTCCCCGGATTAAGTATGTTGTTGGGATCAAGGGCATTCTTAATAGACCTCATAACATCAAGGGCCGGGCCCAACTGCTTTTTTATATATGGGGCCCTGGCAAGACCGGTCCCATGCTCGGCCGTAATAGTGCCTCCCATCTCAAGGGCGAGCTCGGCAAGTTCATCAGCAGCCGGCCGGAACCTCTGCCATTCGTCCTTGCTCCTCATATCAGTTACAAAGGTGGTATGGACATTTCCATCCCCAATGTGCCCAAAAGTCGTAAGAAGCAAATTATGTTTCTTTGCTATCCCTTGCGCCCTTTTTATGGTTTCGGGGATCTTTGTCGGTGGAACACCAAGGTCCTCGGATATGGCAACCAGCCTGTTACCCGGTTTGATCCTTGAAAGCGTTGGCACCAGCTTACCCCTCGCCTCCATGATCTCTCCGGCCTTCGCCGGGTCATCAGACCAGGTAAACTCGCGTACATCATGTCTCTTGCATATCTCACCGATTCTTTCCATATCCTTGACCACGGTCTCTCTGGCGCCATCTACCTCAATGATCAGCATGGCCTCTACCTTGCTCACATCCCTGTCGATAACATCCTTGACAACCCGCAGGGCATACTTGTCCATTATCTCACATGCGGTAAGCTGGATACCTGATCCTATTATATCCGTAACTGATGCTCCAGCGGCAAAAAGATCATGGAAGATCGCCAGGGCAAGTGCATTATATTCCGGAATAGTCTGAATCTTTACTATAATCTCGGTGATGACTCCAAGGGTCCCCTCAGAGCTGCAAAAGACATGGTTCAGGTCATATCCCATAGATGATTTTGGGGTCCTGAACCCGGTTTCAACGACTGTTCCATCTGCCAGAACTATCTTGAGGCTCTTTACATAGTCCCTGGCAGTGCCGTATTTCACGGCCCTGTGCCCACTTGAGTTGGTTGACATCATACCACCTATTGTGGCGATGGCCTCGCTTCCAGGGTTGGGGGGAAACATAAGGTTTTGTTTTGCAAGCTCGCCGTTTAACTGCTTACAGATGACACCAGGTTCCACCCTCGCATAAAAATTATCCTTATTAATGTCCAGGACCTTGTTCATTCTGTGTACATCCAGCAGTATTCCACCTTCCACAGGAAGGGATGCCCCGGTCGTGGAAGTGCCTGAACCTTGAACCGTTACGGGAACTTTTACCTGGTTGGCCAGTCTCATAATCGCCGATATCTGCTCTGTTGTATATGCAAACACCACCACATCAGGCACTCCTTCATGTACCGAAAGATCCCGCGAATATGACAGGCATTCAACGCGGTCATCAAATACATTTTCTGTGCCCACTATTTTTATAATTTCGGGTATTATGTCCATGAGTTGACCTCCTTTGGTTATGTCCCCGACTGATGCCCTTTGTAATAGTTTTGTTTTTTAATATATTTCTTATTCCTACAACCCGCTAATAATTTTTTCAAGGTGTTAAATTGTTACCCCATTTCAAATTTATGGGCGGGCACTAATTAGTGTCCATTCAGAAACAACCAGTTTCTGGATGGAACTTTCAGCGGTCAGCTATCAACCAACACCTTGTTTTTAATGGTTTTTGCTGAAAGCTGATAGCGCGAATCTAAAAACGTTAGTTTCTGGATGAGCACTAATTAGGATAAGAAAAGAAGCGATTTTATTGTTTAAGAAAGTTCCAATATGGCTACTATCTAGCTACATAATAACTATAACTAAAGGGACAAAAAGTTGTCAAGGCAAAAACGGCTACGCCAGAGGTGAAGTACGACTTCCCCTCTTACCCCCCTCTCACTATGAGATCATAACCAATCCACATAACGCTTAAATCTGCTGCAATGTGACTGAAGTAACAGTCCCAGATTGACAGCCCACGCAACCGCATCCATGACCACATCGCACCGGCGGCCATCGTGCCAAGGGTACATATAGCCACAATCGGCCAATCAAACAGGTGTAGGAGCGCCAAGATATGATGAAGCCCGAAAAGGAATCCACCCAGCAGGCAAACCAAAGACCGGCTCGATAGATAACTGTGGAGTTCAGATATAATAAAGGCCCGCCAATAGTATTCCTCAAACAATGAATTCCACAATGAAATGACTATGGCCATTGTCCAATAATAATCCGTCAATTTCAAAGAGGCCACTTTGCCTATTATGGGAGACGGGTCCAGCGAATCCCGGAGAAAAATAAAGTACGCCCCAAGGATTAGACCGGACATTAGCACGCCCATCCCAAGGCTGCCTTTCAAACTGGGCCTTGTCCAGCCCAGTCTTTCCCGGACACTAATGCCAAGCCGTCGCCAATGATGCCATACAAGAATTGGAATCAAGATCATAACCGACTTGAGGGTCGGATAAGTAACAGGCGTATGCCACTGCCAGTACACCGAAACTAAAGTCTGAACGGCGGGCAGGAGGCAGAATATAAAAAGCAGGCCCTGAGGAAGCCTGAGGGAGGGCATTTTTGATTGTCCTTTCGTCATTTCTCTGCCTCCAGTAATCGCAGACACGCTTGAGCCACTTCAACGGCCAATTGAAGCGGTGGTGTCTTCAATTTGCCGTACCAGTGCATCAAAATAGGTTCCAGGGTAATTCCTCGAATCATTGCCATCCTGAGAGTTACATCTCCTTTTGAAATTGTGGACCGGGCCATCTCAGTCTGAATAAATTGAAAGATTATCTTGTCAGGGTCTATAACACCGGAGTCTACAAGATACTTGTCAGGGAAGATCTGGCGGGTCATCAGCACAAACACCAACTGATCCGGATTATCGTCATTTTAGCTGTTTTGAATCTTGAATTTCCGTCATTGATATTTATTTGAGATTTGTATTTTGGCGCTTGGAATTTTCATAATTTTATAAGCCGATA
>Ga0209013_10004527_pt1 | contig 12178 bp, 12 predicted proteins | sample Cruoilmetagenom2_FD_187291 | JGI IMG/M metagenome (GOLD analysis project Ga0209013, IMG submission 187291) | Oil polluted marine microbial communities from Coal Oil Point, Santa Barbara, California, USA - Sample 2 (SPAdes) (version 2) | ecosystem: Environmental > Aquatic > Marine > Oil seeps ...
CGTTATTTTATCGAGTGGCCTTCGATACAGAATGATCGTGAGATGGATCTGCGCATGCGCAGTGGTGAACTCAGTCTGGTGCTTGAGATTCCGCCCAATTACGGTAAGGATTTGCGGCGTGGGCGAGTGCCAGAGCTAAGCGCGTGGATTGATGGTGCCATGCCGTTTCGTGCTGAAACTATTGGCGGTTATGTGCAGGGAATGCACTATGACTTTATCGCTGATGCGACGCTTCGTATCAGAGGTATGGTGCCTCAAAGCGGTGCCGCCAGCCTGCAAATCCGTTATCGCTACAATCAGGATTTCAAGAGTATTTACGCCATGGTGCCGGCCGTGATTCCACTCCTGCTGGTGATGATCCCAGCGATGCTGACAGCCCTTGGGGTGGTACGCGAAAAGGAACTGGGTTCCATTATCAACCTCTTTGCAACACCGGTGACCCGACTGGAATTTTTATTAGGTAAACAACTGCCTTATATCGGTATTAGCATGATCAATTTTTTTAGCCTGGTGCTGCTGGCAGTGTTTGTGTTTGGTGTACCGGTCAAGGGCAGCCTGTTTGCCCTGACGCTGGGCGCCTTACTTTATGTGATCGCCACAACCGGGTTGGGCTTATTCATGTCCTCATTCACGCGTACCCAGATTGCAGCGATGTTTGGCACCATGATTGCGACTATATTACCCGCTGTTGGTTTTTCAGGGCTGATCAATCCTGTTTCTTCTTTGGAAGGAGGTGGTGCGGTCATTGGCACACTCTATCCAACCACCTATTTTCTATTGATCAGTCGGGGCGCCTTTACCAAAGCACTGAGCTTTGCTGAACTATCCAGCTTCTTTTTACCCATGGTGGCCGCTATTTTGGTGATAACGCTGTTATGCGTTCTGTTATTGAAGAAGCAGGAGGTGTAACAATGCGACGGTTGACTAATATCTTTCATCTGGGAATAAAAGAGTTGCGCAGCCTCTATCGTGACCCGGTGATGTTTATATTTATTATTTTTGCCTTTACAGTCATGATCTATCTTGCTGGCAAAGGTGTTTCGATGGAGCTGCATAACGCGCCCATCGCAGTGGTGGACCAAGACCGTTCGCTACTGTCACAACGTATCACTAACGCCTTCTATGGACCTTATTTTGAAACACCGGAAGTGATTGATATCGCGGAGATAGATACCGCCATGGATGCCGGTATCTATACCTTCGTGCTCGATATTCCGCCGGGTTTTCAGCGTGATGTGCTGTCTGGCAAGCACCCGGAGATCCAGGTTAATGTGGATGCGACCCGGATGTCCCAGGCCTTCATTGGCGCCGGGTATATACAAAACATCACACGCGGAGAAATTACAGAGTTTGTACAAGGCCGTCGCGCCGACATTGTGGTGCCCATCGAGCTGATCGTACGCATGCGTTTTAATCCAACGCTGAGCAGCGCCTGGTTTGGCGGCGTCATGGAGTTGATCAACATCATCACCTTACTTTCCATTATTCTGACCGGCGCGGCACTGATTCGTGAGCGTGAGCATGGCACACTTGAACACTTGTTGGTAATGCCACTTACCCCCTTTGACATTATGCTGTCCAAGGTCTGGGCTATGGGGCTGGTGGTTTTGGTTGCCGCCTCGCTGTCATTGCATTTTATGATCGCGGGGGTTCTGGAAATGCCGATTGCCGGGTCAGTTCCTTTGTTTCTGTTTGGTACGGCCCTATTCCTGTTCTCAAGCACTTCATTAGGTATTTTACTCGGTACGATCGCCCGGACCATGCCCCAGTTGGGTCTTTTGTTGATCTTATTCATTATGCCGCTACAGATGTTATCTGGCGGCAGCACACCGTATGAGAGCATGCCGCAATTTGTACAGGCTGCAATGCAGTTTGCCCCGACCAGCCATTTCGTCCGCATTGCACAGGCCATCCTCTATCGTGGCGCAGGTATTGAGGCAGTGTGGCTGGATCTGCTTGCAAATATTGGCATCGGCATGGTGTTTTTCTTAGTGGCACTGGCGCTGTTTCGCAGGAGCCTGGCGGTATCAGAGTAGTTGATGATGCGCTTTCTACCACCTACGGGTATTGATACGGGGCTGTTATCATTATTCCTCTGGCAGGCTTCTCTGGCTGAATGGATTGAGGAGGATATTACCTGCTTCGAGGCAGACCGAAAATACGGTGAGTATAAGAGGGATAAAAGCCCTTTGCCATGAAACTGACATGTACTTAAGCAGTTTTTTGCGTCAGCTTTTCACGTTTTTCAGTCAGATCACCGCGAAATCTCACCAAAGCGGGTTGCCCCTGCTGGATATTACCCCGTACTGCTGCAAATTCCTGTTCTCAGGGCGACAGATACCGCGCTGCTTCCCGTCAGAAACAGCCAGCTTGGTGAAAATATCGATTTCACTCCTTCAGATTCCTTCAGGCAAATAATCCCGTTGCTGGCGGAGCCCTGGATTCCGGCAACAGGCCTGCTCCGGTTGGAGTCACTTTTTCATCCAGATGAGCAAGTATCTTCCGGATCACCTCTGGGTCTTCAATACAAGCAATGATCCTGATGTCACCCCCGCATTCACTGCAGGTTTCTATATCGATATCGAACACCCGCTTCAACCGTTGTGCCCATTGGTCAGGATGTCCCGGTGCCGCGGAGCACACGGATGTGCGGGAGCGGCCAGGCCCTGGCCTACAGAAAGGGTGGCAGTCTTCCTTTCGATGGGCGCGGTCAATTGAAGCTGTAGATTCTTTGTAAGAAGGGGCTCAGTTGCGGGTGACATCTCAAACCCAGATAATCGCTAACAATGAACCTTAACCACTGGATCAGCCACTGGGCAGAAACTGCCCCCAACAAACCCGCCATCATCTTCGGTGATCAGCAATACAGTTACTCCAGTCTGGCCAGCGCAATTGCCAAACTCGCAGCTGTCTTCAAGCATGAATTTGGAATAACGGAGGAGGACCGGATCGCCTACCTCGGTAACAACAGCCCGAGGGTAATTGAAGCCCTGTTCACCTGTGCCCGTACGGGTGCCATACTGGTGCCTCTTAACTGGCGCCTGGCTGTGCCTGAACTGGTCAAGGTGCTGGCCGATGCGGGTGCCGGCCTGCTCATTGTCGGCGAGGACCAGGCCGGCGCCGCCGCCGCGATCATCGAACAGTTGGACAACTGCCGGCCAGTAGTTGCATACCAGAATTTCCATTCCCGGAACTCCCATTCTGAGTCATGGCCCGACTTGCAGACATTGCAGGACCAGGGCGAAATAGTCTGTGCCGACGGCAAAGATCGGCCCGATAAGCCTGTCCTGATCCTGTATACCTCCGGCACAACTGGCTGGTCAAAAGGCGTTGTGTTGACGCAATCCACATTGCTGCATAGTGCCCAGAACAGCGTAGCGATGCATGATTTGACCGCCGATGATCGTATTCTCGCCGTGCTGCCCATGTTTCATGCAGGCGGGCTCAATATCCAGACTTTGCCGGCCCTGTATGTTGGCGCAGCCGTCATTTTGCACCCGGGATTCGAACCGGGGGCCGTACTGGCGAGCATCGCAAGTGATTCGCCGTCGCTGACGGCCCTGGTACCTGCGCAAATTAAACCGCTGGTGGCACATTCTGACTGGCCCGAAACAGATATGAGTCATTTACGTTGCATGACGACCGGGTCCACATTCGTTCCGGATTCCTGCATCGAGCCCTGGATTGAACGAGGCGTGGCCCCACTCAAAGTTTATGGAGCGACCGAGACCTGCGCAGTCGCGATTCACCAGACCTGTGCCAATGCTGAAGCAATCGCAGGCTCCGTTGGCCTCGCTGCCAAGCATTGCCAAATCCGGATCGTCGATAACGAAGGGCATGATGTTATGGCTGGTGAGAATGGCCAAATCCTGATCAAGGGCCCGAATGTGTTCAAAGAGTATTGGCATAATTCAGTGGCTACTGAGAATGCGCTCCGCGGTGGCTGGTTCCACAGCGGTGATATCGGATATCGCCGCCCTGACGGTGTTTATGTCATTTCTGACCGCAAAGCCGATCTCATCATATCCGGTGGTGAAAATATCTATCCCGCTGAACTCGAAGCGATCCTGGACGGGCATCCTGAAATCGCCGAGGCAGCGGTAGTGGGTGAGCCAGATGAGCGCTGGGGCGAGGTGCCCGTTGCTGTTGTTGTCATGAAAAAAAACAGCCAGATGAATTCGGATGGTGTGCGGGCCTTGTTCAAAAACAGGCTCGCTCGATTCAAGCACCCGCAGCGGGTTATGCTTGTTGACGAACTGCCGCGCAATGCCATGGGCAAAATCGAGAAATTCGAATTGCGAAAGCAGATAGCTGAAGATCAGGAGCTGGGGCAAGATGACTAAAAAGACCAGAGCCACGTATCAACCTGACCCTGAACAATTGTCGCTTATGCCTGATATTTCCGGCAATGCAATCAACGGTCAGGGTGAAACCGAATTTCGCCGCCCAACTCGGATTTACTGGCACAATCCCCCCGACGCCATTCCACATGGCAAGATTCAGCAGTGGATGGTGAGCCGCTTCAACCGCGTGCCGGCATTCCAGGAGGTATACGCCAAAGGCGATCGCGGGCCGCGTAAACTCGACCCGGTCGCAGGAGAACAGGTGCAGGACAGCCCTGCGAACTGGTCAGCCAGGGTCAAGGCTTTCGCGCTGCAACACGAAGCGGACCTGGCGGGCATTGCAAAGTTGGATCCGAATTGGGTCTACGACGACTGCGAGCCACCCACTGAGCCGTGGATCATCGTACTTGGTGTCGAGATGGATCACGCCAGGTTGGCGCAGGCGCCCTCATCGGACGAGGATACGGCTTCAGCGCATGAAGTGTCGGTCCAGTACAATCGCGGCGCCCGGGCCGCAGCTCACCTGGCTAACTGGATACGCAGTCAGTGCTATCATTCGACGCCACATGCCGGCCCGTGGGCCGGATCGATACCGGCGACCCCGGCTGCACTGGCCTGTGGGTTTGGAGAACTCGGCAAACACGGCAATATTATCAACCGTCAATACGGCTCGTCGTTTCGCTTGTCCGCGGTGGTAACAGATATGCCACTGGTTGCCGATGAAGCGGCTGAATTTGGAGCGGATGAATTTTGTATACGCTGCCAGGTTTGCATTAATGAATGCCCGCCATCAGCCATCAGCGATAACAAACAAATGGTGCGCGGTGTCGAGAAATGGTATGTCGATTTTGACAAGTGCATTCCGTATTTCAATGAAACCCACGGTTGCGGCATCTGTATCGCCGTGTGTCCCTGGAGCCGGCCCGGCACCGCACCCCGCCTGGCGGAGAAGATGTTGCGCCGCAGAAAACGGCTGAAGGGGTCAGGTTCTGGAACCTGACCCCATATCTGGCGCATCCTGGTTTCGGAATTACTGTTTTTTTGGCCCCACCCTTTTCAACAGGTCCCACAAGGGCACTGCAGTTAGCCCGCCAACCACACCGGAAACGTAACTTGGCAAGCTGAAACCAAAAAGGGAGAGCCACAGGTAGCCGACGAGAAAACTGATGGCCATCATCGCCGCCAACAAGATCAGAGAACGCTGCCAGAAGGGCATATCATCACCTCTAAGATTGTAGTCATCAGCTTATGTTAAGCCATTTGACGTTGCGAGATTCTCTTTTATTCGTCATAATGCACATACAAATACACATAGAGAGGTGTAGCATATGCGTACCAATATTGTGCTAAATGATGAGCTCGTTTCGGAAGCTCAGGCTCTCAGCCAAATAAAGACCAAACGTGAACTCATAGAAGTTGCCCTGAAAGAGTTTGTCGCCAACCGAAAACGCATGGATCTGAGGGAATTAAAGGGCGTAAATGAACTGCGGGCAGATTATGACTACAAGAGCATCCGCACCAGGGGCTGATGCATGTACCTAGTTGATACATCTGTTTGGGTTGATTATATAAAGGGTAAGGATTCTTCAGTCGTCAAGTTTCTGGACACCCTGTTGTCGGCGCCGATGTCCGTGGGTATCACCGATCTCATCTATATGGAAATTCTTCAGGGGGCAAAAAGTGAGGCTGCGTTCAATAAATTGCAAAGATACTTTTCCACTCAAATATTTTACGGATTTGCAGACCCTCAAAACAGTTACGAAGCGGCGGCCTTCATTTATTTTTCCTGTCGCCGCCAGGGAATAACTGTGCGCTCATCTATCGATTGCCTGATCGCACAATGCGCATTGGAAAATGAATTGATACTTTTGCACCATGACAAAGATTACAAAAATCTGGAAAAAGTAATTCCTCAACTGCGACAGAAACATTTTTTGGATTGAAAGTCTCGCTTGTTGATTTGCACCGAAATTTGAACTAAAAACAATATCTATTTGCACTTTGAATTGCCCCGGCTACAGCAGTCAACCTGCTTGACAATATTGCTCTGAGCCACACTTGGATGGGTCACTTTTTGCATGCAAAGACTGGACAATATTGGATGCAAATTAACAGCCGCGCCTCTTACAGCTGAAAGCGGTCCGATTTTTTGGGGTCGATTCTCCTATTTGTCCTTTCAAAACTGAACTGCACGTTATATTATTAAACGTGTATCTATTTTATTAAAGGACAGTATGCGATGAATCCTGAAACCATTACCCATGCAACGCTGCGCGAACTGGCACAAGCTGGCGCGGTGCGACAGGCCTCGGCCGTTGCCTTTGGCGACCGTTGGGCGATCGTTGTCGCCTACGGCGGTGTACAAAAAACCCTGGCTGCCAGGAACAGCCGTCAGATTCGGAGTTGGGCCAACCTCAACAGCGTGGTTAAATATCTGGCAGAGTTGGGTATCCGGAAATTTGATACCGATGCCACCAACTATGACCCAAGTCAAAAAACAATTGCGCGTCCTGACAAGTCCATCACGCTCAAGCGTGCCCATGAGGCAGCAGCACACCGTAAATGGTTTAGAGAGCAGGTTACGGCCACGCGGGAAGCGGGGCACGTTCCACTTTCACAGGCAGAAGCAAAAGCCGAAACCGAAAAACGTATGACTGAAAAATATGGTCCTCGTACCTGATGCCAGGCTGGGATCCAGACGCACTCGACGATCTTATGAGAATCGTCGAATACATAGCGGAAGATGACCCAGCGACAGCCTGGCGTGTTCACGATGAAATATATGGCCGTGCAGCCGTGCTCGATGATCAGCCACTGATTGGCAGAAAAGGAGAGGCGCCAGGCACCCGTGAATTTGTTCTAAGCGGTACGCCCTTTATCCTGGTTTACGATCCGGAGCCATCGCCGGTTGTCTGGCGAGTATTGCATGGCGCACAGTGGTGGCCACAAGAAAAACCGAAGGCTTGGCCGGGTACTGACAAATAAATTTTCATACCTTCAAACCACAATACAGCCTTATTCTTTCTCTTCGATATCGCGATGGGTTTTTGTAAATGCTTTTTGACCGTATTCCTGTTTCCACCCGTTGCAGCAACAGCATCACTTAGTGACGGCAAGTTGAACTAGGGCGAGGGGGAGTTTGCCTTCCTGTTCTACCATGCACTCTTTAAGTTCAAGGATCTTTAGGCCCCTGGCTGCTTTCCGCATTTGTTGCGGTTTAAGCCGGAATACCGGGTTGCTGGGGCCGGCGACCTCAGCGTCGGTGGCCAGGTGCTGTTCGCACAGCAAAATTCCGCCTGGCTTCAGCAGCCTGGTCAATGAGGCAAGCAGGGGCAGATTGACGTAGTGCACCATTACAATCAGTTCGTATGACGAATTCGGGCAGAACGGTTCATCCAGATCATGCGCAATCCAGTTTAGCTTCAGACCGGATTTATCTGCAGTGCACCGGGCGCTGCTCAAGGCTTCCGTTGATATATCCACGGCATCAACTTCATACCCGCTTGCGGCCAGAAACAAAGCATTACGGCCACGGCCACAGGCTACATCAAGCGCCCGGCCCCGTGGGCAGCGGTCAATCCAGTGATGGATGAACTCACTTGGCGGCGACAACTCTTCAGCGGACTTGGCTCGATAGCGCTTGTCCCACTTGATACGGTCCGCTTCTGTCACCGTTTGTCCAGATCCTGCAGTGCGTGGCGAAGGTAAACCGGGATCATTTTCTTTCGCCACAGGGCATCGAGGTCCGTGTTGTTTACCGGCTTCACGGGCTGGGCGGCGATGCGGCCGGCTTCCTCGATCACTTCATCCGTCAGTTCGCGGCCAATGAGAAAATCTGATGTTTCGGTTGAAAACAGGGGTTGGGATGCGACCGCACCCAGTACGATTCGTGCTTCCTCGATTAGTCCGCCCTTGTCGGTCCGGATAGCGGCGGCTACAGACAAAATGGGGAAATCGATAGAGCCGCGCCGGCGTAATTTCTGGTAAGTGCTGCGCCAGCCATCTGCGGGATCCAGGATAATTTCAGTGAGGATTTCATCCGGGCGCCGGACCATGTAGTCGGTACCGTCATCGCGATAGAAATCCTTGAGGTCAATCACGCGTTCGCCTTCGGCCGAGACCAGGCGGATCCTGGCGCCCAGGGAAATCAGCGCGGGTGCAGTATCCGTCGATGATACTGCCCGGCAGGTTTTGCTCTTGGTGACCACCCAACATATATCACCGTCTTTTTTCAGGCAGTAGTTGATCGCTTTGCGCCAGTCCTCGCTCTGGTCGTAGAAATTACAGCGGGTGTCCAGGCAGATATTGCCGCCGATTGTGCCCATGTTCCGAAGTTGCGGTGAGGCAACCTGGCTGGCGGCTTGCCATAACCCGGAATATTGTTCACGGACCGTGTCGTTATCAACGATGTCGGCCAGCGTCAGCCCGGCGCCGAGTGTGAGACCGGACCCATTGCTGAACCGGCGTAATGATTCGATCCGGCGCAGGGAAACCAGCGTTTTCGGCTGTTGCTGTCCACGTTTCATATTGGGCAGCAGGGCAGTTCCGCCTGCCAGTAAACGTGCTTCCGGCCCTTCTTCAGCCAGGATCTTCGCCGCCTCGGAAATACTGGCCGGCGAAAAAAAACGGAATGGCGGGAGCCTCATCATGATGATGTCACCTTGTCCATGGTGTGCATCTTCGCTGCCCGTTTGCGTTCTGGCTTGTTGCTGGCCTTACCGTCACCGCCTTCGTCCGGCGGCAGCACGAAAATGGCTTGTGGCCATTTGATTTCGGGGAAATCCCTGGGCCCGGTGCGGGCATCGCGCCCTGCGGCCTTCTTGCTCAGCGCCCTCAGCACCTTTGACGGAGTGATAGGCACTTCGTCGATACGTACACCAACGGCGTCGTAAACCGCGTTGGCTATGGCCGGCATGATGGGCAGCAAGGGGCCCTGTCCGACTTCCTTGGCGCCGAAAGGACCTTCAGGATCCGGGTCTTCGACTATCTCGACCACTACTTCCGGCATGTCGTGCATGGTCAGGGTTTTATAATCGAGCATGGACGGGTTGCTCAGTACCAGCGCTTCGGACAACCTGGGCGGCAGCCGGCGCATGCTGTGCTCTTCCATCAGCGCTTCGCCGATGCCCATGTAGACGCCGCCAATGACCTGTCCTTCCACCAATACCGGGTTGAGTGAACGCCCGATATCGTGTGCGATGTAGATGCGCGACACCTCGACGATACCGGTTATCGTATCGACCTCCACTTCGGCAACTGCGGCAGTATAGGAATAAGTGGGGGAGGGGCCGACACCAGCGCCCGGAAAACGCCCGGCGCTTTTGGGCGGGGCATATGAACCGGCCACGACCAGCGTCCCGTATTTCTCCTCGGCACAGACAACGGCTTCCTGGAAAGACAGCTTGCGGGAAGGGTCGCCCACGTCGAATACCAGGCGGTCATCGAAGCCAATATGATCTTCAGGAATTTCGAGTTTGACCGCTACGGCTTTGGCAATCAGTTCGCGCGCGCGCCCCGCTGCCTGGATCGCAGCATTACCCATCATCAGGGTGACGCGGCTGGAGTAGGAGCCCAGATCCACCGGTGTCAGGTCCGTATCGCCGGTAAAACACTTAATGTCAATGGGATCAACACCGAGGACTTCGGCAACCAGACCGACCAGGACATCGTCGGAACCCTGGCCAACTTCGGTGGCGCCGCAATAGACCGTTACCGCGCCGCTGCGATCGAGTTTGATCTGCACACCGGAGTGCGGCATTTTATTCCAGTAAATTGCGGTGCCCGCCCCGCTCATGTACGCGCCACAGGCCAGGCCCACACCCTGTCCGTCCGGGAGTTTACGGTGTTTGTCCTTCCAATCTGATTTTTCCACCACGCGCTCAATGCACTCGCCCAGCCCGGTAGTGCCGATCTTCAGGTAATTGCAGGTAAGGGAATCGGGTGGTGCAATGATTCCCAGCCGCAGCTCTGCCGGGTCCATTTCCAGTTTTTCGGCGATTTTATCCAGCTGGATTTCCTGGCCAAAGCGCGGCTGGGGCGTACCGTGACCGCGTTTGGGGCCGCAAGGCGGCTTGTTGGTGAAAACACGGCAGGCATCAAAACTGTAGCGTGGCAGTTGATAGGTAACGGGTTGCAAAGCTGCAGTGTAAAACGTGCTGGCGATACCGTAAGAACCATAGGCTCCGCCGTCCAGCAGGGTCTGCAGGTGCATCCCGGTCAGCTTTCCGTCGCGGGTGACGCCGGTACGCAACTTCATCGTGACCTGGTGGCGGCCGCGGTGGCAGTAGAACACTTCTTCGCGTGTCAGGCAGATTTTCACCGGACGCCCGAGCAGCAAGGAAGCCCTGGTAACGACAATTTCGTGGTTGAAGGGGTCGGTTTTACCACCGAAACCACCGCCGTTGGGGCAGGCGATGACCCGGATATGGGCAGCCGGCATCTCCAGCGCCTTGGCCAATGCACGGTGCACGTAGTGGGGGCACTGGGTACTCGACCATAACGTTACCCGGCCGTCAGGGTCGGCTGCTGCTACCGATGCGTGCTGCTCCATCGCCATGTGCGTATTGCTTTCGTAGAGGAAAGTATCTTCAAAAACATGATCGGCTTGCTCCAGCGCCTCATCGACATCTCCGAACGAGTAAGACAGGCGCCGGTGGATGTTGCCCTCCTCTGCATATTCCTGCAGCTGTGTTTCGCCTGGTGCAAGCGCCTGGTCCACATCGCTAATGGTGGGCAGAGGCTGGTAAGTCACATCAATCAGTGCCAGCGCCTCACTGGCGGTCTGCTCGTCCCGTGCAATGACCGCAGCTACCGGGTCGCCCACGAAGCGGACCTTGTCACGGCACAGCGGGCGTTCATCCTGGCTGACAGGCAGGATGCCGTACTCAACGGGGAAGTCAGCACCAGTCAGCACCAGGTGTACCCCGGGGTGAGCACGGGCGAGCGATATATCTATACTTTCGATCAGCGCATGCGGTACCGAAGAGCGCAAAAGTTTGCAGTGCAGCATACGCGGCAGTGATATGTCATCGGCAAAAACCGTCTGGCCGGTCACCTTGGATAGTGCGTCTACACGCACTCTTTTTTTGCCGATAATTCTGAATTTTTCAGGCTGGCTCATGATCCAGATCCTGTTGTTTTGGCGCCAGGCTCACTGATTGCCGTGGCCGCCGCTTCGACTGATTCGATGATCTGCTGATAGCCAGTGCAACGGCACAGGTTCCCTGAAAGTGCTTCGTGAATTTCTTCCCGATCCGGATTGGCTTTGTGTTCAAGCAGGGACTGGGCTGTCATCAGCATGCCCGGGGTGCAGTAACCACACTGCGAGCCGCCATGTTCCGCGAATGCCTGTTGCAGGGGATGCAGTTGGCCATCGCTTGCCATGCCTTCAATCGTTTCGATCTTTACACCTTCGCATTCAAGCGCCAAGACCAGGCAGGACATCACCGGCTTGCCGTCGCACAAAACCGTGCAGGCGCCACATTCACCAAGCTCACAGCCATGCTTGGTGCCGGTGAGGCCCAGGTCCTCGCGCAGCACCTCGAGCAGCGTCTTGCTGGCGTCGATCAGGACCTGCATATCCTCGCTGTTAACACTTAGCCCGCATATTGCACGAGTTTCGCTATGTATTACTTTATTGTTTAATTTTTTCAATGACATGTAAGAGTAATTCAGGTTTGAAAAGAAATACAAGGTGTGCCGCTGCCGGTTTGTCGCTTGATTGCACGGCACATCCCGGCTGATCCTGCTTGAACCATAGCTATGGCTATGCTTCTGCACACGATCAACCAGGCTGCACTCGTGAAATCAACCGACAATTCCGGCAACTCGTGCAA
>Ga0209013_10004528_pt1 | contig 12178 bp, 11 predicted proteins | sample Cruoilmetagenom2_FD_187291 | JGI IMG/M metagenome (GOLD analysis project Ga0209013, IMG submission 187291) | Oil polluted marine microbial communities from Coal Oil Point, Santa Barbara, California, USA - Sample 2 (SPAdes) (version 2) | ecosystem: Environmental > Aquatic > Marine > Oil seeps ...
ATATGAAACAATCGGTTCTTGCTCGTGGTACATCGACGATTCCAGAATGGACCGGTGTCTGGACAAGGAAAATATAATGTGGAAATTCTGGAGCAGACTAACAACACTTCCACCTGACCGCGAGCACGCGGCTCGTTTGGTTTTTGGGTTTAGAGTGAGTTAAGTTGTCTCGATAGACACCTACCTGGCTTTCGCTCGCGGCAGGTGAAGTAAACGTTGGGCTGCAAGACACTGTTGAATTGCCGATGTGATTTTCAGGAGGAGCAAAATGAGATCTCTCAAGTCGATTGTGCCTGGTATTCTGATCCTTGCCCTGGTAATTGGCTGCTCGCCTGCGGCACCCAGCCGCACTTCAAACCCGGAAATTACGCCATCCCCTGAGGTCGCATCACCAACCGCCACACCGGAACCCAGCCGTACCCCGAGCCCTGAAATTACGCCATCCCCTGAGATCGTATCCCCAACCGACACACCTGAACCTGAGGATACGCTGGTGCGGATCCGGCTGGCGACAACCTCAGACTGGACCGTTCTGGGCTTGGTCGGCGGCACAACATGGCTGGATCATGACCTGATTTCATCCAGTGAAGAGGCAACCAACACCATCATGGAAAGCGGCCAGCTGATCCTGGAACAGCTGATCAGCCGCGCAGAGGCCGGCGGCAGCGTGGAAATGATCACCGAAACCCACTTTTCCCCCCGGGGGAGTGGGAGGGAAGTGGTGCTCAAGATCGAAAGGGGTGACCTGGGAGCCACTGAGCTGGAGATTTCCCTGCTTGTGGAGGGTGAGTGGGTTGTAATCAAAACAGCCAGGTGGGGAGAAATCACCGGGGGGCTGAATGAATTCAGGGTCGAGATCCCTGCCGATCAGCTCTTCGGAGATGTTTTTGCCTCCACCGCTCCCACGTGGCAGTTGGCGGATATTGAACCAGTCGATCCTGTGACCGGTCTGCCGCAGGGAACGGATGGCTACGCATGGTGGAATGACAGCATATTCTACGAGATCTATGTACGCTCCTTCTATGACAGTGATGGTGATGGGATCGGCGACTTGAATGGCATCACCCAGAACCTGGACTATCTAAACGATGGGGATCCGGATACAACCGCTGATCTTGGGGTTACGGGCATCTGGTTGATGCCGATCTACCCTTCTCCCACCAACCATGGATACAATGTGACGGACTTTCAAGCGATCAATCCCCAGTACGGCACGATGGATGATTTCTATAATTTACTTGAGGCTGCCCACCAGCGTGGCATCCGTGTGATCCTCGATTTCATGGTCGGTCAAACCTCAAACCAGCATCCCTGGTTTATTAAAGCCCAGAATCCTGCTTCTCCTTACAGCGACTGGTACATCTGGTCAGATCAGGATCCGGGCTACGCCGGATCCTGGGGGCAGCAGGTCTGGTTCCCTTACAATGGCAGTTATTTGTACTCCACCTACTCAGAGTACAGTCCCGACCTGAACCTGAAAAACCCCGAGGTTAATGAGGCAATCCGGGAAGCTGTCCGGTTCTGGTTGGAGGATGTTGGCGTGGATGGTTTTCGCCTGGATTCTGCCAAGCACGTGATCGAAGAGGGAGAAATCCAGGCAAATTCAGCCTCGACACATAACTGGTGGAAAAGCTTCCGGCCTTTTTATAAGGGGATCAACCCGCAGGCAGTTACTGTGGGAGAAGTCTGGGAGCATACTTCTATCAATGCGGAATATCTGCAGGGAGATGAGTTTGATCTCTCATTTGAATTCTCCCTGGCGTATGAGATTATCAAAGCCCTCAACGAAGAGAATGTTGACATTGTCAGCGAGCAGGTAGAGCTTTCCTACGGTATGATACCTCCGCTCCAGTTTTCTACTTTCCTGACCAACCACGACCAGGATCGCCTGATGGACCAGCTGGGCTACTCGCCCGAAAGAGTCAAGGTGGCGGCTTCGCTTTTGCTGACCGCTCCGGGAGTCCCCTTCCTGTACTACGGAGAGGAGATCGGCATGCAGGGCCAGGGTCACGAAGATGTTCGACACCCAATGCAGTGGTCCGGGGACCAGTCAGCGGGATTCTCGACCGGAACTCCCTGGCAGCCGCCTGATCTTGAGTGGGAATACTTCAATGTAGCCAATCAAACAGATGATCCGGCCTCCATGCTTTCGCATTACCGGAATCTGATCCGGGCGCGCAATCAGCACGCCTCTCTGCGTGTGGGCGACATGAGCGTGGTTTCTACCGGCAGCAATGCCCTGTACAGCATCCTGCGTGTCAGTCAGGAGGAGGCGGTGTTGGTCCTGATCAACCTGACCGGGGAACCGGTGACGGATTACCAGCTGGCACTGGAGGAAAGCGGCCTGGCCAAGGGGAGCTATACCGCCGCAGCAATTCTGGGGGAAGGTGATTTCGCCTCCCTATCGACAGATCCAAGCGGTGGTTTTTCTCAGTACGTTCCCGTTCCCGAGGTACCACCCTACGCAACGTTCATCCTTCAGCTGCATAGCGACGTCCCTTAGGGTAAACCCTCGCTGCAGCGGAAGCTGGGGATCACGCCGCTGAGCTCAACCGTTGGCTGTCACACAGAATATTTATAATTTAGAAGTTACGCAGTTGGGTAGGCTTCGGGGGTGTGGTGGGGCGGCAAAGCCGCCCCACCACACCCCCAGCAACCTTGAACTGCGTAAGTCCAATAATTGTTATCTATCTTCAATTCGATATTAATTATTTATAAAAATAGCTTTTAATGTTGACAAAAACACCTATTAATGTTTATAATAAACCTTGATAATGTTGATAATATTTTGGTTTAATGTTGACAATAGGGCTAAATAGAGTTGATAAATGAGAAAACCAAGAGATAAAACACTTCACATTCAGGAATTTATTCTCGAGAATATTGAAGAACATCCTCGAGACATAACTTCATTTACTGCCGAGAATTTTTGTGTGTCACGAAATGCGATCTTGCGACATTTAAATAAATTGGTCAGTGATCGAGTGATCTCTGCTCATGGATCCACAAGAGATCGCCATTATGAACTAAATCCAATCACGAGGGAGACATTTTCAATTGAAATTTCTCCAGATGTTGAGGAAGACCAAATCTGGCGACACATTATTAGACCTACATTGAAGAAACTACCTGATAACGTTCTTCATATCTGTGAATATGGATTGAGTGAAATGATAAATAATGTAATTGATCATTCTGAGGGCAACAACATGACGATTAATATTAACCAGTATGCGCCCAAATTAAGTTTCATGGTGATGGATGATGGAGTAGGAATATTCAATAAAATTCAGCGAGATTTCGACCTCAATGATCCGCGACATGCCATTCTTGAGCTTGCAAAGGGGAAATTGACTACTGATCCTGATCGTCATTCAGGCGAAGGAATATTTTTTACCTCAAGAATGTTTGACCGGTTTTTCATTATTTCTGAAGGGATATTTTTTTCCCATAATGAACCAGATGATGATTGGCTTTTAGAGCATGATGTTGATGTTAAAGGGACATCTGTTTTGATGAGCATTAGTCCCAAATCAAATAGAAAAATCCAAGAAGTTTTTGATGCGTATGCTTCAGATGACCAAGATTATGGTTTTATGAAGACACGTGTTCCCCTTTCCCTAGTTACATATGGAGATGAAAACCTAATATCAAGATCACAAGCACGTAGATTATTAGCAAGGTTCCACAATTTTGAGGAAGTTCTGCTAGATTTCGCTGGGGTTGAATCCGTAGGCCAAGCATTTGCAGATGAAATATTTAGAATATATACAAGAAATAACCCTGTTGTTGAAATCATCGCAATAAATACTAATCAACAGATTGATAAAATGATATTAAGAGCTCAGAAAAAAACCGGTTCCAGCTAACCTCCGCTGAACCCGCCGCCTGCGGCGTTGGGAATCGGCCGCAAAAAGCAATCAATGGGTTTTGTTCTATAATCATTAAAAGGCAAACCAGCGGCAGGTGAGCTCAACCGCTGGCAAGACACCCGCAAAGGAACAAGGGCAAATGTGATCTGACTGCTGAAAATCTTGTCCTCGTCTTCCGGCAAGGAAAACCTATCTCCAACCCGTTAGCTTTGCGCCCCATCCCCGCGGTACTTCCAGGCACAGATTCCTACTTTGACCACATCCGGGTAAACGATCGTTTCTCCCTCGACACGAAGCTGCCCGCCCTTTCCTTCGAATATTTCGATCTCATTTTGTAGTCCGCCATCGGTAAACTCCTATGTTTCTCGCTGGGACAGTCCAATCATGTTTCCCTCAGGGTCATAGACCGCAGCCAGATAACCACCCCATGGCTTCCTCTCCGGTGGCGAGATGTCCTCCGCACCCATCTCGAGCAGCCGTTTGTACGTCGCCTCGATATCGTCAACCGTGAACCACAGGGTGACAGGCCCTCCGCTCGGAACTTCCTCTACCTGGTCAAATCCCAGGTATACAGGGCCCAATTTCATACCGATATGTCCCGGGGAACGTTCAAAATCTCCCAGGTCGAGCCCTTCCTGATAGAAATTCGCTAACGCCTCCATGTCCGTGGTGAAGATGATTGCCGTCTCGAGAGTTGTTCCCTGACCACCTACCTTGCTTTGATCGTTCATTCCTCATCCTCCAGTATGTCCAGGTAGGCTCTCCACGGACCCACCGCGTCCTTATACTTGCGCGCCATAAATTCAGCAATTTGTCCAATGTGGTTCAGGTCGTGCGCAACCCAGGTTGCCAATAGCTGACCTAATGTAATCATCCCCAACTCCGGATGGATGCCCTGCAGTTCGTAATCGGACGGACTGAGATTGAACCCTCGAAGTACCACCAGGTTCTGCTTTCTCAACGCTTCAAACTCAGCCAGCAGTTCCTGTAAAGACATACCCTTACTGCCTTCAAACTGCGCAAACCGGTTAAAAGGTTTGAACGTCTTGCTGCCCTCCTCAAAAAGAATGATTTCCGCCCGTTCGATCCAATCTGTACGCTCGCCGTGCACCAGGTGGCCGACGACATCATAGGGACTCCAGTCGTCCTCATTTCTATCTTCGTAAACCCATTCGTCAGGCAGGCCAATAAGCCAGCTCCTCAGCAAGCCGGGAGTCTTTTGAAGAACAGAGATTCCAAGATTCAGATCAAAGTCCATCTATGCCGTCCGGACCGCATCCGCGGGTATTTTGCCCCGCTGCCAGGGCCAGGCACCGACGGTGATATCCCGCCGCTGGAAGAATACGACTGCCAGCAAGAAGACAGCCATAGCCACGCCGAGTGATACCAGCACATCGTTGACTTGCGGTCCGTCCACCCATAGGGTAGCAGTGGCGTGGAGGTAATTGTACAGGAAAAGCGGTTTAATTGATTCCAGTGTAGAGATTTGCGATGACAGGTTGTTGCCGAAGTAGCTGACGATCACGACAACGGTGGCTATCAGTGCCGCGACGCGACGGCTGGGAGCGAATGTGCCGAGGAACAGGCTGATCATGCCAAAGGCCATCACGATGGGCCACAGGTATAACAGACTCCAAAAGACATCCCAGGCAGTCAGTGAGGTCTCAACCTGACTTTCGATCCCCAGAAAAACGATTGTAGTGACGATATCTACGATCAGCAAGATCAGGAACAGGGCGATGGCGTGTGCGATGGCCTTTACGGTGACAATTTGCCAGCGCTTGATCGGCAGCGCCAGGATCAGTTCCAGTTTTCCGTTATCCTCTTCACCGGCGAGGGTGCCAGTGGCGTCGAGCACGGCGTAAATCGCCAATATGAGTGGGACAAGATTGATTACCGTGGAGGCAAGCCAATCCTCAAAAGTGCCGAAGCTCATCCCCATGGCCTTGTAAATTTCCATGTCCAAAATATCCTGCATCCCGGCTAAACTATCCTGAAACTGGGGATACATGGCCACATAGATGGCGGGCAGCAGGGAGAGACCGATGGCCCAGCCAATGATGCCGTTGCGCCGGGAGCGTAATTCTTGTTGTAATAACCTAAGCATTGCTGCCTCCATTTCCTCTGCCATAGTAGGCCAAAAAGATTTCTTCCAGTGAAACTGGGATGGTTTCAATGTCGATGATGCCGTAGCTGGCGGCAGTTTCCATCACCACATCCAGGTGGTGGTGAACTTCCAGGGTGATCCCATCCTCATCGCGCGCCAGTTCTATGACACCATCTTTGGAGAAGGCGTCGTCTGGCGGCATGTTGGCAAAATTGAAGCGCACGCGTTTGAAATGCTGCCTGGTCATGTCCTCCACCCGCTCGGTTGCGACCAGCTTCCCTTCGCGAATTATGCCCACCCGGTCACATACGGCATGCACTTCCGGCAGGATGTGAGAAGAGAAGAACACGGTCGCACCCGCCTGGTTGGCTTCGCGCACCAGCTCCATCACTGTCTGCTGGACCAGCGGGTCCAGGCCAGTGGTGGGTTCGTCTAAAATAAGCAGCTCTGGTTTGTTCATAAAAGCCATCACCACGCCCACTTTTTGCTTATTGCCGCGTGAATACTCGCGAATCTTGCGGCTGGTGTCCAGGTCAATCCTGTCGGCCAGTGTCTGCCAGTATTTGGGATCAGAGTTGTTTTTCTGTAGCGAATGGTACATCTTGAAAAACTGGCGGGCTTTCATATTGTCATACAGGCTCAATTCGCCGGGCAGGTAACCCACCCGGTCGCGCGCTACGACACCTTCCTTCTGGCAGTCCAGCCCCAGCATATGGGCTTCACCTGCTGTGGGGCGGATGATGTCCAGCAGGACGCGCTGGGTGGTGGTCTTTCCCGCGCCATTTGGACCCAGGAATCCGAACACTTCTCCTGTTTCGACGCACAAATCGACATCTAATATTCCCCGGTGCCGTCCGTAGTAGACCGACAGCCCTTTGGTTTCAATTATGTAGTCTGTCATAGCTGCTCCTTTTTTATAATTTCCGAAATGCCATCGAATTATATTCGTTGTAATGAGATTCTGATACTGTACCAAAGTATGGATTAGGTATAGTTTCTTAAAACCATACGATGTAGGGGCTGACCCAAAAATATATAAATGTCATTCTGAATTTATCCTGAGCTTGCAAAGGACCTGGTGAAGATTCTCCGTCACTGGCAAGAAGACCCTTCGCTACTAAGAAACTTGGAAATATGTCATTGCGAGGGCCTGAACCTCGTTCAGGTTGACGAAGCAATCCCCTTCTTGCAACCGCGGGGACTGCGCCGGTGGAAAAGAACTACCTTAGGTAAAAGACGCTCGCAGTGACACACTAAAGTTACTATCGTTCTGAACGGTGCCGCGTTTCCGTGGAGACACTCAGGGAAACAGTTCTTCTAGTCAGCTCCTACGTTAATTATATTCGATGTCAACATCCCTCTCCAGTTGAACAAAGTCCATCGCATCACCCGACCTCGTGAATCGGACAGTCTCCCTAAACCCGAGTTTGCGGAATGTTTTCAAGGAACGCTCGTTGTTTGCGGCGATCGTCGCGCGGAATTTCGACGGTGTAAAATCATCGACCGCAAACTGCAGCACCGCGCCCACGAACTCTTTTCCGTAACCCTTTCCCACGAATGTCGGATGCATGCCGACGCCAACATCTAAGATTGAAGACTCCGATTCTTCATACTCTCCCTCCTGCACACGCGCCTCAGCCCCAAAACAGCAGTAACCGATCAACCTATCCGAACCATTGTTCACGGCATAATAGCGATTATCGGGATTGAGTATAAAAGGGACATCGAAGGGGGAATGGTTATACAGGGTATACGGCGGATCGTACTGCCAGGTGGCGATCCAGCCCGCATCCTGCTCGTTCATACGGTGTAACGTGTAGTCCATCAATTGACCCTCAAAAAATCCGCAATGTTATCGATCGAAATAGCGCAGGAGTTTGTTCCCCTCATCATTGCGCCATTCTTCATACTCCTCCAGCATCCCCGGGTCGTTCCTGATAAAGGCCGATGACCACAGCACCATGGTGGCATGCTGAGCGGCCATAAACAGGTCCAGATGTTTGAGTTGTTCGTCCGGCAGTACACGAACCGAAGAATAACCGTCAAAAAAGGAATCTCGAACCAAGGGGAAATCTTCCGTCCACGGCCACTGCGCCAGGACAACGCCGATGTCGAACATCCAGTAGCCAAAGCCGCAGTCCTCGAAATCGATGATGCGCGGCTCCCCTTTTTTGAAAAGCACGTTCTCCAGGAACATATCCGCGTGGATCATACCATAAGCGTATGGCCCCTTTCCAAACGACTCCATGACTTCACGTGTCTGTTCGGAAACCAGCTTGAATGGTTCCTGGAAATGGGGCGGCATCGAAGCGATCAGTTCATCCGTCGGGTAGCGCAGCACACCCTCCCCCAACTGTCCGTGCCAGTCCCACACCGGGCGTTCAAACCCTTCCGGAGCCTGCCATCCTGCGGCGAACTGGTGCAGCCGGCCGACTAGCTGCCCCCAGGCTTTAAGGTGAAGCGGGCGCATACTTTTGACAGTCAGCCGTCGTCCATCTACCCAGCGCATTAACGAGACGTATTTACCTTCCGGTACACCGGGTGTAACAATCCGGGTCAGCAGTTTTCCGTCTACCGTTGGGATTGGTTCGGGAACAGGTATGCCAGCTTCAGCACGCAATGCAGCCAACCAGGTGAGTTCCGATGCGATCCCTTCAGCATTGCTAGTCGAGAGGATGCGAAGATTGTAGCGGTTCGGCACATAAGGATCACTCCTGTCCTTGTTGAGAGAAGATCCTGGCACGTCGACCCTGAAAATAACGTTGCCCTCATAGTGGGTAAATGTCAGCTTCGATCCCGTCATTCCGTACTCTTCTAAGGCCTTGTTGGCCAACAGCCGGAGTCTTCGCAACCGGCCTAGCCTGGTTAATTCTTTGTATGGTTTCATGAAGGTTCTCCCATTTTTAATCAGTCATCTAAAGTCATTACGCGCCACCGCCGACGATCCAGACCTGCCCGGCAAACTGCGGGAACAAACAGTCAAGCAGGGCGCGGGCGGTTCGGCTGATAAAACAATCCGGAATTTCGTCACCCAGTTGAGCCGCCGTACGCTGCCCGCAAATCATAGACCAGAATGAGTTCACTGGGAAATGCGCGTCACCACCGGATCCATCGGAGGGTTGCCAGGGTTCGATTTCGAGCTTTCCATCCTGGAATTTCAGGTGGGCGCCGCGTTGGTAGAAATTGAGACGCAGTTCTCCTGTGTACCCAGCACCCACCGACTCCGACAGGTGTCGCTCCAGTTGCGGCTTCACGGCGTTGAGGTAGTCGACCTCGTCAGGGATACGCACGTACCAGGCATAAGGCGGCGCCTTGAGCATCACGTCCCGCCCAATGGCGTCATAGATGGGGTGTTTGCGTCCCAAGCGCAGGTACAGGCCGCGCACTTCTTCGGCCGGCTGCTCGAAGGGCTCGTCTACGAACTTGCGCTGGGCAACTCGCCACAGCCCGTGCAGCATGTGGGGCAGCAGGTTGAGGTAGCCAACGCCGGGTTTGAGCGATATAAAATTCACATTCATGACCGGTCCCCAGAATATATGCGAGTGATTGATATAACCCAGCGGTTGGCCAGCCTTATCTTCGATGATCAACCATTCGAATTTGCCATCCGAACCATCGGTGTAACCGTCGAACTCGTTTGCCCATTTCGGGTCGTCAGCGGCCATCGAAAAGAGCATGCCGCGGGTGTTTTCTTCATGAAGTCGGCGCACAAAGGCGCGATCCGAATCACTGGTTGGCGTTCGCAGCTTGAAGTTGTCCGTTTCATCATCTTGGAGCTTGGGAAAGCTGGGCGGGTAAATGCGGTATCCTCCTCCCAGGTCGAGGCTCAGTTCATACCCAAATTTACGGTAGAGGGAGGGGATGCCGGTGATAACCTGCATAACCTCTCCACATAAAGCGGATAACGCATGGATGACTTCGAACTGCGCCCTGATCAAACCCCGCCGGCGGTAATCAACGTTCGTCATGACCAGCTCAGGGCGCCCGACCTTGAAGGGCGTCTCACCGTAGCGCCATGTCTCTGAGAACAGGCACATGGAGGAAACGATTTTTCCATTAGCGGTATCTTCTACCACGGTCATATCTTTGTGCTGCAGGATGGGGAATTTTCCATTGACCCAATCCTGGACGAATATTTTAACAAAAGGGAATTCTTTTTCCTCTTCATCGAGGGCATGAAAAGCCAGCTCGATGAGCTGTTGGTTGTCATCTGGCGTGGCCCAGCGTAGAATCAGGTCGTTGTAGATTTCGTGGGGTAATTTAGTTAGGATGTCGTTCATGATATTAATAATTTCCTTATTGATTTGTGAAGGATCTATTATCCGTTATGCGTCATCCGTATCAGCCATTTGATCAGCAGACTGAGGATGATTACAAATGACCACGTTGAATATAAAAATCCACGGCGCGTGGTGCACCGTGGAAATAAAAATATTTTGACAAGTATAGTAATTTCAGATCGGAGGTGCAGTCCAGCAACGCGAAATACAGCCTGACACGAGCAGGTCAGTTGTGTTCCTTTTTTCGGTTGTGGGACGCATTAGGATGCCTCCGTGTCTAGATAGCGACAAAAGTTTACCCCGAGTCAGGGAGACGGTCAAGAAACTTAATCGCCTGCTGCAGTTGATCCGTGCTGAATTTAGGGATATTCAAGTCTGCTACTGTTTCCAACGCTCGCTTATCGTTGACATCCCATGCGTGAACCTGTACGCCAGACTCCCGAATGGTGGATACGACACCGGGTGTCAGCTGCGTCGGGTGCAGATGCACAGCTCTTGCCTGGGCCAATCTCGCTCGTTGAAGGGCGGAATATGCCACCACGTCCAGTCCCATCTTCAGGGCGTCGCGGCCACTGGCCTTTTCATGGTGGTCATTCTTGGCCGGGCTGACGAGCATATGCAGGGCCAGCAGCAGCAAGACGATCCCCCCGGCGATATTGGCTGCGCCGGGCGTGAAATGCAGCAATTGCATCAAAAACCAGCCTAACAACACCAGGATCAATGCCCATACAACCGCCGTTTTTACCATTTGACGGGCGACCTTCTTTTGTGTGTCAGCATCCATTTCGGCGGTCAATTCCAAGAACGGCACCAAGGCGATCTTGGGACCCATCCCAATTAACAACAGGACGAACAGGTCAAAAATAATGTAGAAGTTAAAATCTCCAAAGTTCATTGCGGGTTATCTCCTTTATTTCTTGCAATATTCTTTCGTCAAATACTTTACAGATATCTTTCTGAGCAGAGAAAATCCAGGGTCGTTTTGATCCGGGAGTTCCCCTGGCCTGAGATCACCCTGCCAGGGTTACACCGTCTCGCTGTTTGTAACGGTAGTTCAGCGCCAGGATATAGGCGCTGATCAAAAAAACCCACCCAGGGAAAAATAGCGTTGTCCAGGGATAAAAAGATATCCCGATGATTAAGGATAGCGCTGTCAGGTAAGTCACAATGGCCAGTAAGCGCGGCATCAATCCGGTGCGCACCCAAATGGTGCCCAAAACTATCATAAACATTCCCGCCATGCGGATGGCATAGACATTGTTGAATTTGTAGATCATGGCACGGCCGAAGATTAATATTTCGCTATTGAACAATAGGTCTGGATCAACCGCGAAAACTGTCAACAACCCTCCAGCAATTGCTGCAGAGACAAAGGTCATTGCGAGGTAGAGCACCCCGCTGCCAAAGAACAAGGTTGAAAAGAACTGATCTTCCAGATGCCCAAGTCGGTCTCGCAATACCCCCAGAAACCACAGGAAGGCAATTCCTGCAAAAGGGGACAGGTTCAAGCTCAGATGCAAATCGAGGGCAAATTGGACCAATTCTTCTTCATTGAGTGCTTCTGCTGGAAGCGAAGATTGCATTAGCCAATAGCTAGCAATTTGCAACACAGCAAACACAAGGCCCGCGAAGGCGGCTGCTTTGGGAGTACGCAAAGGGCGATAAGAGATATGTCTTTGACTAGGCTCCATGTGTTTTTCTCCTCATGATCATGAAATAAACCAAAATTTTCTAACCCATTGAAAAGAAAGGGTGACACGCTTCGTCTCTAATCAACCATAAATACTTGAACCAATCTAATGAATATAGACGAAATGTCAACTCAATCGAGTGGAGCAATTTAACTATTCCACCGATGTACTGCTACTACTGTGATTGGAAGCTAGCTTTTCCCAACCGTCACCCAAATTTACATCTCG
>Ga0209013_10004530_pt1 | contig 12176 bp, 12 predicted proteins | sample Cruoilmetagenom2_FD_187291 | JGI IMG/M metagenome (GOLD analysis project Ga0209013, IMG submission 187291) | Oil polluted marine microbial communities from Coal Oil Point, Santa Barbara, California, USA - Sample 2 (SPAdes) (version 2) | ecosystem: Environmental > Aquatic > Marine > Oil seeps ...
ATACCCTGAGCCCCTTCTTCGTTTCCCCCATGCATAGCCGCGTCCCAGGTGTAAAGACGGCCGTATGTCTGGCAATTTTGCTCCTCATCCAGATAACAGAAGTAATCGACCGGCTCTCCGTCTGGTCCGTGGGTGGTAAGCAGGTTAGCTCCCATCCAGATCTGCTGCCCAATTTGCAGGGTCGGATAGCTGGTACCGTCAATGTCGGTGAGCGTCCCAGCGCCCTTAATGAATAAGTCAATTACTGGGGTTGGTGTGGGTTCTGGGCGTTCGGCCGGTTCCTTTTGAGCACAAGAGGAAAGGATGAATAAAATGATCATCATCAAGATCAGGCGTGCCATTGTAGATTTCATGGGAGTTTCCCTCGGCTGAAAAAATGGAGTAATAGAATGATAACTCAGATAGGGGGTCTGCCAATCCGCCCAGGGAATGGTTTTGGTGACTTCATATTAAAGAAAAGAACCTGGGAGGTCTTCCCAGGTTCCTGGGTGCGTCGGGACACCAATCAGTTATGATGAGGTGATGTTTTTGGCGGGCAGCGCATACACCTCGAACTTCATGAAACCCACCTCGCGGACCGTTTTTCCGGGACCGGTTGAACTTGCAACTCCAATCTCTCCTCGGTACCCGATGCCGGAGCAAACCGTCCTTCCGACGTAAATTAGTAGCTTATTTGTAGCATGAGACGGGAGCGGTGTCAATAACTCCCAATCAATCAAAAAATAACAGGGATTGAGTCCTTTAAAAGGACTCAATCCCTTGCAATTCAACATACTCGATGCAGATTTACACCATCTCTAGTACTCCCCCTCGATGGGAAGTTTCCATTGAGTATGCATAAAACGCCATATTACAGTGATCTGCGTATAAGGATAGATTCCCATATCTGGATCCGGATTCGCAAAAGTTTCTTCCCCACTAAACGACCTGATGCCTTTGTCAGTCGCTTTTTCAGCAGCAGAATCCAGGATCTCCTGGTAGCTGATCACCGGGCTTTCTGAGTTCAAGCCGTGCAAGATGACACTGTAATACGGATTCAAGGAAAAATCCTGGGAATAGGCCTCTTCACACTTCTCGTTCACCTCCTTCTGAAAGCGCCAGGACTGCTGGATCGTACCTCCGCTGCCTTCGGTCCCCAACGTGTTGACCTGGAAAGCCATCCCGTCAAAGAAGCCTTCAAAGACGGCTTTATGCCCTCCCCCAGATCCTGACATCTTGATCTCCTGCTTACAAGGTTTTTCCTTCACATATGAAACCGTTGGGAAGGAAAGCGAGATCGTGCCATACCCATGCATGACATGGTCATCCACATTGGTCCAGATCTTGACCGCATGCTGTTCTTGCCAACTGCCACTGCCGCCCTGCATCGGCAAACCAGCTGGATGGTTGGACATAGCCGGCATCCAGACTGTGATCTTACCATCCCAGACATCACAATCCACAGTCATCTCGCCTGCTTTTTTGGTCAACTCGTCCGCCAGGGCTTGGTTCATGGAAGTGCGCATGATCTGTTCGGCCGCTTTGAGCAGCTTCTCAAACTCTCCGCAGTCTGACTCCTTAAGGGCCTTCTTTCCGAGTTCGTCGGCGATCTTCCCCATCTCATCCACCAGTTGATCAGCAATCGTATTCTGCCCATTCTCCATAGCGGACTGGGCAGCCTTGCCAAGCTTGGATTTTGCACCCTCGGTGCGATTGTTCTTGGCATAGTTATTTGCTGCATTGGCCAGGTTGTCAACCAGGTTCTTCAATGTTGGGTCTCCAGGATCGATCCCACCACTGGTTGCCTGCTGGTCCAACATCCAGTCTACCAGGGCGCCATAAGCATCATCAAAATCTGATGCGGCATCCCTGGATCGGGACGCCAGGGCTCCTCCTGATCCCGCGGCATCTGCGTCAGCAAAGGTTTCCGGCAGGTCAAATAGGCCGATCAGCGAATCCAAAAAATCCAGCTGGCAGGTGTACTGGTTCCCTTCCTCAGTTGTACATCCCAGGTCCACCATTTTCCAGCTCCCGGTTTCAGGGTCAAAACGGGCAAAAACCGCCGAATTAGAGAGTGGTGTAGGTAGATTCAGGGTGAGCTTAATGATTTCTCCTTCTTTGAGTGATCCATAAAGGAGCTCGTTGGTGAAAGCCTCCAGCGCAAAAGCTGAACGCAGTCGCAGATCCGGGGCATCATCAAAGAGCACAGCGCGCGGTTCAACATAAAGAGGGTCAAGAACCGCCAATCCGACCATGATATCTGGTGAATTGAACTGGTCTGCCGAGACAGCTGCCAACCAGACAATCTCATTATTGGTTCCCCCCATAAGCGCTTCCTCACCTTCAAGTAAGGAGACTACATCTTGATATGGAGTCAAAGTTGCGTTAAAGAACGGCATACCCAGCTCTTCAGCTCGAGCCCTGGCAAAGCTGCTGGCATAGCCCATGGCTTGAACCGGGATCCAGCCTCCTTCATAATCCAGGAAGTTACCGGTGGTAACACCATCCCAGGAGGAAAAGTCCTCTCCTCCCACATCAGCCATAGCTACTGGCTGACCGTTGGGATCGAAGACAAAACCCAATAAACGGTGTGGACCCCCGCCACCAATCAAGTCACCCTGTTCTGCCTGGCCGGAACCTGACGATCCACAGCCAGTCATCAATAAGATCAAAATGATCAATAAAATCTTGTAAAAGAAGGAGTGGTATCTGGCAGACGTGTTCACGATGAACCTCCCTGGTGTCCAGATCGATAAGAACTTACCATATCATTCTATATTAAGGTGAGGTGGATTGCAAGAAAAAGGAAGATAATAGATTATAAACGAGATCTCGCGATATATATTTCCCCTGGCCTGGCTATATCATTATTTCAATAAACTTGACAACCAGCAAAGATTGAACAGAAGTACAAATATGTGGATGGATAAGGGTACTGCATCACTCTCATCATTCCGGTTTTTTCCCTGGCTGATGACCACCATTAAAATGACCGTAAATAGAACGAAACCAAAAACGATCCAAATGATTCCTTTCATACCCGGTAGTGGGATAAACGCAAACAAAATCCATCCCATCATATACACCAGCGTGCAAAAAAACAACACACCCGGCGCCAGTTTTCCAGCTCCATTCATAAAATATCCCCCCGTAAGAGAAATGATAAATAATATTGAAAATACAACCCAGGATTTGAGCTGGAGAAAATTACCACCTGACCAGAAAAGCATCATTCCGGCAGTAATTCCGAAACAGATCAAAATAACTAAATTCCAACCCGGTTCCTTGTCTAAAATGATCATGCTGAAAAATAAACCCAGAAAAACGAACTGAAGATATGCCCTGGCAGCCACCAATACAAATTCTGCAAGGTAAAAACCAAGGATTGCAGCCAACAGCCCCAATCCTAAATAGGGAGCAATCATTAACAGCATGATCAGTAAATCTTTTTTATCGTTGAGGGATATATTGTTTTGTGCTCCCAGACAGGACTCCATTCTCAAAATTGAATAGACTGCCAAATAGTATCGCCACGAACCGATCGATCCGAACTTTGATTTGGATATTCTGATCTCCAGGCAAGTAATTATCTGGATAAGAGATATCCAGCCTCAGAATATCCGGATTACTTAACCCATAACCATTTTCCTCGGCGCTGCCCAGGACATGAGTGGCCACCAGGGTTTGCATTGGTGGTGCAACCAAAGTCTTTTTGTGGTCATCATTAATCCAGGAATAGAAATCATCAAGGGAAGGTGTTGGTGTTAAGGTTGGACCCGGTGTGCTGCCAACCGGCGTCGCTGTCACAGTAATGCTGGCAGCAGCTGTTTGGGCACCAACCACCTGGGTGATCATTTGATCCCCAACTATGATCAATCCCGCCTTGCCTGCAGCATCCGCGGCCCGATTCAATTCCTGCTTCACTACCATGATGCGGGACCCATCAATGATCAGCGCAAGGAGGGTCAGGACCACTACCAGGAGAAACGCCACGATGATGATCACCTGACCATTTTCAGTCTTTCTCACGGGTTTTGATACTCCATCCGGGATACTGCCCTGCCAGTGACAGGGAACGAAATCCGGGGAAAAGATAGCTCTACCTTATACTGGATCGTGATCGTGAGAGCCTCTCCCCGAGGTGCAGGAAAGGCCAGGCTCCTGGGGGGTTCATCTTCGGATGGGTCGATATCGATTACCAGTTGGGACAGATCCAGGCCATAAGCTGCCTGGTGAACTGCACCAATGATCTCAAGGTCTCCCCGGGATGGATCAAGGATCGTTGCACCTGCCCGGGCTCCTTCCCAGGCCGCGTTCAAAACTGCCATTTGGGAATAATAGAGAATACTAAAATCGATAATCGCTACCAGCAGCAAGAGCAGGATCGGCAGGACAAAGGCAAATTCAACCAGGGATTGACCAGAGATCGAGCAGTTCGATCTTTTTTTTATCACCATGTTGAAATAGACCTCATAATCACCTCCGCAAGAGAAGATTAAGGATAGGTGGAGCCAGATAGATCAAAAGCAAACTTGGCAAAAAGAAGAAAACCAGAGCGGGGATGATTCGGATAGGTGTAGTTTGGGCTTTGGTCTCCGCCCGCTGCCGACGCCGTGTTCGGAGCATTTTCGCCTGTACTCTCAATGTTTTTGCCAGGGAGGTTCCTAATCGTTCTGATAATATGATCGCTTCCACAAACTGGTGAAGATTGGAATTAGGGACATGATTGGTCATCTCTCTCAGTGCCTCCTGTCTGGAGAAACCCAGGTCTATCCGCATCAATACGCCTTCGATCTCACTCCTTAACACACCCGAAATAGATCCGCTAATCCTCTTTAAAGCGGGTGTAATACCTAATCCCGCTTCAACTACAAGAGTCAATAAATCCAAAAAATCAGGTAAGGATCTTTCGATGTTTCTTTTGCGAATCTGTATTTGATGTTTAAGGTAGAAAATGGGAGCAAAGAAAATTAGCAGAACCAGACTTAATAAGACAAAAATCCAGACAGGCTCCCGGTCACCAACAATGATAATAAATAGGACCAGAAGTATTATGATCCGGATTAACATCCACCAGCTTGAAAGAAATTGATGGTATGTCATCCGGATCCCTGACCAGACTATATCCTGTTCATCCACCAGCCTGCTCATTTGGTTTGGAACATTGATTTCGTCAAGAAAAGCAAGGAATCGCCCTTTCAATTCAGGGGGTGTTAGAGATTCCTCCTGAAAATTATTCAGTTTAAAACGGATCTTTGCCCTATGATCATCAATCGAGAACAAAGTGATCAAACTTAGAAAGATTATCAAACCAAAGACAATAGAAACGACGTATAGGATCATCAAATTTAAACCTCAATCCTGATCAAACGGCTCACGATTAGCGCTCCGATCACCTCAAGAATTCCGGCACTGATCAAAATTAGATTGCCAATAGTAGTTTCAAACAACACATCGGTATACCCTGGAAATATGGATAGTATTCCTAGCGAAACCGGCACTAACAGGGCAATCACTACCGCGGAGAGTCGACCCTGGGAGGTTAGTGTGCGAATTTCTTTTTCCAATTCAACACGTTGTCTTACTAACTCCGCGATCTCTCTGATCATTTCAATCATATCCCCCCCTGTTTGCTGCTGTAGGGTTATCCCCTCTACCAGCAGCCTGGTATCATCATTCGGGTGTCGTTGATAGAGGGCGGAAAGTGCCTGCTCAATTGAATATCCTATCTGGATCTGTGTGAATACCCTTGTGATATCTGTAGCACTTGGTTCAGGCAAATTTGGGGCCATGAATTCTATTGCCTGGAGCAGCGAAAACCCGGCTTGGAGTGAGTCAGCCAGGCGCTCCAACACACCCGGGAACTGATCCTGAAATAATTGGCGATGCGCCTTTGCGCGGTAGTAGAGCAAAACAAAAAAACCCAGCAGGAGTAAAGATGAAAAGTACACACATAACAAGGCACTGCCAAATGAAAAATATCCTGCAGTGGAGCCAATACCAACAATCCCGACCAATAAACCCAGAAATGGGAGTGGTTGAGATCCGAATCCAGCATCCTGCCACCATCCATAAAGGATTTGACAAGGACCTTTATTTATTATTGAATGGAGAAAATCATTAATCTCACCTAAAATAGTTTTTATTCTTAAACGAAATGGTAAAGGGGGAACGAAATCTCCCACAACCTCAAGGCGGTTTCGCCAAGCTTGCCGCAATTCTCTTCCCCATAAACCCTCAACCAGAGGCAATGTAATAAAGAGAAAAATACTCCCTGCTGCCACACTCAGAATAAGAAGTTCAATCATCGTCATCATTGGAATTATTTTCTGGACCAAGATCAATCAAGCGCAACAGCCTCCCGGATAATTGCCTTATTGACCTTCCTAATTTACTGGATTTACGAAAAACACAGGGTTCTCCATAACTGACATTGGCCCAAACACCAGCTTGATCTATGGGCAGGACACCAAAGACAGGTTGTCCCAGAAGATCCTTGATTTCTTCTGGAGTAATCGCCGCTGCAGGGGAATATTGATTAATGATCAATCCATTCATTTTTTTAGGATTTGGCAGAGCAGTGAGAAATCGGGATGTTGATCTCAAGGTAGGTGCATCAGGAGTCAGTACCATTAACTTGATTTCGGCCAAGGCAAGACACCCTCTAACAGGAGGATCAATGCCGATTGGCGTATCTAAAACTATCAGATCGTACACCTTTTTAAGGGCATTAAAAAGCAAAGAGAGATCTTCCATCTTGATCACTTCAGTTTTGGTCAGATCTGGTGGAGAAGCCAGCAAATCCAAATCGGGGCGATATTCTGTAATGGTGAGAGAGAGATGTTGGGGAGTTAACTCCTGGAAAACAGACCCTAGATCTGACCAGAACCTTTCAGGATTCAAATCCAGCAGCAAGTCAGTCGCACCATTCCCAATATTCAAATCAACCAGGACCGTTTTCTTGTGATGGCCTACCCCACAGGCGGCCGCAAGATTGGTTGCCAATAGGGTTTTACCCACACCGCCCTTGGCGGAAAAGACTCCAATCACTGTTCCCATTCAGTCCCCTTCCGTTGGTCGGAGCAGAGCCAACAGCTGAAATTGATTGGATCTGGCATACAAAAGGGAGAGAGCTTCCTGATCATCGAGGGCAAAAACAAACGCAGGTGATTCTTCATTTTCTGGTAATAAAACCAACTGAACACCAGCTGCAATAAATCCTGTCTCACCCGGTTTCCCTCCAGGGAGAGATGATGCTATCTCCACCAAATCACCTTCTGCCAGAGCAGGAGGAGCAGCAATGAACCAGTCTGCTGGGATGCTGACACACCATTTCCCCGAAGGACAGCGCGAAGCTACCAATCCACCCACCTTGCCTGCCAGTTTTTCTGGTAGGACTACCTCTCCCATACTCAGGGGGTATAAGGTGGATTTTCCAATAACCTGCTCTTTATACATGAGGTGAGAATCCGGCACGGAATGGATCGAGACATCACGGATCTCAAGCATCTCCTCCGTGATCACAGTCCCCGCTTTGATATCCCGGAAGGCAAATACCGCAGAAGTCAAAGAACTGGGGGCAATCCGCTGCTGGCGAGCAAAGAATTGAAAGACCAGGATTCCAAAAAGAATTGCCAGCAGGACAGCCATCAACACATAAAATCGAGTGCGGCGTTTGACCGCAGCCCGCCAATCTGGTGTGGTAGTTGGATATTCTTTCTTGGACAAGAGATATTTCCCCCTTGTCATCACTATAAAAAGAGAAACTTATCGTGTCAATACCATGAGGGGAGCAGCCAAATCAAAAACAGGAAGCGGGGACCTGAGAGAATCTCGCATCCTGATTGATAACCTTTCTGATCTTTCTTTAGGTAAAGGACCGATCAGCCTTCATTTTTCCAAATATGGTTGATCAACTTGGTCTGGATCTCAAATCCCAGGGAGGAATAGAGCTGATAGGCCGCTGCGTTCACCAGGTCAACCCCGATGGAAAAGTAATCATGCCCCTGCCCAACTGCGGCCCGGATCGATTCCGATAACAAGGCCCGCCCCCAACCTTTTCGTTGATAATCCGGGGATACGGCGACCACGGCCAGGTGCTGATCCCCTACCCGCTGGCGAGTCTGGATCAGGGAAAATCCCCTGGGGTGATCCCCTTCTAACAACACCATCGAAGCCTGGATGTTGAGCTCTTCTGTAAAGAAGCCATCAAAGGTGGCCTGCCTCTGCTCGGTAGTTTTTTCTAAAAAGGAACGGTCCACCCCGGCCTCGAAGGCCTGGTAATAGGGTTCAACCAGGGCTTCCTGGTCACCAGGCTGATAGGATCTGATCTCCAATGTCCCTGGAAGTTCAGGGGTTTCTGGAAGCTGAAGATCGCTGGCCGGGCAGGTCAGATAGGCAAACTCATCAGCTTTTCTTATTCCGCTCTTTTCATACCAGCCCATTTGGCGCTGGTAATATGCCTCGGTCTGGGGGGTGAGGTGTGTCTTTTGAAAGCCGCAGACCACTCCCAGGCTCTGGGCCTCTTTTTCACGGGAGATGTTAACCGCCTCCTGAAGCAGCCCTTCGGCCGCCGGTCCAGGATCGATCCTGGGCAGGATGAAGGGATGCCAGCGCCAGATCTCAAATGAGAGCGGATCTTCCATGATCAATCCCAGCCAGCCGACCAGGATCCCGTCCTGAAAAGCAGTCAGGACCTGAGATCCAGGCCAGCGTTGGCTGCTCTGGATCACATAATTTTCAAAGGCATCCCTGTCCTGCCCGTCCATATAGAAGGGGGAGGCCACCCGGGAAGCCAGGGCGACAGCGGCCAGTTCGGCAGTATCCACCTGGGGCCATTCCAGAATTTTGATCTCGAGGTCCATGATTTTCCTTATTTTCATCTTCTAAGGGGAATTTCAGCCGGATTATTGCTATTGTTGATGATTATAGTATCTAATTGACATCTCCATAATCTTTAAAAAAAAATCAAGTTTGGAAGCACAGGCCTGCCAGGATTCCAGTCACTGTACCCATTCTCCAGAACTGTTTTCCAAAACCCTCTTGACATACTCTCAACTTTATTGTATTATCAACTTCGTACTAGTACTAAGTACAAAGTAACACCGAGTTATTAATATAGGGAACCAGCCGCTAGCAGGGCTGAACCCTCAAGGAACTATAAGGAGGCACAAATTGGTAGAACTACAGGAAACCCACAAGAAATTCCAAAAGGAGCTCAGCTCAGGCACAGTCAGTCTGGCTCTACTGAGCATCCTGGCTCAAAGCAAAGAGCCGCTCTATGGCTACCAGATCGGTAAATTGGTAGGCGCTGGTGACGACGAGGGCGTGATGGTTAAGCAGGGCGCCATCTACCCGGTCCTGCGCAGCCTGGAAGGTCAGGGTCTGCTCAGCAGCGAACGGGAAATGTCCGATTCTGGACCGCCCCGCAAATACTATCAGGCCACGGAAACCGGGCAGAAAGCCCTGGAAACCTGGACGTTGATCTGGACCGAAACCAAAACTTTTGTTGACAATGTACTGGAAGGTGATTACCAATGAGAACCGCAGACGAACTGATAAGAATTTATATCCGAGACTTGAAAGCAGCCCTCAAGGGCGCGGACAAGGCCACAATCCAGGACGCGTTAGCGGATGCCGAGGAACACCTGCGCACCGCCCTTGAAAGTGAAAACAACGAAGAAAAAGCAGAGTCCGAAGCCGTCCAGGCCATCATCAATGAATACGGCGAGGTTGAGGAAATTGCCCAGGCTTACAAAAACTGGGAAGTTTCCCTACCCCCCGCCCTGGCTTCCACACCGGCCGCCCGCCGGGTTGCAGCCACAGCCAATGGAGACAATCCAGCCGCTAAAAAATATCCTGGGTTCTTTGGCATCTTTGCTGATCCCAAGGCCTGGGGCGGACTGGTCTTTATGTTGATCTCACTCGTGACCGGTACCCTATATTTCACCTGGGCTGTTACTGGCCTGTCGGTCTCACTGGGTTTGATGATCCTGATCTTTGGGGTCCCGATCGCAATCATCTTCCTGCTATCCTTCCGGGGCATCGCCTTTTTGGAAGGGCGACTGGTAGAAGCGCTATTGGGAGAACGCATGCCCAGGCGAGCAAGCTTCACTGACTCATCCTTGTCATGGAAAGAGCGGCTTAAGATCCTGCTGACCGGTAAAGCCACCTGGCTCTCGATCATCTATATGATCCTGATGCTGCCCCTGGGTGTCATCTACTTCACGGTAATGGTCACTCTGATCTCTGTTTCGGTCAGTTTTATGGCCACCCCCATTGGCGCCATCGTGATGATGGCCAAGGATATCCCGTTTGATATTTTCAGCAGCGGCGATTTGGTCTGGACACTGTCCGATCCGGCCGGATTCTTAGTGACTCTGCTAATAGCCGTTCTTGGATTTTTGATCGGCACCTGCACCATGCACATCGCCCGCTGGATTGGTAAAGTCCACGGCAAATTCGCCAAAGCTTTGCTGGTAAGCGATTGAGAATACAAAGGGACGAAGTCTTTCCAATAGGACTTCGTCCCTACTGTCATTAACACTGCCTCTGATGGTATAAATATCTGAGAAGGATCAAATACCATAAGAGGAGTGCGATCATGAAAATTCTTCCTGAATTAGCTCTAACCTATGATGATGTCCTCCTGGTGCCGCAATATTCAGAAGTCAGCTCACGTCGGACTCTCTCAACTTCCACCCAATTTACATCTGGTATTGATCTAAAAATTCCCATCATTTCTGCCAATATGGATACAGTGACCGAAAGCGAAATGGCCATTGCCATGGCCCACGAAGGTGGGATTGGCATCATCCATCGCTTCCTGTCGATTGAAGACCAGGTTTGTCAGGTCAGGAAGGTTAAGAAAAGCGAGTCCTATATTGTCGACAACCCAATTTCACTAAATCAAACCGACACTGTAGGGGATGTGAACCGCATTGTCGCTGAGACTTACACTGGCGGGATCTTGATCGTTGATGGTCAGAACCGCATCACAGGTATCGTGACATCGCGGGATTTGCTCTTTGAAGATAACCCGGACAAACCGCTCTCGGAGATCATGACCAGGGATGTCAAAACCGCCCCCCAGGATACAACTCTCCAGCAGGCTGGAAAGATCCTCCACCAGCACCGGATAGAAAAACTTCCCCTGGTGAATGAAAAAGGTATTCTGACCGGGCTGATCACTGTCAAAGACATTCTAAAGCTGGAAAAATTTCCTCTCTCAACCAAGGACGCCCGGGGACGGCTGGCTGTTGGAGCTGCGGTAGGTGTTCAAAAGGACGATTTGCACCGGGTCGAGCGTTTGCTGGAGGCAGGAGCTGATTGCATCGTGGTCGATATCGCCCATGGAGACTCAAAACTGGAAATTGATAAGATCCACGACATTCGCAAGCAATTCCCAAAAGCAGAAATCGTGGGAGGCAATGTCGCCAGCGCGGAAGGCACCCAAAGATTAATTGATGCCGGCGTAAACGCAGTCAAAGTTGGCGTGGGTCCGGGATCGATCTGCATCACCCGGGTCGTAGCCGGTTCAGGTGTTCCCCAATTAACTGCGGTGATGGATTGTGCCGCAATTGCCCGGCCTCAGAATATTCCCATCATTGCTGATGGCGGCATCCGGACCTCAGGGGACATCGTCAAAGCCCTGGCAGCCGGGGCCTCTACTGTAATGGTCGGCAGCTTATTGGCGGGTACGGACGAAAGCCCGGGATTCTTGATAACCCGCAAAGGTCACCGCTACAAAGCCTCCCGGGGCATGGCCTCCCTGCAAGCCAATCTGGACCGCAAAGCCCGCGAAGGGGTCAGCGAAATCACCCGCGAAGAGATCGAAGATTATGTTTCAGAAGGCGTCGAAGCTTTAGTCCCCTACCGGGGGTCAGCCAGCGAACTTCTCAAGCAGCTGGTGGGTGGACTGCAGTCCGGCATGAGCTACACCAATGCCCATTCCATCACCGAACTGCACGAAAAAGCTGTTTTTGTGCGCATGACTCCCATCGGTCTGATGGAATCCCGCCCCCATGATGTGGAAGTAATTTGAGTCGAGGGGACTGGATCCTTCAATAAAAACTACATACCTCCTTCCAATTCAAGAAGGAGGTATTTGTTTGCTGATTAAGCTTTGAATTCGATCTAGGGGCAATTGCAGATCGTTTGCGTGTCAGAAACTTTGAGGAAGGTTCCGCCAGCTGCTG
>Ga0209013_10004531_pt1 | contig 12173 bp, 11 predicted proteins | sample Cruoilmetagenom2_FD_187291 | JGI IMG/M metagenome (GOLD analysis project Ga0209013, IMG submission 187291) | Oil polluted marine microbial communities from Coal Oil Point, Santa Barbara, California, USA - Sample 2 (SPAdes) (version 2) | ecosystem: Environmental > Aquatic > Marine > Oil seeps ...
GCTCAGGCCTCATCCGAAGGAGGAGGCCATGAGCCACGCGCTGGTGGCGGTGCGACGCGGCCGACGCAACGTAGTGCGACTACGCCTGCGTCGCCCAATCTGCGAAAAACCCAACATCTGACTACCCTTCGCCGTTCTCGTTACGAAACCCGGTGAGAAGACCGGGTTAGGGCGTGTCGACCACCAACGGGTTGGCGGGGTCGGCGGCCCATTCCTGGAGTGAGGCGGTGTAGACGGCGACGTCGGTGAAGCCGAGTCGGGTCATGATGAAGGCGTTGGATGAGGCAGCAATCCCGCCACCGCAGTAGGTGATGGCACGGGCGTTGCGGTCTCCATCGTGCATCGCGGCCAGCTCGTCCAGCGGCCGGTAGCGGCCCGATTCGTCGAGTAGTGCCGTTGAGGGAATGTTCGAGGCGCCGGGAATGTGGCCGGGTCGTTCATAGATGGACATCTCGCCCCGATAGGAGGCTTCGGGCAATGCGTCGATGATGCTGACGGCGTCGTTGTCAATGGCGGCGAGCACCTCGTCCCGGTCGGCGATCAGTTCCGGTCGGGGATCGGGGGTGAGTTGTTTCGCAGTTCGGTTGACCGGCTCAGTCGACAGCGGTCGACCCTCAGCGGTCCAGGCCCCCAGCCCGCCGTCGAGCAACGCCGCTCGGTCGAATCCGACCCAGCGTAGCATCCACCAGACTCGGGCGGCCCAGCCCGACATGTTCCCGTCGTACAGCACCACCCGGGAATCGTCGCCGACACCCAGTGCGCCCATCGCGGCACAGAACTGCTCCGGTGTCGGCACCGCGAACTTGTATGGGCTGTCGCCGTCGGACAGATTATCCATGAGATTAGCAAACCCGGCGGATGGAATGTGGCCGTCCTCGTAGTCGACCCGGCCACTCACAGTCCGGAAGCCGCCGTCTTCGTCCATCTCCACGCGGACGGTGCAGTCGAGCACCACCAGATCCGGGTCATCGAGGTGCTGGCTCAACCACTCCGCCGTGACAAGCGTGTCCATCGTGGCATCGACACCGATTGTGAGGTCGGGCTGTGATATCGAACCCGCACAGGCAGTCATGAGCGCCAATGCCGCGATCAGGACGAAGAATTCCCGTGAGCAACGATGAAACGGCATTTTTCCTCCCGGCTGTTAAAGGAAACGCACTACCGATCAGAAAGTTATCAGAAAGTTCGCCGGAATTCGTAACGGGTCTGCAGTTCCATAGTTGTTGGGTCGTAACTCCAGGACTGCGGACCTGTCAGGAATGTTCCATGTACACTAGAAAGACTGGCTGGAATGTCGCGGCGGTGTAGGTCTCGATCGTAATCGCAACCCCTTCCCATCTCGACCCAATGATTGCCTGGGTGATCGAGGAATGAGACCGCAGAACTGGTGGCTCGCCGTGCGCCCCGATACCAGATATCTCGATGAGGCAGGAGTTCATTGGGTTTGGCGCCGCGTGGATCTCGAGACGGCGGCCCGCTTATTCCCGATGCCTGATCGCCTCGTGATCGTGCGTGCAACCAAACCCCTGGCGCTGGCTGTTTTCTGCGGTTTCGTGCCTTTCGATCGCCCGGATGAGGTTTTTGAGGAGGACAGGGCGTGCATTTCCCGTTTCCGTGCCCTATAATGTAGGTAATCCAGTTATCTGGAGGTGGAAGGCTTAGCCTTCGGGGCCCCTCGGGGCCTTTTTATTTTGTGGTTCACGGAAGCCATTTGCAGCCCCAGCCTTCGAGCGTGCCGCTCGGGCTTCGCAGGTAATTACGGTCGACAAGGATTTGAGCGATCTGGGCGCCGAAGGTCTTTGGCTGCGCGATCTTCTGGCGTCGGCAGAGAATGAACTTGAAGCTCGGGTGGGCGGTAAGGTCCGCGAGCTGCAGACCGGCGATGTTGTTGGCCTTGGTCTTCACCTTGAGCTGCTGGCTGGTGAGATGGGCCGAGAACAGCTTCGCCGGGATGTACCGGGTTCCCTCGCACCAGATCCGGTTGAAGGATTCCTTCAACCGCCGATCCTCACGACCACCGCGAGACTCGGCCATGACGTCGCCGACCGCGCCCTCCTTCTCGAGCCAAAGAACGTAGCGCTCGAGCAGCACTTCCTGGCAGTAGTGGTACGGGTCGTAGCGCCACACCCTGTATCGCTGCAGGTGTTCATGCTTGTCGATGACGACCGTGATCACCGTGTACTCGAGCATTCGAATCAGGCCGAGCAAGTCGGCGTTGAATGCCTGCTCGGTATTCGGGTCGTTCAACTCGTGGAATGGGCGCCGTCTGTTCACCAGCTCCTTTCGGTGGAGGATGAGCGGCTCGTCCACGTGGGTTCTGAAGTACCGGCGTTTCAGCGCCTCGAGATGTGGGGCAACGGCGCTGTCCACATGGTGGAGCTCGATGATCACTCCGGTAAGGCTGAGGTAGCGCTCGTTGGGATGTTGGTACCTGGCGCTCAGGCCGGAGTTGCCGACCTCGTCGATGTAGAGCCTATACTTCATGGAGCGATTCTACGTTATGGACAGGGCCGACGCAGCATATCGCCACCCCTACCAAACCCTCCTTTTTCAGAATCACAGGATCTTGGAACCTGTTGCCGATGCATCCTTCCGCGATTTGGAATCGATTCGGAAAGCAGATGGGATGCTCACAATCCGAGTATCAGCCGACAGCCTTGCAGTTTCGCGGTTGTGAGCTGCCAGTCGCTCCGAGCTACGATGGTGCCATGCCGAAAAAATCTCCTCAAGAGCCGCTGTCTTCGTTGCTGCCTCCCGGGCTCCCGGACCCTGACGACACCGTTGCCGCCGGTACCCGCAGCTTCACGCCCCAGGCGCTTCGGCTGCTTCTTGCCTGCTCGCGGCATATCGCGATGGGTCTTGCACACGCTCTGTCGAGGTGGTGGAGACACGACGACCCGGTCCAGGCCGGCTTTGCCGAGCGCATGCTGGTTCAGGTGGAGCTTGAGAAGGCACGCGCCATTTCTGAGATTTAGCGGGCTCGTTTGCAGCGCTTTCCGGCTCGCCAGCGTAAGCACTACGCCCCTGAGGAGCGTTTCCAGATCCTGGTCCTGATGCACACCTACGGTCTCAGCTTGGCGGAGACTGCGCAACTTTTTCTCGTCGATCCCCAGACCATCTCACGCTGGGGGCGCGAGGCATTGGCCGAGCCTGAGGCTGACGCGATCGGAACTCTCGTCAGGGCAAGGCCGCCGCTGCGTGGGTACGACGACGTCGTCAAGCGTCTGGTTCAGATGCTTGACACCTTCGAGATCGGAGGGAGCAAGAAGATCGCACAGATGCTCGCTCGAGCCGGGCTGAAGATCGGCCGCGAGACCGTCCGCAGGTATCGGCGGGCGCCCCGGCCGCTGCGGCCCGCCGGCAGCCCAATGGAATCGCCCCGCATCCTCCGCGCCAAGCACGTCAACCACATCTGGCTCTCCGATCTCACCGAGATCCGCGGCTTCCTCGGGCTCTTCACCTACAAGCTCGTTGTGGTGCTCGACCTCTTCTCACGGTTTCCGCTGTCGTTCGGTGTGTTTCGAAAAGAGCCATCGGCAGATCAGGTCCTCGACGTTCTCGACCGCGCCATGAGGCGGCATGGCCGACCGCGGCACTTCGTCAGCGACCAGGGCTCGCAGTTCACGGCGGCGGTGTTTCGTGAGACGCTCGACGCGCTTTCGATCGGTCAGCGCTTCGGCGCCATCGGCCAGTACGGATCGATCGCGCTCATCGAGCGATTCTGGCGTACGCTCAAGGAGCTGCTGGCGATTCGCCTCTGGCCACCACTTTCGGCAGCTCACCTCGAAGCCCGGGTCGAGCTCGCCCTCCGCTACTACTCGGCTCTCCGCCCGCATCAAGGTCTTGGCGGCGCCACCCCGGCCGAGGTCTACCTCGACCAGACACCAGCCGCGCAAAACGCCATTCCGCCACCACGGAAGACCGCGAGGTTGACGACCGGAGACGAGCCGCTGCCGTTCGAGGTCGTGTTCCTCGACCCCGAGCGGCATCTGCCCGTGCTCGTACCGGCTGCCAAAGCCGCCTGACAACGGTCATCCGAACATCCGCCCATCATGCCGGCTGAGTGCCCGCCGGGTCGGGCTCTGCCCGAGCCGCGATCGTGATCGACATGACTTCGAGGAGGCCAACCCGCCGGGCCGTCAGAAACACGAAAACCGGCTCAAAATCAGCCAAATTCCGCCCCGAATCCGATGTTGCAATTCCCATTGGGGCAGTACACTATCTGCGTGATCTGTGGGCAAATGCGGTGTGAGACGTGAGGAGTGAGGAGTTAGACGTCGGAAACTCAAAACTAAAAACTCAAAACTCAAAACTTCTTCGCGACCGGCACGCCGCGATTCGTCGTCCGCAGTAGGCACCCGGTGAGAAGCACGGATTAGCCCGCGGGGAGCGCTCGGCGGGCGGCTGCGATTGCTTCGACGAGTGCCTTGGAGTGGTCGTGCTCGCCGTCCACGAGCGTCTCGAGCAGGTCGAAAAGGGCAGGGAGCGCTCGGAGGAGCTGATCCGCTTCGAGATCCACCGGGGACGGCAGGCGCAGCAGGCGGTGATATGCAGCCAGCAGGAGGAGGAGATCCTGGCGCGGTTTCTCCGCGAGGCTCGCACCGATGACTTCCGCCACCCGTCGGCGGAGGGTGTGACAGCGGGTCGTACGGTCCTGCCAGCCCTGGTAGAACTCGGGCTTGAGGATCGACAGATCCGATGCCGACAACATGTCGAGGATCTCGAGGAGGCTGAGACGTCGTCGTTCGTCCCAATGCGCGTCCCGATCGATCTCCAGGGCAGGTTCGCCCCCTTCGAGGTAGGCCCAGAACCACTGGTCGAAGGTGTCGCGAGCCGGGCGCAGCCGGTGGTACAAGAGGAACACGACGGCGTGCCACCCCCAGTGCAGCGAGCCCTTCAACGCCAGCGGGTCTCTTGCGTTCGCCAGGTCCTCCGGAATCTTTTTCAGGCTATCGAGGGCGTTGTCGACCGTCGAGATCGTCGCCATGGATGTCCCCATTCCTCCCCGCAATTCGCGTCAGCGAATTGCTACTGGTTATAGCGTTGCGCATACTCAGCCGCCATGGCGGCCGCCTCTTCGGGACTCAGTCCATACAGCCACCTGTGCTCCGGCTGCGCGAGCAGAGCGTCCACTTTGCGCCGCCACTTGCGACCGAGCGCCGGGCTGGTCTCCTCCGCCGCCTCGATCGCCGCCGGCAGGAACTTGTCGTAATAGTGCTTCGCCACCTCGTACATTCCGTGCCAGTGGGTGTAGTCGGGGCCCATCATGGAGGCGCCGTGGCGGGCGCGACGACCCTCGTGGTGCCACAGCTCCCAGTAGATCCACTGCACGTGCTTTTCAAACGGCGCCTCCGCCTTGATGATGCCGTCGGCCGTGAGCTCGTCCATCATCTCCTTGGCCGGGATGCCGAACTTTTCGTTGTAGAGCGTGACCAGCGAGTCAAACTGCTGGTAAAAGTTGTCGACGAAATGGTCGTTGTGGCAGTTGAGACAGGCACCCTTCATCTTTAAACGACGGTCCTGCCAGGTGGTGATCGAGGCCACCGTGCGGTCGACGGTGAGGGTGGCCAGCTCGAAGTTCTCGACCGTGTTCTCAACCGTGGGCACCACGTCGCCGACAGCCGGGAGATCACGAGACTCGGGGTAGTCTTCTTTGTAGCCGTCGGTGTAGGTGACGAGGTTGATGAGGTTCGAGACCTTTGGGCGCAGGGTCCAGCTGATGCGTTCGCCCACTTCGTGGCTATTTGCCACCATCACGCCCTGCGGCGTCATATAGCTCGAGATGTGGCAGGTGGCGCAGGTCGGCGCGGCGCCGTAGTTGCGGCCGAGGACCCACTCGCCCTTCTCATCCAGCGCCATGTGCTCCTGGTTGGCATAGAAGGCGATACCGTGTTTGGACTCGTTGTAGATCTCGATCTGCGGGTGGTCGGGGCCCATGTGGCACTTGCCGCAGTTCTCCGGCCGCCGCGAAATCTCGGTCGAGAAGGAGTGGCGCGAGTGGCAGGCGTGGCACGAGCCGCGGGAGCCGTCCGGGTTGAAACGCCCCATGCCGCTGTTGGGCCAGGTGTCGGGATCGATCATCGGTCGGTTCTCCTTGCCGCTCCGCATCAGCTCCCCGTTCTCGTCGCGCAGGAACTTGATGATCGTGCCGTGGCACTGCCAGCAGCCGTTGACCGCGTCGGCGACGTTGTCGGGCATGCCCGCGGCCTTGATCGCGAGCACGTTGTCGAGGCTCATGATGATCTTGCCGGCATTGGCGTGATGGCTGCGCGCAAACTCCTCGTACTCCCGCACGTGGCACTTGGCGCAGTCCTTGGGCGTGACCAGGACCGAGATGCGGACCCCCTCGTGCATCCAGGCGTCGATCTCGCCCTCTTCGGCGCCGTGGCAGTCGACGCAGCCGACGCCGTAGATGCCGTGTTCGGAGCGTTTCCACTCCATGACCAGGGCGGCGGTGTCGGTCGAGTGGCAGTCGACGCAGCCCTTGTTGAGGGCTGTCACCACCGGCTGGAGGCCCTCCTCGATGCGGTGTTGCTTCGATTCCTGGAAGGCGACGACCAGGAGTGCTGCGAGAAACAGGAAGGAAAGGCCGGCTACGATGAATCGTTTCATGTTCAGGGTCATTTCAGCTCCTCCAAATCAATACGCCATGGCTTCCCAGATGGTCAGCCCGAGAAATCCAAGAAACGCGAGCACGCCCACGACAACCACGATGCGATCGATGTTCTTTAAGCGGCGGTCGAGCCAGCCGTCGATGAACGGCCAGAAAAATGCTATGCCGCCCAACATTCCTGTGAGAAGGACGCTGACCTTGAGTGAGGTGAGCTGAAGCAGCCGGAAGTCCCAGTAGAAGTACCACTCCGGCTTGATGTGGGTGGGGGTGTTGGTTGGGTCGGCGGGTGAGCCGAGGCTTGCCGGGAAGATCAACGCGAGGATGGTGAGCAGGTACATCAGGAGCACGCCGATCATCAGCTCGGTGGTCACGTGCTCGGGCCAGAAGCGGAAGAAACGCCGCTCCTCGGGCGGCTCCTCGCCCTCGAACTGGAGCTCGGTAACACCGTGCATCCGGATCAGCAGCACGTGCAGCGAGAGCAGGGTGAAGGCGAGCAGCGGCAGGACCCCTATGTGAAGCATGTAAAACCGGGTCAGGGTCTGTGGCCCGATCTCGGCGCCGCCGCGCATGAAGTAGGCGATCAGTGGTCCGACAACGGGCACCGAATTGGCGAGGTTTGTGGCCACCGTGGCGCCCCAATAGCTGAGCTGCTCATAAACCAGCGAGTAGCCGGTGAAACCGAAGGTCATGGTCAGCCCGAGGAGCATGAAACCGACCATCCAGTTGAGCTGGCGCGGTCGCCGATAGGCGCGGGTGAAGAACACCCGCAACATGTGCAGGATGACCGCGACGATCATGAAGTTCGAGGACCACATGTGGATCGAGCGGATGAACCACCCGAACCGTATCTGGGTAGTGATGGCATCGACGCTCGCGTACGCGTGGTCGGGCGAGGGTACGTAGTAGAAGGTGAGCATGATGCCGGTGGCCACCTGGACGACGAACAGGTACATCGGCGTGCCGCCGAGGCAGAACCACCACTTCTTGAGGTGGAAGGGGACGGGCTCGGCGCCGGCGTGGCGGATGGTTTCCCAGTCGAAGGGGAAGAGCTCGGTGAAGCGCTCGCGAAGGCCACCGTTGGCGGTGCTCATGCGCTCCTCCCTTTGACGTCTTTGACCTCGAGGTAGACCACCCCGGCGGCCTCGTCAACCTTCATGTTCATCTCCGACAGGCGCTGACCGGCGTCGCCGGGAGGGCCGGCGTATGCGACTCCGTCGGCATGGAACATTCCCTTGTGGCACGGGCAGAAGAAGCGGTCCTCTTCGGGTTCCCAATGCACCTTGCATCCGAGGTGGGGACAGGTGGAATCGAAGGCCGTGAAGCCCTCCTCGGTCCTTCGAATCAGGACCGGCGTGCCCTCGAGGTCGTGCACAGTTCGAACGCCTCCGAGTGGGTAATCTTCGATTCGGCCCGCGAACAGCAGTCTGGTGCGCGCCAGCAGCCTTTTGGGAAGCAGAAAGAGCAGACCCTGCACCCCGAGCATGCCATACGCCGCGACCAGGCCGACACCCATCAGGGCCGAGGACAGTACTCCCCGCCGGGTCGATCCTTCGTCGCTCATCCACATACCTCCAACGTCGTGTTGCCGACGAGCAAGAGGCGTGCCACGGCAGGTGGGAGGCCGGGGGCGATCAGCGCAGATCGCCGTGAAACCATTGATTCTTATGAGGTTGGAGTTCAAAGATGACCCTCTTACGGGCCTTGAGGGCCGGAGGAAGCTTGGTGACGGTCCTGGCGAGCTCGCGATCCGCGTCGAGGCTCGCATCGGAAAAGGTTTAGAATCAACATCTTGCGGGTTGGCCCCTTGGCGGTTGGGAAAGGAACTCCGAGGCGGTCGTGCAGCCCTTCGCCGATCGTGGCCGCCGCGGCGTCCGATCTCTCAAAAAGCCGTAACTGCTTGACTCAGCACGGCATGCGATCTGAACGCCGGCGAGAAGGCGGACCCCGATCAGTTGGGCCCTCCGGTTATCGGCAATGGAGTGCCGATGCCGGCGATCGCGGATGGCGTTGTGTCACAGTACTTTCAACGTTGATCCTGAGACGCCATACGAATGGAGGCAGTCGATTTCCGAGTGCTGTGGTTTGCGCACCCACCGGAAAAATTTAAGTCATTGAGTCCAGGTGACTTCGCTGAATTGCTCAAGCTGGCACCTTTCTTGAAGGTCGAGCGGCTGATGACTGTTCGGCGTGAACTGAAAGTGGCGATCCCATCCTTGGGATTTGCCCCTTCATTTTTCGATCGTAAGACGAGGAGGAACTCATGAGGAGAATCGGAATTGTGGTGTGCGTGGTCCTGCTTCTGGGCGGCATCGCCGCCGCGCAGGAGGACGACGCGCCAAAGGCGTACATGGACCTGTCCGGGTTTTACGCCTTCAACGGCTACAGTCAGCAGAACTTCTTTCTCGGTGACGGCCGCACCGGGGGGGTCTCCAACGACGATCAGTACTCGATCCAGATGTTTCGCCTGCTGATGAACATTGGCTACGGCGATAGCATCAAGGCCGTGGTGCGGGCCGACCTCGCGCAGGGAATCTGGGGCATCGACAACGCGCAGCGCACGCCGTGGCGGGGCGGTTTCTCGAATCTCTTCAACAACAAGGACACCAACTTTACGGTCCACATCGACTGGGCCTACATCGACTATACCTACGCCGACTGGGGCTTCAATGCCAAGCTCGGCCGCCAGAAGTTCAAGCTCGGTAACATGCTGGTGTTGGATCAGGACAACGACGGGATCATCTTGTCGAAGAAGCTGGGCCCCGGAAATCTCAGCTTCGCCTGGTCGAAGATGTCGGAGGGCCCGGACTCGCTGTCCGACATCGACGACACCCCCGCCGGCGGCAAGGACTATCAGGATGCCGACGTCTACTACCTCACCTTCGGTTTCGGCGCCGGCGAGTGGAATCTGACGCCCTATGCCGCCTACTACCGGGACAATGGGTGGCACGACGGCACCGCCTATATCCCGCAGGGGTTCAACTACTTCAACGCCCGCTTCCGGCCGCAGATCACCGAGGCCACCGTGCTCGGTCTCTCCTTCACCTCGAAGTTGGGTCCGTTTGCTCTCAAGGGTGAGGTGGACTACCTGACCGGGTCGGATGACATCCCCAACACCGACTCCGGGAAGCACGAGCTGCTCGACGTCAACAACGGCGATCTGTCCGGATACAACCTCTATCTCGACGCCAAGGTGGCGCTCGGCCCGGGCAAGCTGGGGCTGGTCCTCGGTCTTGGCTCGGGAGACGACGACGTCATGTCGGGAGACGGCAACATCAACAAGATTCGCACCAACGGCTTCTTCTACATCACCGAGGTGTGGGAGGACTCGGTCATGCCGGACGAGCTCGGCATCACCCCGCAGGGCCTCGGTTCGCCCGCCTCGCGCGGCTACCGCGAGTTCGAGAACACCAATCTGTTGCAGGTCAACTTCACCTGGGACATCTCGCAGAAGCTGAGCCTCTTCGCCGCCGGCACGGTGATGAAGGCGACCGAGTCGATCTTCGCGTGGCACGATGCCAACGGTGACGGCGTCATCAGCCCGGACGAGATGGGGCCCGGCAACTCCGACGATCTCGGCTCCGAGCTTGACGCACGCCTCGCCTGGAAGATATCGCAAGGTCTGGTGTGGGTCTTCCGCGGCGGCATCTTCTTCACCGGTGACGGCGCCGGCTATTTGATCAACGGCACCAACGCCTATACCGACAACGCCTACGAGCTGCGGACCACCATCAAGTTCTCCTTCGGTGGTCTCAGGCTCGGCGGTTGATCAGCGAGGAGGCGACGATGAAAGACTTCAGAAGAATCGTACCGTCCATCCTGCTTGTGGTCATTCTTGCCTTTGCCGGCTGGGTGATGGCCGGGGAGGAGGCCGAAGATGCCCACCCGGATGTGGATCTGAATATTCCGTGTGATGTCTGCCACATGGAGGTTACACCGAACGTGGTGAAGCAGTGGTATGCCGGCCCCCACGGCGAGTTCAACGTCAAATGCTTCGTGTGTCACGGTTCCATCGGCTCAGACTTCACGATGAAACCCGACGCCATGCGCTGCGTTGGCTGCCACGCCGACGAGGTGGCGACCATGGCAAGCCCGATGATGTCGGGCGACACCTGTTTCACCTGCCACCACCAGCATCGATTGAACCCGCATCTCGCGATGGCAAAGACGGGGGAAGGAGGTTCGAAATGAGCGTTTCCAGAAGACAGTTCCTCGTCTCGTCAGCCGCGGCCTCCGCGCTCGCGGTGCTTGGCAAACCGGCCGAGTCGCTGGCGCAGGTGGCGACCGGAGGGATCACGTGGACCAAGGGCGTGTGCCGCTACTGCGGCACCGGCTGTGGTCTTTACAAGGGTGTCAAGGGCGGAAAGATGGTAGCGGTCAAAGGTGACAAGGAAAACCACAACGACGGCTTCCTGTGCCTCAAAGGCTTCCTGCTTCCGCAGATCATCGACACGGAGGACCGCCTCCGGTACCCGATGATCAAGAAGAGCGGCAACTTCGTGCGCGCGAGCTGGGACGAGGCCCTCGACCTGGTGGCAAAGAAGTTCACCGACTCGATCGCCAAGCACGGCAAGGACTCGATCGCCTTCTACGGCTCGGGCCAGGGCTACACCGAGGAGACCTACGCCGCCAACAAGCTCTTCAAGGGCGGTTTCGGCACCAACAACGTGGAGGGCAACCCGCGCCTGTGCATGGCGTCGGCGGTCGGCGGCTACGTCACGACCTACGGCAAGGACGAGCCGATGGGCTGCTACGAGGACATCGACCACGCAGATGTGTTCTTCCTCATCGGCACAAACACCGCAGAGGCGCACCCGATCCTCTTCCAGCGCATCGCCAAGCGGAAAAAGGCCGATCCCTCGGTCAAGGTGATCGTGGTCGACCCGCGGCGCACTCCGACCGCGCGCATCGCCGACCTCCACCTCCAGTTCGACCCCGGCACCGACCTCGCGATCGTCAACGCGATGGCGCACTTGATGGTCAAGCAAGGCCTCGTCGATATGGAGTTCATCAAGCACCACGTTGGCTTCGGCGAGGGCAAGGCCGCCGACAAGACGTGGGACGACTACGTCGCCTTTCTCGAAACCTACACCCCCGCGTACGCGGCGAAGGTCTCCGGCTGCCCGGAGGAGAAGATCGTCCAGGCGGCGATGTGGTTTGGCGCCGAGGGCAAGCAGACGATGTCGATGTGGACCATGGGGCTCAACCAGCGCACCCGCGGTGTGTGGGCCAACAACCTGGTCAGTAACCTGCACCTCATCACCGGCAAGATCGGCGTCCCCGGCAGCACCCCCTTTTCGCTCACCGGCCAGCCCAACGCCTGCGGCGGGGTGCGCGACGGCGGCGCGCTATCGCACCTCCTGCCCTACGGCCGGCTGATCGCCAAGGACGAGCACCGGGCACAGGTCGAGAAAATCTGGGGCGTGCCCGAGGGCACTATCGCCCCCAAGCCGGGCAAGCACACGATCGACATGTTCCGTGCCCTCGAGAGCGGCGATATCAAGTGCATGTACATCATGTGCACCAACCCGGGTCAGTCCCTGCCCAACCTCAACCGCTACCG
>Ga0209013_10004532_pt1 | contig 12173 bp, 8 predicted proteins | sample Cruoilmetagenom2_FD_187291 | JGI IMG/M metagenome (GOLD analysis project Ga0209013, IMG submission 187291) | Oil polluted marine microbial communities from Coal Oil Point, Santa Barbara, California, USA - Sample 2 (SPAdes) (version 2) | ecosystem: Environmental > Aquatic > Marine > Oil seeps ...
GACAGCAAGAAAGTGGATGATAGCTTAAGAGTCGTGTATACCCTGCCTAAATAAAAACCTGGTTTAATGCCAGCTAAAAATAAAAAGGGGCTTTGGTAATTAACCAAAGCCCCTTTTTCATTGTCTTATTATTTTGATTTTTATATCTTGGTTCTTTTAAGCTAAACCTTAACCTTAACCTTAACCTTAACCTTAACCTTAACCTTAACCTTAACTACAGAACCATCCATAGGTTATAACCACCTGAAGAATATTAACCTGGAAACCGCAGTTGGACTCGCTTGTGAGTGCGTTTACTGTATTATCGGGTCCAATAAGCGTGCTATCGAGTGAGGAGGCGGACTCACCCAGCAGGTGAAGACTCTATTTTTAAAATAACTTACTATAGCAGTGTAAACTTCCAGCTTGGGCCGGCCAACTGCGGTCTCTAGGATTATTCAAATCGATACCATTAAAATGTTGGTAGCCAACATAACAAACAGCCCACTTTATACCCTTTCTGGCAATGCTTCATATTAAAAAAAATTATGGATTTTATTTAAAAATTGCTTGGCAATAAGAGAAAACTGATGTTAATCTTATCTTCGTTGAGATCTTGGACAGGTTTTTAACTAACTCAAACAGGGAGAGTGGCACTTAAGGAAAGAAAGGATTTAAAGAAGTTTATAAAATTTAGGGAAGTGAGCCTGTTGTAATTATCCGGACTTTAACCTGTGGATAAAAATGTGAACACTTTTTAGCTTAATTTTGTATCATTGTGTTCTGGCTTTGCCCAGAGCGAATAAAAAGCCTAAAAGATAAGAAAAAACGTCTCAAAATCAAAAGCTTGGAAGCAAGCACCTCTGCTTTAACTTTACTAACAACTTTAGTTTTTCTTTAACTGCTCAGCTTTCGAGCTGTTAATAAGTATACGTTTGACGCTTCATTCTGCACCCTTATGGTGCGCACTTCCTGGTCTCGAATCACCTACATTAACTTTTCATCCGCCTTCTTTAATTTTTTACCTTACAAAAAATAACTGACTCGTACCGAAACTTTTACGCTGGATTCTATAAACAAAAACAGTGTGTCGTGAATATTAATACAACAGGTTGAGCATTAAAGTTGATCTAATTGATCCGGCATTTATGCTATCATTGAATCCATTATCAACTGACAGAGCTACTCATTTCATTCGATGCCAGAAATAACAAAATCCTCAAAACTCGACAATGTCTGTTATGACATTCGAGGGCCTGTGCTAAAAAAAGCCCGGCTCATGGAAGAAGAAGGACAACATATAATAAAGCTCAATATAGGCAACCCTGCCCCCTTTGGCTTTGATGCCCCTGATGAAATCATTCAGGATGTGATTCTCAACCTTCCTGAATCTGTAGGTTACTCAGACTCTAAAGGCCTTTTTTCTGCCCGTAAAGCAGTCATGCAACATTATCAGAATGCTAATATCCCCGGCATTGAAATCGACGATATCTATTTGGGTAACGGCGTCAGCGAACTAATAGTGATGGCCATGCAGGCACTGCTAGAAGATGGTGACGAAATTTTAATACCTGAACCAGATTACCCGCTTTGGACAGCCGCAGTGAGCCTCTCTGGCGGCAAGCCGGTTCACTATTTATGTGATGAGCAACAGGAGTGGTATCCAGATCTGCAGGATATGGAAAACAAAATTACGGCAAAAACCCGCGGCATTGTTGTCATCAACCCCAACAACCCCACTGGCTCGGTATACCCGATTGAAATACTGGAAAAAATTGTACAACTGGCAGAAAAGCACAAACTGATTATTTTTGCCGATGAGATTTATGACAAGATACTTTACGATGGAGCCAGCCACACGCCACTGGCAACCCTGACTGAAGACATTTTATGCGTTACATTCAACGGACTTTCCAAAGCCTATCGTGCTGCGGGATTACGGGCTGGTTGGCTGCTGTTAAGTGGCAGCAAACATAAAGCCAAAGGTTATATCAGCGGTTTGGACATGCTGACTTCGATGCGCCTATGCTCCAATGTGCCGGCACAACACGCGATACAAACCGCATTAGGTGGCTACCAAAGCATTAAAGATTTAGTACTACCTACTGGCCGATTAGGAAAACAGCGGGATTTAGCCTGGAAACTTCTTACAGATATTCCCGGTGTCGATTGCTACAAACCTTTATCAGCACTCTACCTGTTCCCTCGACTTGACCCTGAAATCTACCCCATTAAAGATGACGAGCAATTCGCTCTGGACTTACTCGAACAGGAAAAGGTTCTTGTGGTTCAAGGGACAGCTTTTAACTGGGCTTCCAGCGATCATTTTCGGATTGTTTTTTTACCTCATGAAGACGAACTAAAAACGGCAATAGATCGAATTGCTCATTTTCTAGAACAGCTGAGATCTAAAAAAAGCTGAAGCAGGCCACGGAGCCTTGGTAAGGAAAAGAGGTTTTGACCTAAAATGCAGCTTGGCTGCGAATGTCCGCTCTATCTACAAACATACCTGACTACAAACAAACCTGAATAATTTCCATGTTCAGGCATTGCTCACCTAAAGCAAGCCCCAAAGCACATCAAGTGCTCTGGGTACAATTGCCTAGGGTGTCCAAGGTGCCTAACCTAAGGCGCCTTCGATGACACATGCTTTTCAGCAACCATCTGCACAGGGTTTACAAGACTATGCAGATGCCAACAACAGACTTCTAGTTGTGATGACCGGCATGATGTGCAGCCAGTGCACCAACTACATTAGATACGTGAAGCTTAACTTCCTGCTTAATGTCATGCGCTACAGCTACGTGCTCACCCACATGTACTTTAATAGCACTCACTTTCACCTGCGCAGCATCTACAGCAGCAGCAGCCACTACTTTGGCAACATCAACATGTGCTCCCACATGTGCTTTAGCAACATCAACATGTGCTTCCACATGTGCTTGTATAGCATCATCAACCGCATGAGCTTTTGCGTGAGCATCCCCAATAAGACCAACAACTATATGTGTTGTATCAATATAACCCAACTGACCACTAACCTTCGTTAACTCAGAGTCATTCATAGATACGATTTCAGCTTGAACCCCAGAAGCAGCTACCAATAATGCAGCACCACACAATAATTTTAAATTTTTCATTTTTAGAATCCCTAATTAATTATTAATTTTTCTTATTACTACGAAAGAAACTATCCTATAAGAAAAAAAGTTCAACATTGATCTAACTCAAAGTTAAATCCTTATTACTCCAATCTCTAACATGATCAGAGTTAGGGGGGAGTCTATTGTATAAAAACGATTGTGTACACTCTATAAACTAGTTATTAGTATTTTTTTACCAGTTTTTATTATGCCCCAAATATTGAACAATAAACAAACTAACCATTTTGCAGAAGAGCAAAATAAACACACCAAGCTGTTTTGTTTTTGATCGCCTTTGGGAATTTTTTGTATTATTTTAGTTATGTGGTCATAAAATCACATTCGCAATCTTTTTACCAAATAAAACTTTTCTTCTAATACCAAACCATTCTACTGACTCAAAATAATAAATTAATTAATATTAATGAGCTGCTTTTCCATAGTGTCAACTACCCTTAGCAGTGTAAACTGCCAGTTTGTATCGGCCAAATGCGGTTTCCAAATTTAACCTGGCTGTCTTTATTAGTTACCTGGATTAGTTACCTGGTCTTATATCTGAAAATTTATCAGCATCCCTGGAATGTAGTAATGCAACAATCACTTCTGTTTTTTTTCATCTCTCTAACATGCGCATTTTTTTTAATTTCACCCACAAGCTTTGCAAGCATAGAATTATCTCAAAATGAGTTCGACCAATTAAAAGCAAAAATTGAAGCTCTTGAAATTAACCCAAACCGTCTACCAAATCTGGTTGTGAGCGGGTTTACTTCCATTGGGTTTATCAGCGTCAAAAGCGATGACAGTACCGGAGAATTCACAGGTGCTCAATTTTCACCTGCCATTACTTACACTTCCAGTAATGATGTCAAGATGGCAGCCGAGCTATATATTGCAAAACAAAACAATGGAGAAACAAATACAAATCTTGAATATGCCATTATCAACGTGCCCCTGGGTAATTCTATTAATTTGATCGCTGGGCAATTTCTTTCACCCATTGGTCAATATCGACAGGCACTCTACTCACCTGTTAAAAACAAATTTCCAACTGATCCGGCGGGCTTTGGTCGTGAAAGCACCATTCCCCGGAGTGAAACCGGCATACAGTTAAAAGGCTTGGGAAACTTGAAAAAAATAAGCCTGAATTATGCCATTTATTTTGGTAATGGCCCCGAGCTGGAAATTGAAACTCTTGATAATGGCAGCATCCTGAACCCCATAACCACTGGCATTAACATTAAAACCATTAATAACCAGGGTTTTTCACACGACCTTAATGATGGCAAAGCCTTTGGGGGGCGTTTAGGCATAAGGTCTTTTTGCTCACTAATAAATAGTGAGGATTGTGAGCTTGGCTTTTCTTTTATCAGCGGCGACGCCGATGCCGCATTTGAAGTCTTTAATGGCAGCAACCCGTCGGAAATAGTGTCTGGAATTAGCGATATTATGACTATTGGTTTCGATTTTTTTGTACCTTATCAAAATTCTATTTTCAGAGGGGAATATTTAAAACAAAATCTTGATACCCTGGAGGCAAAAAACACTACAAGCCCCTTAATAGCACCTGAGGCAGAATGGGAAACCTACTACCTTGCCGCTTCATATCGCTTAAACACATCACCCTGGGAGCTTGCTGCACGGTACGCGCATTTTAGTGCGCCAAACGATCTGGAAAATAAAATCTCCAGGACAATTGGCACTAATTATTATATTAATAAGAACACGATCGCTAAACTTGCTTATGATTTCAATAGTGGACACACTAAGCAGACCTCCGGAAATGCAATAAACATACAATTAGCCATTGGATTTTAGTATTTTTAATTAGGTAAGCTCTGAAGGGTTCTGGAAAAAATTAGCCATGACTTCATCATGCAACGACGATTGTTCTAACGACGGTTGTTCTAAAGATACAAAAACCCCGGTAAATTCCTTAAACGAAGCAAGGCCTTTCAAGCCAAATCAGGGCGATGATCCGGTATCTGTTTCATTGCTGTCCGCAAGCAAAATGGATTGTCCTTCAGAAGAAAATACGATTCGCCTTGCTTTGAATAATGTCAGCCAAATAAAAGCGATTGAGTTTGATTTGGGTAAAAGGCAAATCAAACTATTTCATCTGGCCGATACCTCCGAAATTCTTCACAAACTCGAGCCTCTCGATCTGGATATCACCCTGATTGATACCAGCGCTTTTACAGATAAAGACAAAATACCCACTAAAACCAGCTCTGAAATCAAGCAGGAAACCAGGGCACTGTATTGGTTATTAACCATTAACGGGGTGATGTTTTGTCTTGAACTTGGCCTGGGGATGATTGCACAATCTGCAGGGCTAATTGCAGACTCACTGGACATGTTTGCCGATGCTGCTGTATACGGTCTGGCCTTATATGCTGTCGGCCGAAGTTCCAGACTTCAGGTGAAGGCCGCTCATTTTTCCGGTTGGGTTCAAATACTACTGGCAACAGGCTTGCTAATAGAAGTGGGCCGACGCTTTATTTATGGCAGCGAGCCGCAATCACCATTAATGATGAGCGTTGGTGTACTTGCTCTGATTGCCAACATAAGTTGCTTAATGCTCATTCACCGACATCGTGAAGGAGGTGCTCATATGAAGGCTAGCTGGATTTTTTCAGCCAACGATGTCATTGCCAACCTGGGAGTTATCGTTGCCGGCGCACTAGTGGCCTGGACCGGATCCCGCTACCCAGACCTTATCATTGGAATCATCATCGGCCTGATTGTACTAAATGGCGCTAAACGAATTTTGCAGATTCGGGCCTAAGCTAAAGTAAAACCTAAAGATTATATCGAGGAAAGCCTTTTTCCACTCCTGATAATTAGCTTTAATAGTGAGCATATTTGCTATAATTATCATAGTGTTATAGTTAATTGTTTGCGCGCTACTTCCACCTTGAATTATCTTTTCAAGTATGATTGAATAATCCAGTCTTTAGGTAAAACTGTTATGTTATGACGCAAGCGGTTCATTAGAGACAATAAAAAATAATTATATAAAGCGAGTTCAACTCGCAATTAAAAAAATAAATAATAAATAAAGGTAGTGCCAAAATGTCTAATATCTCCCAACGGGCTGTCCGCCTGTCTGTGTTTTTTTTCGGCCTGGTATTTTCAGCCTCAACAATAGCCGTTGAAGAAGTTGCCAAACCCAGTCCGGCCCGCTTCCTTGAAGCGGTTGTAATGAAAGGCAAGGAAGTACCTGCCCTTCTGAACAAGCCCGTAGCAGACTACTCGCTTATGGCCGTTCATAACGGCAAACTGTCAGCCATCCCTTACCAGTTTGATGACAAAAATATCCGTGGCCTTACCTATGTTGAAGGTGGCATTTTGGCTGTGGACGGTAAAATGGGTGTACTGGAAGAAAAAGACGAGCTTGTTTTCATGTACAAAGATTTGGGTTTAAAAGCCGACGAATCAGCACGAACACTCTCCACAGGCACTGTCGTTTCTGAACTTGAAATCACCGAGAAAGGCAGTAGCCGATACGCCTACCTTGTGCAAGGCAATCCTGAAAGAAGTGACAAATCGTATACTCATTACGATATGAAAACCGGTTTGCTTGAAACTGAATACTACTCTTTACAACTTGATCCAAAAAACTTGTTACTCTGGTCAGACTGGAATGTTAAAGGTTTTGAAGCTGCCCCTTCAGCACCCAATGTTCTCGACACCATGAAAGTAAGAGTTAAAGCCAAATTGGGATTTATTGGTGCAACCTTACATGGTGGCCTGATCCCCGTCAAAATGCTGGCAACTAAAAATGGACCTGTACGAAGCATCATCGAAGCCGATGCCTCCATCAGCATACTGGGTATTGACCTGGCCAAAGCCGGCCTTAGCACAACATTCACCGCCCAAACTATCGAATACCCCATTTTTGCAGCATTACCAAAAGCAGCCGGGGTACTAAGCACACTCAAGATTGATGTAACGCTTGATTATGTTGACTTTGAAGGTAGTCGCTACCGAACAGCCCTTGGCCCGAAAGAGCCCATGATCACGGGCACTAAAGAAGCATCCAAACTACGGGATAACTATACCATGGACCTTGATCACCCCTGGGTTACCATTAGCACAGGCAAAGACTGGGACATGTTCTTCTTTTTCTTTCATGAAGAAAATTTCAGACCAAGCTTAAGTGCAGTGTACAAAGATGGAAAAGCCGGTGACAAAGCAGATAAACCTGAACGCTTTAAAGGTAGTAACTCCGAAATTGGTGTAAACCTGGATGACGTTCCTGTGGGTCTGGAGACTTCTCTTCACTTCAATCTGTACTTTGGCCCAGACCTTTGGCAAGGAAATAACCCCGAAGCTGCCGCGGCTGACATCCTGAATCCGGCTAAGGTCATTGTTAATAGTACCCTGATAGGGAACCTTTAGAACTTATCTACTGGCAATGCCTGATAAATGTATCGGGTAGCTATCTCTAAATTAACACCTCTGAAAAGTTACTTCACGACTTTTCAGAGGTCGCGTTAAAGATCTTAATGCTATATTCACTAGCAAATTCTCGGTAACAACTCCCCAGCGGGCATATCCAGAATACGCACCCCCCCTATTGAAGTTTCAATTGTCACCCGTCCGGGTTTACCTTCGCTGACCGTACCGATTAAACTGGCCTTCTTGTTGTGCTTGCGTAAAATATCAAGCGCGAGAACATGATCCTCCGCTGCAACAAAGGCAATAAAACAACCTTCATTGGCAATATGAAGAGGATCAAACCCCAGTATTTCACAAACTCCGCGTACCCCTTCTTCGACATGAATAGTGCTCTCACTTACATTTATTTGTAAACCAGCTGCGGTCGCAATTTCATTCAGTACCGTAGCAACACCTCCGCGTGTCGCATCGCGAAGGGCATGGGGAACCAACCCGGCATCCAGCAGTGCCTGCACCGGAGCGAACAGAGGTGCGCAATCACTTTCTATGTTGCAGCGAAGAGAAAGCCCTTCGCGTTCGGCCATCACCGCAATACCATGACGGCCGATATCACCAGAAAGAATAACCATGTCACCGGCCTTCACTTGTTCTGGCGTTATGTTGTGCCCATGCTCAAGCACGCCAATACCGGTGGTATTAATATAAAGACCATCACCATGGCCGCGTTCCACAACCTTGGTATCACCGGTAACGATGGTAACGTTGGCAACATCAGCAGCCTTGTGCATAGATTGAATCACCCGCCAGAGCGTTTCCATCGCCAGTCCCTCCTCAAGAATAAAAGAGACCGAAAGATATTGAGGTCGCGCGCCGCACATGGCCAGATCATTAACCGTGCCATTAACCGCGAGACTGCCAATATCACCTCCTGGGAAAAACAGTGGGCGAACCACAAAAGAGTCAGTCGTCATAGCAATTTTACCCTGAGGCACATTTAGAATCGCACTGTCCTGGGGCTGTACGTCGGTAAAAACAGCAAGGAACATTTCATCAATCAATCGCCCCATCATCCGCCCACCGCTGCCATGGGCCATCATTACGTACTTATAATCGTCGAGGGGAATTGGGCACTCCATGTTTGATATTTTTACTTTACTCACACAGCCACCGTATTTTTATATTTAAAATAGGCTGCGCACGCTCCTTCGGTTGAGACCATTGGTGCACCGAGTGCATGGTCTGGAGTACAGCCTTTGCCAAATTGTGGACACTGCGCAGGTTTCTTAAGGCCCTGCATGATCAAACCGCTTATACATAGGTCATCTTCATTAGTTGAGACATCCTCTATGACAAAGTGGCGCTCAGCATCAAAAGCGGCATACTCTTTAGACAAACCCCAACCACTCTGCGGGATTTCGCCTATTCCCCGCCATTGCCGCGGGATGATTTGAAACACTTTTGAGATGAGTTCCTGTGCCGGCCGGTTACCCTGTTCGGCTACCGCGCGAATGTACTGATTTTCAACTTGGTAACGGTTTTCTTCCAGTTGTTTGACACACATGTAAAGCCCCTGCAAAATATCCAGCGGCTCGAATCCTGTGGCAACAATAGGTACTTTGTACCTGGCGGCAATCGGTTCGTAGGCTTTTATTCCCATCACTGCACAAACATGCCCGGCGGCAAGAAAACCTTGCACCCTGCATTCCGGATTCGACAAAATACTTTCCATCGCCGGTGGAACCAGTACATGGGACACCAGCAGAAAGAAATTTTTAAGACCCATTTCTTTTGCCTGAAACACGGCCATCGCATTGGCAGGCGCCGTAGTTTCAAAACCTACCGCAAAAAACACCACCTCCTTATCAGGATTATCCCTGGCAATCTGGACGGCATCCAGAGGTGAATAAACGGTCTGGACATTACCACCTTCGGCACGAACGGTGAGCAGATCCTTGCTGCTTCCCGGCACCCGCAGCATATCGCCAAAGGAGCAGAAAATAACATTGGCCCTGGCTGCAATGGCCAGAGCTTTATCAATTTTATCAATTGGGGTAACACATACAGGACAGCCCGGGCCGTGTACCAGCGTGATTTCATCGGGCAGTAAGTCTTCGATGCCGTAGCGAACAATAGCGTGGGTCTGGCCGCCACAAATTTCCATGATAGTCCATGGCTGCGTGGTGATTTTTTTAATGGCGCTCAGATATTTTTGCGCAGCATTCTGATCACGGTATTCGTCGATATATTTCACGGTTATTCTCTATCCTGCTCTCTATCCTGTTCTTCCAGCTCACCAAGAATGCTAAAAGTACGCTGTGCTTCTTTCTCATTCAAAATCGAGATAGCAACCCCAGCATGAACAATCACATAGTCGCCCTCGTTTGCTTCAGGAACGAAGGCTAGGCTAGCCTCACGAATAACAGCGCCGAATTCTATCGCGCCCGTGCGGGTAAGTGCTTTACCTTCAATGCTTATAATTTTTCCCGGTATTGCAAGACACATTACTGTTTTCCCGATTGTTTTACTTTTAATGCCGCCATAATTTGACCCGCAGCTATTCCGCCATCATTAGTAGGAATTCGGTGATGCCAGAAGGGTTGATAACCCGCGGCAGTTAACTTCTCAACCGCACTTTCCAGTAACAGCTTGTTCTGGAAGCAACCACCTGTCAATAGAACCTGCTGTTGCCCTGCCCGCTCTGCGATGGCAACAATGATCGCAGCGAGGGTATTATGGAATTTTCCGGCAATAATACTGGTAGCCGTGTTGTTATCAAGATCCCAAAGAATTCCGTTTAGCATCGGTGCCCAATCTACAATCTTTTCAACTAGCTCAAAGGGATAAGACTCAGCCGTTTGTCCGGCAGCAAATTCCAGAGCCATGGCCGCTTCGCCCTCGAAACTGTTTTCTTCAGCCAGCCCCAAAAGTTCTGCAACAGCATCGAACAGGCGTCCCATACTGCTGGTCAGTGGGCAGTTAATGTTTTTTTCAAGTGCCTGCTGTAAAAGCGTTTGCTCTTCATGACTAAAACCTGAATATCCTTGAATTCCAGCTTCATGTAACAAACCGAACGCGGCCAGTGCCGGATTTTTCGCTGCTGCATCGCCCCCCGGTATGGGAAAAGGTCGCAGAGAAAAAACTCTTTCATAACGGTCTTTGCTAATGCCCAGAAATTCTCCGCCCCACACCGTACCATCATCACCATAACCATTCCCATCCCAGACCACGGCAAGAGCAGGAGGCTCAATAGTATTATCAAGCAAACACGAAAGCGCATGAGCATAATGATGTTGTACCGGAATAATGGTTTTATCTGTGAGCTCTGCGTAACGTGTCGATGCATAATCGGGATGTTTATCCCGTGCGATTATGTCCGGTTTAACTTTATAAAAGTCACTCAGGTTGTTGATAAGATTCTCGTGAACGTCACAGGCCTGAACTGAATTAAGGTCTCCAATATACGGACTTAAAATCAGTTTGTTTTCGATCGCCAGCGCCACAGTATTTTTAAGATGACCGCCAACGGCCAGCGCGGACTTTCGTGACCCAACTATTTGATTCTGGTTCAATGAAAATGAAAGCGGTGCATAGCCTCTACCACGTCGCAATATACTATTTGCTCCAGACATTACCCTGACTATCGAGTCATCGGCTCTGTGTTTGATTGGTCGGTTATGGACCAGGAACACATCTGCAATACCGGACAGGCACTTCTGTGCTTCATGTTCATCAATACAGATTGGCTCGTTACTGCGATTGCCACTGGTGGCTATAATCGGAATATCCAGTTCCTGCAACAGGAGATGGTGCAACGGCGTACAGGGAAGCATCACACCAAGATAAGGATTGCCAGGTGCAACGGCCTCAGTTAATCCTGAGTTGTTTTTTTTATGCATCAATACAATGGGAGCTTGTGGTGATTGCAGCAAGACCGCCTCTGGCTCAGAAATTTCGCAATGCTTTATTGCTTCTTCAAGTGAAGCCATCATCAGCGCAAAAGGTTTGCTGGGACGCTGCTTTCTTTGTCGCAGTGTCTCTACGGCATTTTCATTACTGGCGTCGGCGATCAGGTGAAAACCACCCAGTCCCTTCAAGGCCAGAATGCCGCCTTTTTTAACGACCTCTACCGCCTGTTTCAAGGCATCGTCATGTGAGGCCAACAGGCATTTTTTACCATCCCATAATTCCAGATGTGGGCCACACTCAGCACAGGCAAGTGCCTGGGCATGAAAGCGGCGATCAAGTGGGTCTTTGTATTCATCACCACAAGTATTGCAGAGTTCAAACTGTGCCATTGTAGTCTGAGGCCGATCATAAGGCAGGCCGGTAATAATGGTAAAGCGAGGCCCACAATGACTACAATTGATAAACGGATAGCGAAAGCGGCGATTAGCAGGATCATTCATTTCAGTCAGGCACTCAAAACAAACTGCACTATCCGGCGGGATTGAAACTAACGAGGCCGTTTTCGGATCACTTTCTATAATTCTAAAAGTGCGATCATTCTGTAGCGGTAATTCTTCCACTTCTAAAGAATCAAGCACCGCATTTGGCGGGAGATTTTGCAGGTGACATTTTTCAAAATTTGCGAGCTTGAACAAACTCCCCTCAAGCTCAATCACAACACCTGATGCACTATTTCGAACCCAG
>Ga0209013_10004533_pt1 | contig 12170 bp, 10 predicted proteins | sample Cruoilmetagenom2_FD_187291 | JGI IMG/M metagenome (GOLD analysis project Ga0209013, IMG submission 187291) | Oil polluted marine microbial communities from Coal Oil Point, Santa Barbara, California, USA - Sample 2 (SPAdes) (version 2) | ecosystem: Environmental > Aquatic > Marine > Oil seeps ...
GATTACATGACCGTGGGGTAACGACTGAAAACTTACGTATTTCAAATCGTGCACACGTCATTTTACCTTACCACTTGAAGCAAGACGAAGTGGAAGAAGCTCGACGTGGTGCAAATAAAATCGGCACAACTGGTAAAGGCATTGGACCTGCGTATATGGATAAAGCAGCACGCGTAGGGATTCGTATGGCGGATCTACTTGATAAAGAAGTATTTGAAGAAAAACTTCGTCAAAACTTAGACGAGAAAAACCGTCTGTTCGAAAAGTTTTATGAAACAGAAGGTTTTACTGTAGAAGAAATCTTTGAAGAATACTATGGGTATGGTCAAGAAATTGCGAAGTATGTAACTGATACATCAAAAGTACTGAACGATGCTTTGGATGAAGGTCGTCGCGTATTATTTGAAGGTGCACAAGGCGTTATGCTTGATATAGACCAAGGTACGTATCCATTTGTTACTTCTTCTAACCCTGTAGCGGGCGGCGTAACAATCGGAGCGGGCGTAGGTCCAACAAAAATTAGCCATGTGGTGGGTGTATGTAAAGCTTACACGTCACGTGTAGGGGATGGTCCATTCCCAACCGAATTGTTTGATGAGGTCGGAAATCAAATTCGTGTAGTAGGAAAAGAGTTCGGAACAACTACAGGCCGTCCACGTCGTATTGGTTGGTTTGACAGTGTAGTTATTCGTCATGCCCGTCGCGTAAGTGGGTTAACGGATCTAACAGTTAACTCAATTGACGTATTAACTGGCTTGGAAACAGTGAAAATTTGTACGGCTTATACTTACAAAGGCGAATTAATCACAGAATACCCTGCAAACTTACGTATGCTAGCGGAATGTTCACCAGTTTATGAAGAACTTCCAGGTTGGAGCGAGGATGTGACTTCTTGTAAATCACTTGATGAATTACCTGAAAATGCACGCCATTATTTAGAACGCATTTCACAATTATCGGGTGTTCCAATTTCAATCTTCTCAGTTGGACCAGATCGTAACCAAACAAATATCGTCACAAGTGTGTGGCGCAAATAATAAGTAAAACAGTAGTGGGATATTTAAATTTTCCCACTTTGTTTTATGATAAAAGGGCCTCTCCCATAGCGGAAGAGACCCTTTTTTCTATTAATGAATATTCTTTTTTTTGAAACGTCCACCACGAACTTCAGCAATATTACCAATTGCAATAAATGCATGAGTATCGATATCTTCGGCAATCGCCTTGAGTTTTGCCTCTTCTAAACGAGTAATAATAGTGAAAATAATCTTTTTACTTTCGCCAGTATAGGCGCCCTCACCGTGTAGGAATGTAACGCCTCGTCCAAGTCTGTCCATAATGGCTTCACCAATTTCATCTACATGGTCACTAATAATGTAAACAGATTTTGATTCGTCTAATCCCTGAATGACGATATCAATGGTTTTAAAAGCGATGAAATAAGCTAAAACCGAATACATAGCATGTTCCCATTCAAAAACAAATCCTGCAACTGTAAAAATGATTAAGTTAAAGAACATAATAATCTCGCCTACTGAAAATGCAGATTTGGTACTAAACAGGATTGCTAATATTTCTGTTCCATCTAACGATCCGCCATAGCGGATAACTAGTCCAACACCTATGCCTAAAACAATCCCACCAAATACCGTAGCAAGGAGTATATCGTCGGTAAAGCGCTCAACCGGATGTAACAAGTATGTAGTAATCGAGAGTACGCTAATCCCTAATGAAGTTGATAAGGCAAAAGTTTTACCGATTTGTTTATAGCCGACAAAGAAGAAAGGAATGTTTAAGAGGAAAATGAAAAGCCCTAGTTCTAAAGATGTTAAATGAGACAAAATAATAGAAATTCCTACTATGCCACCATCTAATAATTCATTAGGCACAAGGAATAATTCAATCCCAACACCCATAAGTACCGCACCTATGATAATCATGATAATTCGTTTTGCAACAACTGTTTTGGATGTCTTACGGTGGGCCGCTCGCAGTTTTTTTAATTCTTCTAGTTTTTCTTGTTCTACTGTCACACGATTTGACCCCTTTTCACAATATATACTCTAATTTTACAGTAATACGCTAAAGTTTAGTAGAATTTCGTTTAGTTATATGACAATTATGACAAAAATCATCCGAAACATAGATGGAAAGGGGAGAAAGATAGAGGAAAATCACAATAATCGACAACTAAATAAGCGTATAGTCTCAATTAAATTCCAAATTAAAACAGTTAATTGAAATTCGTGGAATGAATGAGTCATTTTCTTTACAATAAACGAGATGTTAACCGGTGAATAAATAAGGTGTGTTAAATTATAGGAGTGTGATTTTTTACATAAATAGAACATTCGAATTTTTGGATGGAATTTTGGAAGGGGCTTTATCATGAATTTGAAATGGAATGCTGACGATAGAAAGAAGATTTCTTCGGACCAGAAGAACAACCGCAAATCAAATCTAATGAAAAGAGCAGCCGTAATAATAATGCTTGCATCAAGCGTCACATTTAATATCGGGTTTGCAAAAGACAATGTGAGTGGTCAATTGCAGAATGTTTTTCACATATATGCAGGCGGTGAATATGTAGGGGCTGTATCAGAAGAAAAAGCGATCAATGATTTAGTAGATCAAATGATTTCAGAGACAAGTTCCCAATATGATGGTCTTAATCTGAGTGACGGTACAAACTTATCAATTATCTCAGAAAAAGTCTTTAATGCAGATACGAATGATACAGAAACGTTAGACAAACTTGAAAAGCTTTTAACAGTCAAAGCCGATGCATTTGCGTTGTCTGTCAATGACGAGATTGCAGTCTACGTCAAGGACTTAGAATCGTATCATGAAGTTGTGCGCAAACTTAAACTTCAATCCGTACCCGAAAAAGAGTTCATCAATTGGGAAACTCGCCAAGATTCTACAGATTCTTTACCACCATTAAAGAACAATGAAACACGAATTTTAGATATTTCAATTAAGGAATCCATATCTGGCGTTACACAACAAGCGAAACCAGAAAGTATCGTTACGATTGATCAAGCTGTTGAATATCTTCAAAAAGGTACATTAGAAGAGAAAATATATACTGTGCAATCCGGTGATGTCTTCGGGAGAATTGCAGCAAATCATCAATTATCAACTGCCGATTTATCGAAGTTAAATAAAGGCGTTAATGAAAATAGTGTTTTGCAGATTGGTCAAAAGTTGAAAGTAACAGCTTTAAAACCATTAGTTAATGTTGAAGTGGTTAGTGAGAAGAAAGTTATTGAAGAAATCCCTTTTAAAAACGAGGTTCGTGAATCAAGCGATATGTTAAAAGGCGATTCAAAGGTTATCCAAAAAGGGATTACCGGTGAGAAAGAAATGACGTATTTAATTAAAGAACAAAATGGAAACCGCGTTGGAAAGTCCGTTAAAGAAGAAAAAGTGATTAAAGAAACAAAAAATAACATTGTAATAAAAGGAACAAAAGTAATATCTTCTCGTGGCTCTGGTAAATTCTCATGGCCTGCAGAGGGTGGATATATTTCAAGTGAAATGGGTCATAGATGGGGCAGACTTCACAGTGGAATTGATATTGCTCGTCCAAGCGGCTATTCAATTAAAGCAGCAGATAATGGCACTGTAACATTTGCGGGATATGATGGCACGTACGGAAATAAAGTAGTGGTAAATCATAATAACGGGTATCAAACGTTGTATGGGCATTTGTCATCAATTAGTGTACATAAGGGTCAAACTGTACAAGTAGGAACAAAATTAGGTGTGATGGGTTCAACTGGAAGATCAACGGGAACACATTTACACTTTGAAGTGCATCGCAATGGCACCACCCTTAACCCTTTAAATTTTTTAAGATAATGAATAAGCACTGACGGTCAATTCTATTAAATTGGCCGTTTTTTATTTATACGAGATTTTTTCCTTGATGCCTAGTTGCATACCGAGAAATTTGTCGAATATTGCCCGGGAAATATTCAGCATATTCTACTCTTCTGTCCGATAGGTGCGAAACACGGTAAACCGTGATAGAGTAAGGTATATAAATAGATTAATTCATGATTAATATAGTATAGATGGCACGAGAAAGGATGACTAACAATGAGTAAGACAATTTTAGTGGTAGATGACGAGAAACCGATTGCAGATATATTACAATTTAACTTAAAAAAAGAAGGATATAATGTTGTTTGTGCTTATGATGGAGACGAAGCTTTAGCAAAAGCTGAAGAAATCAAACCAGACTTAATGTTATTAGATATTATGCTACCAAACCGAGATGGAATGGAAGTATGTAGAGAAATTCGCAAAAAATATGATTTCCCTATTATTATGTTAACTGCAAAGGACTCTGAAATTGATAAAGTTCTTGGTTTAGAACTTGGTGCAGATGATTATGTAACAAAACCATTTAGCACACGAGAATTGATTGCTCGGGTGAAGGCCAATATGCGTCGTCATCAAACGGTACAATCAGAAGACGCAGAGGAAGCATCAAACGATATTACTGTTGGTTCTTTAATTATTCAACCAGACGCCTATTTAGTTCTAAAACGTGAAGAAACGATTGAATTAACACACCGAGAATTTGAATTGCTGCATTACTTAGCAAAACATATAGGTCAAGTTATGACGCGAGAACACTTATTACAAACTGTATGGGGCTATGATTATTTTGGAGACGTGCGTACAGTAGATGTAACCATCCGACGCCTTCGTGAAAAAATAGAGGATAACCCAAGTCACCCTGCATGGATTGTGACACGTCGCGGTGTAGGGTATTATTTGCGTAATCCTGAACAGGAGTAGACTAAATGCAAAAGGTTGGCTTTTTTAAATCAATTCACGTCAAGATTGTCTTGATTTATATTTTGCTCATTTTATTAGCCATGCAAATTATTGGACTATACTTTGCCCAAAAATTAGAAGAAACACTGAAAGACAGCTTTACTAATTCTATTGAAGAACGAGTAAATTTGGTTGAGTATAGTGTCCGTGAAGAACTTTTAAAACCACGTGGTGAGGAAGATCCTACTGTAGAGCAAAGTTTAAGAACTGTACTATATAGCGTTAGATCTGGAGATATCAATGAGATTCGCGTAATAGACACGAATTTCCGAATCTTGGCCACATCAGAAACGAATAATCAATCGATTGTTGGGCAACGTTCAACAGATGATTTGGTCAAGCAGGCGATCTCGTCCGAAACACCGTTTAATAGGATTTCTCTAGATCGTCAAAATGGTGACCGGATCTGGGTGCTTTCATCGCCTATTTTAAGTCAAGGTAAAATACTAGGGACAATTTATTTAGAATCCAATATTGAGTCAGTGTTTGAGCAAATGAATGAAATTAACCAGATACTTGCTGGAGGGACGGCACTGTCTCTTGTAATTACTGTGATATTAGGAGCATTAATTGCCCAAACGATAACTCGTCCAATTTCGGATATGCGTCGACAAGCACAAGCCATGTCTAAAGGGAACTTCTCGCGTAAAGTTCGTGTTTACGGGAATGATGAGATTGGTCAACTCGCAATTGCTTTTAACCATTTAACCAATCGACTTCAAGAAGCACAATCAACAACAGAAGGTGAACGACGTAAATTAGCATCCGTTCTTTCGAATATGACGGACGGTGTGATTGCGACAGATCGTAAAGGACGAATCATATTAATAAATGACCCAGCACTCAGACTTTTAAGGGTACCGAGTGAGATGGTAATACATCGTCCAATTTCATCAGTTCTTGGAATTGATTCGCAATTTGCATTTGAAGACTTAATTCATATGAAAGATTCAATTAATCTAGATTTCAGTACACCAGAACGTCCATACATTTTACGTGCAAATTTTTCTGTTATTCAAAAAGAAACAGGGTTCGTAAACGGGCTTATCACGGTATTACATGATAATACGGAGCAAGAGAAAATTGATATGGAACGACGTGAGTTTGTAGCAAATGTTTCGCATGAACTACGTACACCATTAACAACGATGCGTAGTTATTTAGAAGCTTTAGCAGATGGTGCATGGCAAGACCAAGACTTGGCTCCGTCTTTCTTAAACGTGACACAAACAGAAACAGAACGCATGATTCGCTTAGTAAATGACTTATTGCAGTTATCAAAAATGGATAGCCGTAGCTATGATTTGAATAAAGAGTTCGTTGAGTTTAATAAATTCTTCAATCGCATCATAGACCGTTTTGAAATGTCGAAATCTCAACAAGTACATTTCCAACGCTTGCTCCCGGATGCTCAATTCTTTGTGGAAATCGATACTGATAAGTTAACGCAAGTCATCGATAATATTATTTCGAATGCTTTAAAATATTCGCCAGACGGTGGAAATATACGCTTTGGCATTATTGTTCAAGATGGATTTTTAAAAGTAATGGTTTCTGACGATGGGATGGGAATTCCTAAAGAGAATGTTGAGCGGATTTTCGATCGTTTCTATCGTGTTGATCGAGCACGTGCAAGGTCAATGGGTGGATCAGGACTAGGACTTGCTATTGCCCGGGAAATGATTGAAGCGCATGGCGGTGCTATTTGGGCAGAAAGTGAAGAAGGTCACGGTACGACAATATTCTTCACATTGCCATTTGAGTTAGACGAGGCAGGTGAATGGGATTGAAATATATCGAGCATATCAAATCCGTTTCTCTTACACTTCTTGTGATTTTGAGTGTAACATTAACATTTACAATTTGGACATTTACCCCTACCCATAAAACCATGGAACCGGCGGAGATAGAAAATATATCAATTGCCGATAGTAAGCGTGTAGATGATGTGATTAAACCATATAAAATGACTGCGAGTCTTGAAGATGATATGACAGGAACGGTGTCACCGTTTGACCTTGATCGAGTAATTAATGTCATGAAGGGTTGGGAAGTTCGCGACCTAACATTAGTGAAAAACAATATGAGTGAAACTGAAATAAATGAATTGGTTGGAAAAAACAAACACTATACTCTCTTTTTTCCTGATGATGTACCATTTCCAGTTTTCGATATCATTTTACCATTTTCAATGACCAATATTCCTCAAGACGGATTTGATCGTTTAGTGGTGGACTGGAATCGTTCTGAAAATGGATTGTTGAAATTATATTTTGTGAGTTCAAAAACCAACACATTATATACAGGAATTGCTGGTGATATTGACAATGACTTATTTACAAAAAAAGTAGTCGCACCAATCACAAATTTCGCTAAATTCACAGAAGTTAAACGCAATCAAAAATTATCACTATATGTTTCCAAACAAGATGTAGAAAGTATAAGGTATACGTATTATTTGAAAGAAATTGACCCAAATCGATTCAAGGATGCCTTATTTAATGATCCGAGCCTTGTTCGCCAAAGTTTAGTGGGTTCAACAAATGAAGAATACTCGGATGACAAATCATTAATGACTGTTGATTTATCCAACCGTACTTTACGATTTGTTAATCCCTCAGCAGAAACTTTTGTACCCGCGGTTCCTTCAAAATTAGTGTTCGATAGCTTGGATTATGTAAATGAGCATGGTGGATGGACGGATGAATTTCGTTTTGCAGGATTGAATGCTGCGAACCAGCAAATTGATTACCAGTTATACTTATTAGGGCAACCTGTCTTCAGTGATGAAACATCAACAAAAATCACCGCTTATTGGGGTGACCCAAATATCTATCGCTATTTACGTCCGTATTATACTCTGAACCTTTCATTGCCATTCGATCCCGTAATTTCTACGCTACCTTCGGGTGAGAAAGCGTCTCTTGTTATGAAAATGGTGAAAGAAATAGACTTTAACAAAGTGGATGAAATAACACTCGGTTATTATTTAACACGTGATAAGTCTCAAAATCTTTTAATATTAGAACCATCTTGGTTTTATTTATCGAATAATCAGTGGTCACGTCTTTCACCCGATATGTTAGGAGGTGGGAAGAGTGGATTGGAATAAAACCAAAACGATTTTCATCATCGTATTTTCAATTTTAAACGTCTTCTTATATTCTCTTTATTTTAACCGTTACAATGAACATCAGGAAGTAGAAGATTTAACGGTAACTACGATAGAAGAGCGTTTGCATGCTGATAATATTCGTATAAATAGTACGCCTGAAGATACAATGAAAGAATCTTACGTTTCCGGAAAGATTCGATTTTATTCTCCTGAAGAGATGAAACCCCTAGATAATCAAACATATGAAGTGTTAGATAAGACTCATCTGATTGCAACTTTTAAAGAACCGGTAGTTCTTGATAGTTTAGAGGACCCTGTTAGTATCACGGGATTTGTCAGAACTCACGTCTTGGATGGTACATCCTATGAATTGTTTGAGATTGATGAAGAGTCTAATAAGGCTACCTTCTTCCAAATAATCAATAAGCGCCAAATTTTCTATAATCAAAATGCTAAACTCATGATTTATTGGAATGATGAGAATGAAGTGGTTCGCTATGAACAAACAGCACTGGAAGAAATCGAGAATGATTTCGAGAAATCCGAGAATTTACTGTCAGACGATCGAGCTGTGGAAGTATTATATACACGGAACTTAATCAAGCCTAACTCGACGATTACGTCGATTAGTTTAGGGTACTCTACACTCGTGCAATTAACAGAAATACAGGTGTTTGCACCGACTTGGAGAGTTCGTGTAGAATTACAAGATGGCAAAGTTGAAGATCATTTTATCAATGCAGTAGAAGGTAAAATTATTGAATTCAATAAAGAGCCTGTGGAAATTGAAAAAGAATAAGGAGTTTTCGTCATGCGTTTTAGTGTTTTAGCAAGCGGCAGTAGCGGAAATGCCATTTACGTCGAAAATGATGAGCATGCATTTTTAGTTGATGCTGGGCTGAGTGGACGTAAAATGGAGGAGTTGTTCGCCTCTGTTGACCGCAGTATGAAAAACTTAAGCGGAATATTGGTTACGCATGAACATAGCGATCATATAAAAGGGCTAGGAGTACTTGCCCGTAAATATAAAGTTCCTATATACGCCAATGCAAAGACTTGGATGGCAATGGAACATCTAGTTGGAAATATTCCAATAGAACAACGGTTTCATTTTGATATGGAGTCTGTAAAGACATTTGGTTCACTAGACATTCAATCATTTGCTGTATCACATGACGCTGTTGATCCCATGTTTTATGTTTTTCATGAGAATGGACGCAAACTGGTTTTGATTACAGACACAGGCTACGTCAGTGATCGTATGAAGGGTCACATAAAAGGGGCAGATTCATTTGTCTTTGAAAGTAACCATGATGTGGGAATGTTGCAAATGGGACGCTATCCATGGTCAATCAAGCGTCGTATATTAAGTGATGTGGGGCATGTGTCAAATGAAGATGCAGCTATAGCGATGAGCGAAGTCGTGGAACAGAAACCAACACGTATTTATCTTTCACATTTAAGTAAAGATAATAATATGAAAGACCTAGCACGGATGAGTGTTACGCAAACGCTTGAATCATGCGGGATCATAACAGGTGAATATTTAAATTTATATGACACCGATGCGAATAAATCAACTGAACTAGTTACAGTCTAAACCTCACACCCAGTGAGGTTTTTTCTTTTGTGCATCCAAATAGGGTTAACGAATGCTCAGTTGTAAAAATAGGCATTAACGTAGAAATTGTTGTGGTTCCTCCTTTTTGAGCAAGTTTTAAATCCATTTTCATCTAATTTTAATGTTAAGCGGGTAAAGTAAAGATAACGAATAATAGAGAGGGAGATAATAATGGGATACTACGATCAACAACCACCAGAAGGACCAACGCGAGTTGTGAAGAAAGGTAGCAAAGGAGGTTACTTTTTTAGCGGATTGATCGGTGTCATGATTGGTGCATTAATCGTGTGGCTCATGTTACCTTCGCTAGTAGGAATCATGCCAGGAAACAACGAGTCAAGCAACAATGATTCAGACACATTATCTACATCCACTCAACAATTAACGGCTGACATTACTACGGATGTTACCGGTGCTGTAGAAAAAGCAGCGAATGCAGTTGTCGGTGTTACCAATATCCAATCCACATCAAATTTTTTAAGTCCATCAAATGAAGAACAAGATGCTGGTACAGGATCTGGCGTTATTTATAAAAAATCAGGTGATAAAGCATATGTTGTCACAAATAACCACGTCATAGAAGGTGCCAATCAAATTGAAGTGACACTAGCTGATGGCACAAAAATAGAAGCAAAACTGTTAGGCACAGATATTTGGACTGATTTAGCGGTTCTTGAAATGGATGCTTCAAAAGTTTCAACTGTAGCCGAGTTTGGAAATTCAGATTCATTAAAACAAGGGGAAACAGTCATTGCTATCGGAAACCCACTAGGATTAGATTTTTCTGGATCCGTTACAACGGGAGTGGTTTCCGGTAAAGACCGTGCGATTCCAGTTGATTTAAATGGTGACAATCAAGTCGATTGGCAAGCCGAAGTATTGCAAACAGATGCTGCTATAAACCCTGGGAATAGTGGAGGGGCACTGGTAAATTTAGCTGGACAATTAATTGGGATTAACTCAATGAAAATTTCACAAGAAACAGTCGAAGGAATTGGCCTTGCCATCCCAGTAAACTCAGCAATTCCAATTATCGAAGATTTGGAGGAGTTCGGTGAAGTAAAACGCCCAGCGATGGGTGTAACACTTGTAGACGTTACAAACGTTTCTGCTTATCACCAACGAGATACGCTTCGTTTACCTGAAGAAGTGACAACCGGAGTAGTTATTGATCAAGTAGTAGAAGATTCTCCGGCAGGAATTGCGGAATTAGAACAGTATGATGTAATCGTTGAGATGGATGGAGAAAAAATTGAAAATATGATTGAGTTACGAAAACACTTATATAATGAAAAAGAAGTTGGGGATAACTTGAAATTGAAAGTGTATCGTCAAGGTCAATTGATGGAAGTTACCTTAAAATTAACCGATGATTCCACTCTATAAAAAAATGTGAGTAAAATAAATGAATGAAAACGGTTGTGGATAACTGAAATTAATACGAAAAGTTTTACACAGCGAGTAGGAAGTGCAAAGCCGCACCTTTCCTACTCGCTTTTTGTTTGTTAAAATAGATTGTGGATAAAGTAGTGTGAATTGTGTATAACTTAGTGAATTATTTGAAAACCGAAAGGAGGCGTTAAAATGAAATTAAAATGCTGCAAAACCCATATAGATCACGCACTTGACATGTTTGTGGCAAAACAAAATACGTTCCCAATATTAACAGAACTTTCAGATGGAGAAAAGTTATCCACAAAGTGCGAGTACTGTGAAGAGCTTGCAATATATTTAGTAGCGAGTGAATGAGTACATACCATATATAGTTTTGGCTTGTGGATATGTGTATAAGTTCTGTGGATAGCGTGTTTGTAAACAAAATGTAAAGGTGGATAACCTGTGAATATCACAATAATCTCGGTTGGTAAGTTAAAAGAAAAGTATTTGAAAATGGGCATTGACGAATATACAAAGCGATTGGGAAGTTACGCAAAAGTAGATTTGGTTGAAGTGGCTGACGAAAAAGCACCGGAAAACTTGAGTGATGCTGACATGGAAATCGTCAAGAAAAAAGAAGGAGATCGTATATTAGCCAAAGTCGGACCAGACACATATGTGATTGCTTTAGCAATTAACGGAAAAATGAAATCCTCGGAACAACTAGCTACAGATCTGCAATCCCTCATGACGTATGGACGTAGCAAAATTGCATTTGTAATTGGTGGTTCGCTTGGCTTACACGATGAAGTATTGAAACGGGCAGACGAAGAATTGTCCTTTTCAAAAATGACATTACCTCACCAATTGATGAAGCTAGTGTTGGTCGAGCAGGTTTATCGAGCGTTTCGGATTATTAAGGGTGAACCGTACCATAAGTAAGTGCGGTTTATTGTACAACCCACTGAGCCATTGGAAATCAGAATTCAGGGTTGTTGTAATAATCAATAGTATATTAAATAATTTTATAATGAAATGTGGTTTGTATGAAAAAGTATCTTGAAAAGTATGCTCTAGGTATGGTTACGGTATTAATTGCTATTGTGGTCAGAGGGTCCTAATATACGGATTGCTGACATGACATGGAAACATGTAATAGCAGGAATTATTATTTTACCTTCTTTTTTATATTTTATGGAAAGAGTA
>Ga0209013_10004534_pt1 | contig 12170 bp, 10 predicted proteins | sample Cruoilmetagenom2_FD_187291 | JGI IMG/M metagenome (GOLD analysis project Ga0209013, IMG submission 187291) | Oil polluted marine microbial communities from Coal Oil Point, Santa Barbara, California, USA - Sample 2 (SPAdes) (version 2) | ecosystem: Environmental > Aquatic > Marine > Oil seeps ...
GCAAAGCCGAAGCGGAGGCCGCCCGCCGCAAAGCCGAAGCGGAAGCCACCCGCCGTAAAGCCGAAGCGGAGGCCGCCCGCCGCAAAGCCGAAGCCGAGGCCGCCCGCCGTAAAGCCGAAGCCGAGGTCGCCCGCCAGCAAGCCGAAGCCGATGCCTCGCTAAGTCGAGCTCAAGAGGAAATCGCCCGCCGTACAACCGAAACGGAAGTGGCCACTCGGCAACCGCAGCAGCGGGCAAAGCAACAGCGCACCCTTCCACCGCCGGCCATGGCTTGCCAGGCCCGGCTAACTCAAGCGGCAAACGAGGGCACAATCCATTTCGAATACGCGAAAGCTGACCTGTCCCGCCTGAGCCATCGGACACTCGACCTGATCGCCGGCATCGCGAATAGCTGCCCTGACTTCTCAATTGACGTCGAAGGGCACACCGACTCAATTGGAGCCCCCGCCGATAACAAAATTCTCTCCATGCGTCGCTCGGAGGCCGTCATCAGATACCTCACTGAAGCCGGAATTCCGTCCAATCGTTTGAGGGCAGTCGGACACGGCGAAGAGCAACCCGTCTTGCCCAACAGTTCGTCATCAAATCGAGCGGAGAACCGGCGCATCGAATTCACCGTGCGACTACAGGACTAGTACTAGAATGCGAGCGACAAGCGATCCCTTGTATCACGGCACGGCACACTCTCAGCCAAGGTGTCGCTGGCCAACGTACGGTACGAATTTGCAGACGGATCTGGCAGGCGTTTTCGGCTATGCACGGGGGGCAGTTAGAAAACAGCCCAGGGGAACGATCCGGGCACGGCACGGTGAGGAGATCGAAGTATGGACTATCTGATCGTCAAACTGTTCTGGTACCTAGCAGCGGCCTTCGCCATCGGCCTTTTCGTAGGTTGGGTATCCTGTAACCGTCCAAACAACTGAGAAGTTGGCAGTGAAAACGGTCGGGGGTGAGTACAAATGGAACACTACCTTTTGGAAGCCGCACTGCTCATGCTCGCGGCCTATTTGGTTGGCGCCATACTCGGCTGTGTGCTCCGAAGAGCCCTAAGTCCGATAGTCAGCGCGACAGCGACAGGTCCGCCAGAGCTGGCAACCAAAACGGTAAAGCCAAGCAGCCCTGATGCGGCTGCAGCAGCCTCGATCCGCGAGGCTCCCGAACCGGTACAGCCGAGAATCGAGACCGTCGCCCATCCAACACCTCCGCAAGAAGCCAAGGTCGCTGAATCTGCCCGCTTCGAACGTGCCCTAACGAGCGCTCCCCCTGCCGCTGCAGCCAGCGCGGCCGCTGCTACCGCCGCCGCAGCAGCAACAGCTGCTGCCGCCGCAAGCACCCAGATCAGCAATCCAACGCCCGTACCCCGCCTGCCAGCCGCATCCAGCGGCACTGGAACGTCCGCCGTTGCCGCTCCAATTGCAGCACCAGCCGATGACCTGCGAAAGATCAACGGCATCGACGCCGGAACCGCGAACCAACTCCACCAGCTGGGCTATACACGGTTCTCGCAGATCGCTGATTGGACCCCAAATGACATCTCACACGTGCGGACTGCCGTTGGCGTCAGCAGTGCGCACAGCGGCAGCTGGATTGAACAAGCAAAGATCCTTGCAAACGGAAAACAAACCGGCCACCTTCGCCGGCTTTCCGATGGAGCTCCAACAAGTCCTTGGGCGTTGGCCGGCGTTGCCACTGCGGCCGCGATCGCCGCAACCACGGTGGCTCCCGCAGCAATCGATCCAGGACCCGCAGACCTCAGCCGTATCGAAGGTGTTGATCAAAACACCGCTGAGCTGCTCTCCGAAAACGGCATCACGAGCTATGGCCAGATCGCCCGCTGGACCACCGGTGATGTCGAACGCTTCGATACTCTGTTGCAGCAGCGGGGTCGCGTTTCGAGACAGAACTGGATTGAACAAGCCAAGATTCTCGCCGACGGAAAACAGACGGCATTCAACCGACGCATGAGTATGGCGCCAACCCCGGTGACCGCCCCAAGCGGCGGCCTCCTTGCACCCCAACCGCTAGCCGCGTCCATCGTGAGTCCAAGGTCGGCCGCGGTGACAGCAACCACTGCTGCTACCGCAGTAGCAAGTGCGGCAGGCGCCGTCGCAGAAGCATCGACGCAACCCGACGACCTAAAACTAATCAGAGGTGTTGATCCAAACGCCGAAAAAATCCTCCATGGCGAAGGCATAGGCACGTTTGCACAGCTCGCCGCCTGGCGGAGCGCCGACGTGCACAACATCGATAGCCTGCTCGCACAGCCTGGTCGCGCTTCAGAACAGAACTGGATCGAACAAGCCAAGATTCTCGCCGACGGCAATCAGACCGCGTTTGTCACGCGCCAGGCGAGCAGGCCAAACGTGATCCAGCGTCCGGGTTCGATCGCCGCAGCCGGCGGCATCGCTATCGCCGCCTTGCGAGGTGAGCCACCACCCCCACCGGCCCCAGTTGAGGCAGCTCCTCCGACAACCGCACCGGTAATTAAACACGCACCGCCGGAACCAAATAGCGAATTTCCACAACCCGAAACGCCTGGCGAGCAAGTCCCTCGTCCGGCTCGATTGGCTGATGCGATCCGGCAAAACGCCGCCAGTTTGGGGACTGCAGGCGCACCGCCGGCTTCTGGAGTCACCGGCATGCGATCCGTCCGGTCACAATTGCTTTCGGGGGAAGAAACTGCAAAACCTGACGTAAGCGACGACCTCAAGAAGATCCGCGGGATCGGCGTCCTTATCGAGAAAAAACTGAACGCCATGGGCGTCTACAGCTACGAACAGATCGCCAACTGGTCGTCGGAAGAAATCCAGCGTGTCAGTAGCGCACTCGACTTCAAAGGGCGCATCGAACGCGAAGGCTGGGTGCAACAGGCGCGTATTCTGGCTTCAGGCGGCCAGACCGAATTTTCCAATCGCTTGAACTAGACTTCGCACATTCGACGAAAAGAAACGGGGCGTGCCGTATTTTCGCCAACGACAATCACTCCGCCGCAAGGGCTTCCTCAACGTCATCAACGCGTTGAATGAACATGGCGATTGCATCTTGTGTCGCCCGGTCCTTCAACAAAGGCGCATGCCCTTGTTTTGGAACCGTGAACTGCTCCAACGCCGAATGCCGTTCGGCCATGCGTTCGATCGTCCGCGCTGATAGGATATCCGAGTTCTCACCGCGCACCACGAGCACGGGAATCCGTGTCAGTGCTTCGAACTGCGGCCACAGTTCCGGTACCGGCCCATCCAGAACCGAAAGCGCATTCCTCAGCATAGGATCATAGCCAGGCGCCGGCTTGCCACGTTTTTCATTATACCATTGCCGAGCGATTTCTTCCCACACGCGCTCCTCGATTTCCGGAAAGCTGCGCTTATTAACATCGCGCGCAATATTGGTCGCTTCAGCCCAATCCCGAGGTAATGGCACGCGCCCGACGTAACTGGCGATGCGCATCAGCCCATCGCGTTCGATAACCGAACCGATGTCGTTGAGCACCAGGAGACTGATGCTGGATGGCTGCGCAGCCGCCATGAGCATCGCCACAAGCCCGCCGCGCGAAGTGCCAATAACAGCAACTTCCTTCAGATCAGCGAAGGCCAGGAAATCTATGACGTCGAGCGCCTCCACCGGAACCGCGTAATTCTTCCAATTGCGGTCCCAGTCCGACTTTCCGCGGCCACGATAATCGAGCGTATAAACCGGCCGCGCCCGCGCGCCCTGCGAAAGATAACTCGCCAGATCATGGAAGTCGCGGCTGTTGCGTGTCAGTCCGGCAAGACACAAAACGGGCGTCCGGCTTGATCCGGGCGCGGGATAGTGGCGTGCATAAAGCCGCAGTCCATCGCGAACCCGAAGGCTCAGCTCCTTGAAGTTGCCATCAGACCTCATTCATCTCGCCCTTGTTGACCGTCGTTTGCCGTAATGGCACCCGCGAGGGTGGCGGCGAATCAATAATAACAAATCTTGTGAACCCGAACTCGTCTTCACCTACTTCGATCACCGAACCTAGCGCTGGCTCGCGCGTCGGCTCGACTTGGCCCGTAACATATCCTGCTCCAGCCGCAAGGGCGTTTTTTCGCCAAGTCGAGCGCGGTACATCTGAATATTGGACAGCACCTTCGCAACATACTTCCGCGTTTCCCAAAACGGAATGCGCTCGATCCAATCAACCACGTCGATACGGTTATCCCTCGGATCTCCGTATTGACGGATCCACTGCCGCGCCCGTCCGGGCCCCGCATTGTAGCCGGCAAGTCCAAGCACATAAGAGCCGCGGAATTCCGCCATACGGTCGGCGATATACGCCGACGAAATCATCGTGTTGTACGATTCATCTGTCAGCAACCGTTTGATATCGCAGCGCAAGTTGTAATCACGGCAAACGTGACGCGCTGTTATCGGCATAACCTGCAGGATACCACGCGCACCCGCCCTCGACACGGTTTGCGTGTTGAACTCGCTCTCCTGTCTCGCAACCGACAACAAGAAAGCATCCTCCGGCGGCTTGCGCAGCGGTTTGTATTCGGGAAAGGCGTGCAGCGGATAAGCGTAGTAGATGAGGTTCATCCCACGCGCGACCGCCTTCTTGCCGATGCGAAGTGACTGCTGCGTGTCGTCGAGATTCCGGGCCAAATGCGCGACGAGAGCCACCTCCGCCTCGCTTTCGGTAAGATTGCCAAGGTTTGCAAGAAACGGCCGTGAGATCGAGCGGCCAAGCTTGGCCCTTTCTGCAATAACCGCGGCTCTGGCAGCATCAAGCCCCTGAAAGCGGCTGATCTCATCCGCGCTCGGCACCTTCGGTGGCAGAATCTCGATACTCAGCGCCCCAGGCTTGATTTTCTGCCTCGCCAGATGTGCATGAAACGTATCGAACTGTTGGGTAAAGGCGTCGCGATAGTTCTTCTCGGCTTTTGCCGTCTCCCCGGCAGCTTCATAAGCTCGGCCCAGCCAATACGCGGACTTGGATCGGCTCAGCGGACCATCTGCATTGTCGCGCATGACCGTGAAGTGCGCCTTCGCAGCTTTCACATTGCCCAGATATCGCAACGCCAACCAACCAGCGAGAAACGCTTGATCCTTGCGAGGGTTGACGCTCAGTCCCTTGGGCTTCCTTACCAACGCATAGGCGAGCTTGAAGTCCCGGGCCTTCATTGCCGCATAGGCTTTGGCGCGGACCTTGGGCCACGTCGCGTCCGAACTTGTACGCCGCTCCTTCGCCCACCGCTTGAGATCGGCGGAACCAACGAATCCACCAAGCCGGCCGGCGAGTCCTTTCTCGTTCACCCTAGTGAACTTGCCCTCGTGCCAAACTTTGCGGGCAAGTTCGCGTGCTTCCTCGCGCCGACCCGTTTTTGCCAAGGCGACAGCAAGCGCAACTTCGCCAACTTCGGACTCCGGCTTGATCTTCGCGAAGGCCGCCAGAGTTTCCGCGGGGATGTCGAGCTTTAACAGCCTATCTTCAAGATGCTGTATCAATAGCCAGCGATTAGGCCAGTTGGTGCTTTCAACGAGAAACTCCCGGTATTCGGAAATACTGCCGTGGGAGCGCCTCAACAGCATCCAGCCGGCAAGTTTGGCCGCAAGAGGATCATTGATCGTCTCCCGAAACGCTTCGGCGTCCCCAAATCGCTTCTCAGCGGCGGCCTTTTTCACAGCCCGCAACTTTTCAGCATCGCGATCGCTGACCGTCACTTTGAGCAGCGGCCGTATAAAGTCGTCGAAGCGCCGGTTGTGCTCAACTTCAACATCCGAGACCACCTTTGGCAGCTGCAGCATGCCAGAGGATGCACGGGCGGCTTTAATGGCCGCAATATCGCGCTCCGGGTTTTCACTCGGTGCTGGTGGCGCCTTGGCGGTTGCGGCGCCATGCCAGAGCATGAGACAGGTCGCGAGTGCAGCCGCCGTCAGACTGGCAGTGCTCAGGAGGCGTACGCGCGGCGGCGTGGCCATGATCACGTTCATGATATCTGTCACCAGGTTACGCAACGCAAGTTGCCTCGCTTGCGGGGTTAAGTTGACTCGCCTAATGTCGGCGGATAGCCACGTCGATATGCCCCGCGCGTTCGATCAAAAGCAAACTGCGCGGAAACTATCAACACGGGACCTCCGCAACAAGAATTCGGACGACTGTGGCGCCGGCAAGGAGCCGACGGACGTGATCTGTTACGAAATTACTGGATCTGCCCCCGGGAAATCCCGGTCAAGAGGGGAAATCACTGCATGTTCAAGGGGTCTTACACAGCGCTGATTACGCCCTTCCGCGATGGTGTTGTCGACGAAGATGCATTCGTACGCATCGTCGAATGGCAGCTGAACGAAGGGACCCACGGCCTCGTTCCAGTTGGAACGACCGGCGAGAGCCCGACTTTAAGCCATGATGAGCATAAGCGGGTCGTGGAGCTTGCCGTCAAAACCGCGGCGGGCCGGGCGCCAGTGATCGCCGGCGCCGGCTCGAACGCGACCGCCGAAGCGGTTGACTTTGCAAAGCATGCCGAAAGCACCGGTGCCAGCGGTCTATTGGTCGTCACGCCGTATTACAACAAGCCCACACAAGAAGGTTTGTACCAACATTTCAAAGCGGTAAACGACGCGGTCCGCATCCCGATCATCATTTACAACATCCCGGGCCGTTCGGTAATCGATATGTCTGTGGAAACGATGACCAGGCTGTTCGCACTGCCCAACATCACCGGCGTCAAGGATGCGACCACCAACATGGCCCGCGTCTCCCAGCAGCGTGCGGCGATGGGCCCAGATTTCAATCAGCTCTCAGGTGAAGACGCGACAGCTCTCGGTTTCATGGCGCACGGTGGACAAGGCTGTATCTCCGTCACCTCCAACGTCGCGCCCCGCCTTTGTGCGGAGTTCCAGAATGCCTGCCTTGCCGGTGATTTCGCCAAGGCGCTCCAGCTTCAGGACCGGCTCATGCCGCTGCATGACGCGCTGTTCCTTGAAACCAATCCGTCGCCCGCCAAATATGCCCTATGGCGGCTGGGTTTCTGCGAGACCGAGGCCCGCCTCCCGCTTGTGCCGCTGCAGGACGCCACAAAACGAACCGTGGAACAGGCGATGATTAAGGTGGGACTGATTACGGCCGAAGCCGCATAGCCTGGAGCAAGGGCTCAGCGGCTGCTAAACTCGGTCGCTGATACCAACGACAACCATTTTGTGAAGGCTCCGGCAAACCATGGCGGCTAAAACAGATGGCGGCCGCCGGCTCATCGCCGAGAACCGGAAGGCGCGCTACTCATTTGCGATAGGAGAGACCTACGAGGCCGGCATTTCCCTTACCGGCACCGAGGTTAAATCCTTGCGCATCGGCCAGGCGAACATCGCCGAAAGCTATGCCTCTATCGAGGATGGCGGAATCTGGCTGATCAACGCCTACATTCCCGAATACCCAGGTGCCGGAAACTTTTTCCAGCATCAGCCCCGCCGCAAGCGGCGCTTGCTTCTGCATGCCCGTGAAATTCACAAGATGGCGATCGCCAAAGAACGCCAGGGCATGACCATCGTGCCGCTCCAGCTCTATTTCAACGATCGTGGCATCGCCAAGGTCAAACTCGCGCTCGCCGAAGGCAAGAAGCTGCATGACAAGCGGGCCGACGAAGCCAAGCGCGATTGGAACCGCCAGAAAGCGCGTCTTCTGCGTGATAAAGGCTGACGAGACTTAGAGAACGTCGCTCTCGACGTCGTCCACCGAGTAGCCGAGCTTCTCCAATCCCTCTTCCAGATAATCGGCAAGCAGAGGGATTCCGAGAAGGTATACGGAAGTTTTATTTACCGCTTCATCACGCGCCGTCGTGATCGCGTCTTCGAGCTCATCAACCTCGAAAGTGCCACGTCCGATCCAGGTCACCGCAACCAAACCCACCTGCTCGTCGTCGTTGAGCGCTTCGATAAAAGAGGCAACCTCCTGGAAAACCGTATCATCAGAGAAGCTCTCCAACACAGATGCTGGATCTTCTTCCGCATCTCCGTCTTCAGGCGACTCATCCCAAGCACCAACCTTGGCGTCGAACTCGCGCGCCTTGATGATGACATGAGCAATTTTTTCCGGAGCAATCTCAAGCGGCATAGGAGCAACCCTTTGGGAGCAAGATACAGACCGCTGGTAAGGTACTGCTGCTACGTATCCACATCAATATGGAATTCCCAATCAGCGACAACCAAACCAATGATTAATCACCAAGGTCGGTGCGGATGTCCTGGAACACACCCTCGAACATTTCCACCGTCAATCGCCCCGTGTTCGTGTTGTAGCGCGAGCAGTGGTAGCTATCGAAAAGAACCGGTCCACCTGGCAGCTCATGGCGCCGACGATGCGCGAAAGCGTAGGACGCTTTCTTAAGACCGAATGCCGCCAGAACCTGGTCATGTGCAATTCGCCCGAGGGCGAGAATAATCTTGAGCCTCGGAAGCCGTAAAATACGTGCCTGCAGAAAGATCCGACATTCCCTGATTTCAGCCGTCGTCGGCTTGTTTTCCGGCGGCACACACCGCACCGCATTGGTCACCATGCAGTCAACAAGCTCAAAACCATCGTCAATCCGCGCATCATAAGTCCCCAGCGCGAATTTGAATCCAGTCAGGGTTTGATAGAGAAGATCGCCGGCATAATCGCCAGTGAACGGTCGCCCCGTGCGGTTCGCACCACCACGCCCAGGGGCCAATCCCACAATCAAGAGCCGGCCGGTCTGGGGTCCAAAAGAGGGTACGGCGCCGTTAAACCAATCTGGCTGATCGCGCCGATTGTCGTCGCGAAAAGCAACGAGACGCGGGCATCGGCTACAGCCTTTTTTAGGCTCAGCCGCGCCATCGGGGTGCGCGGTATCACCGCTCATAGAGAGACGCTCAGATTAGATTATGTTGCGGGCAGATCGGCATCAACCGACCGCAACTTGGAAGGGTTCAGAGTTCTTCGTCGCCGGCGAACTCGTCGGCACGATCGAAAGGCACTGGCTCCGCACTCGTCCGCTGAGCAGCCGCTGGGGCGTTCCGCGAATAGCGCTGCGGTGCCGCCGCATGCGATCCTTCGCGGGCGATCTCAGCCTCGAGGTCGGCAAGGTCGACGAATTGATCAGCCTGCCTGCGCAGCTCATCAGCGATCATCGGCGGCTGCGATTGCAGTGTCGAAACAATGCTAACTCTCCGGCCTTTTTCCTGCAAAGCCGCCACGAGAGATCGGAAATCGCCATCGCCGGAAAACAACACGATGTGATCGAGATTGTCAGCCAGCCGCATGGCATCGACCGACAGTTCGATATCCATGTTTCCTTTTACTTTGCGACGCCCAGCCGAATCCGTGAATTCTTTGGTCGGCTTTGTTACCATCGTATAGCCATTATAATCGAGCCAATCGATGAGTGGGCGGATCGATGAGTACTCTTGATCCTCAGCAAGCGCCGTATAGTAAAGAGCCCTTACTAATCGGCCTTTTTTCCGAAAATGCTCCAAAAGCCGCCTGTAATCGATATCGAAGCCAAGCGACTTTGAAGTCGCATATAGATTGGCACCGTCAATAAAGAGCGCAATGCGTTCACTGGGGTAAACCAACATTTGTCTTCCTCGGACCTAACAGCGAGCCTGAATGAAAAAGCGACGCTGGAGTTGACAATCGTCAATGTATTGAAAATAAATCTTGGCCATTCTGTGCCCTGATTACACTTCTAACACTTCACGCGGACAATCGGCAGCACCGACTGTAAAGCGCCTTGCGATAGATCAAAGTTTCGGACAACCACTCCAAAACGGGCTCAAAAAGCCGAATCCAACGTGGCGAATTGACACACACATGGACCGAAGCCGCATCCCGTTGGCGCCTGATTGAACACTCACGCCACCCAGTTAGACGTCCTATATTTGGCGCCTGCCTACTGGACATATAAGAACGGCTAGAAAAGGCCGCTCACAGATCCAACTGACTTTCTTTAGAGCCTAGCGCAATCAGCTAATCCAATTAGGACCCTAAGCGATGTCCACCCGCAGAACAAGTCATTACGCTGCGTAAGCGCACTTTCTCCGTGAACAAGCATGGCAAATGCCGAACAGAACATTCAGCCGAGACTGTCTGCATTGCGCTTTACCAGTTCGACCATGCTTGAACGTGCCTCAGGTAAGCTTTCACCCTTTGGACCGAACACATGCTTTTCAAGAAAATAGCCCACAAGACTTAAGCCATCGATGATGTCTTGTGGTTGCACAATCGCATTGCGGCCCTCAACCAGAAATTGCGGGAGTCGTAATAGTCGATCCGCATAACGCTCACCCGCCGCAGCTGAAACAGCCCGGCCCGACTTCGGCGAAACAAAAACAAGGCTATCATTGTTTCCCGTTGCCGCGCATTCTGATAGGTCCAACCCGAAACCGAGTTCCTGCAACAACGCCAATTCCCACCGCACCATTAATGCAGGCCAAACGCTATCGTCATCGAGAAAACCCAAAACAAACATTGTCACTTCGAAAAGATTGGAATGGGGATCGCGCTCGGGAAGCAATCGCAAAAGAGTACACAGCGAAGAAAGTGCTGCGAGCCGCAGCGGGCTCTCCATGGCCGTGGCCGCGTAACCGTGATGCAGTTCAAGCCGGAAATGCCCCAAATGATCGGCAAGCCGGGCACTCCAGTTCACGTCGACATGGTTGCCAATCTGAAGAACCGGTCGCATGCGGCGTGATCGCCCACCCTTGACGAGACCGCTGTAGCGCCCGTGGGTGCGCGAGAAAACATCTGCGATCGCTGAGGTTTCACCGTGCGCCCGGACGGAGAGCACTATACCTTCATCATGCCATTCCATGGTCGCGACGGCCAATCCTATGCGGACCGATGTGGCCCAGCCTCAAGTGTCGACGGCATTGCCGTCGGCCGGCGGCGCTAGTTTCCGCGGTCTTCGCGGCGGCGGCTTCTGCTTAATGGTGCACGGAACCGCATGGGCGACGCAATCGAATCGGCCGCCGTAGGGGACGCATCTTAGCACTTTGAGGTTGGCGATTCGCCAGCTTGGATGTGGGATCTGTGCAGACTTCGCCTTTCGGGTCCAGTCTCTGATCGCCGCCCGCTTGGCCTCAATCTCACGCGCTGCCGAACCGACGTCGCTGGTCACATGGCCTCTGCAGACGCGAACGGCGGCCCAAGCGGCATCCGCAGACACCACGCCAACTGCTGCGATGGTCCCGACCATGCAAGAAAACACCATGCCGGACTGCACCTGGCTCAGCGGCCCATTCTTTGCCAATCCATAGCCTGGTGCCACGTTCAGTCCTTTGGAAAATTCAATCCCAAATCCTGGTAGCGCGCCGGGTCGTTTCCCCACCCCTCACGCACCTTGACGAAAATGAACAGATGCACGGGAGTTTCGACAATACCCTGCAGTTCCTTGCGGGCTTCGCTCGACACCTGCTTAATTGCGCTCCCGCCCTTGCCAAGCACGATCTTCTTCTGGCTGTCGCGCTCGACATAGATCGTCTGCTCGATCCGCACCGAGCCATCCTTCAACTGCTTCCAATCCGACGTTTCAACGCTGATCGAATAGGGCAACTCGTCATGCAGGAGATGATAAATGCGCTCACGTGTGATTTCAGCAGCGAGCAAGCGCAACGGAATATCGCTGATATCGTCCTCGGGATAGTGCCACGGACCCGGCGGGACAACATCGGCAAGGTACGTCTTGAGGTCCTCAACGCCGCTATTGTTGAGCGCTGAAATCATAAAAACTCGCTCAAACGGAACAACCTCATTCAGACTTGAAGCAAGCTTCAAAAGATCCGCCTTGTCCCGAACTCGGTCGACTTTATTGAGTAAGAGCACCGACCGCGCGTTCGTCACCTTCAGTTTCCCGATAATGCGTTCGACATCCTCATCCACCCCACGCGCCGCATCGACAATCAGGGCGACAATATCCGCATCCCCGACGCCGCTCCAAGCCGACTCCACCATCGCCCGGTCTAATCTGCGGCGGGGTGCGAATATCCCCGGCGTGTCAATAAAGACGAGCTGACTGTCTCGCGACATGGCAATACCGCGAACCGGCATTCGGGTTGTCTGAACCTTGCGGCTGACGATCGTCACTTTCGCGCCCACGAGCGCATTGACCAGCGTCGACTTGCCCGCGTTCGGGGCGCCGATAATGGTAACAAACCCGCAGCGGGTCTGACCGCTAGGCGCCACAGCATCCCCCCCCCCC
>Ga0209013_10004535_pt1 | contig 12169 bp, 9 predicted proteins | sample Cruoilmetagenom2_FD_187291 | JGI IMG/M metagenome (GOLD analysis project Ga0209013, IMG submission 187291) | Oil polluted marine microbial communities from Coal Oil Point, Santa Barbara, California, USA - Sample 2 (SPAdes) (version 2) | ecosystem: Environmental > Aquatic > Marine > Oil seeps ...
AACCTATAAAAGCAGTGCCTTTTTGATACTTTGGGTGATATTTACCCAGCTTTTACATATCGCTTGCATGTATATTCCTTTTATGCAAAATGTACTTTCGACTCAACCCGTCTCTTTTGATACATGGTTAGTACTTGCAGTAGTTGCATTTGGTCTTGTTTTGATTATGGAAGTAGATAAGTGGTTGATGTTAAAAAAGAAACCTATATAAACTTTTGTATCATAGAAATATATACTCTTGGTTTATGATACATTTTTCAATAGATACTCAATCCATTTGCGTATCTCAATCATACCAAATACCCACAATGCCAATAAGCCTATCATCGTAAGTGACTCAGCATTTAATGGCAATGTATGAAACACATCTGAAAGTAGATAAATCGCAAACAGCTGCAGTATCAGTCCTATTCCTATACCATAAAAAATATATGGATTGATCTGTAATGATCTTTTAATATTTTTTAAAAAGGGTTCATGCTCTTTGAGTGACTGCAAACCATTGATCCATGTAGCGATGACAAAAGCTGTAAAAAGTGTGGATATGGCACTCTCTTTTCCATAGTGATCCAGCATCCATACATATAAGAAAAGTGAACCTAAACTGATGACGAGAGCGGCATAAAGTACCCGTAAAAGCTGTGTTTTGTCTAAAAATTGTTTGTGCAGTTTGGTTGGTGCTCTGTTCATGACATCTTCTTCATCTTTTAAAAATGGAAAGGTTTTATCCAATGCACTGTCTGCAACAAGATTGATCCATAAGATCTGTACTGGGTAAAGCGGCAGTGGCAGTGCCATTAAGATCGCACCAGTGATAAGGATGACTTCATCCAAACTTGTAGAGACGAGAAAATAGATCGCTTTGCGTATATTACCGGCAATAGTGCGACCCTGCTTGATCGCATCGACGATGACAGAGAGATTGTTGTCTGCAAGTACCATTTTTGCAGTAGATTTTGCTGCATCAGTACCGTCTCCCATGGCAATCCCCAGATCTGCAGCTTTTAGAGCCGGCACGTCATTGGCTCCATCACCTGTAACAGCAACGATCTCTCCTAGTTTTTGCAGTGCTTTGACGATGCGGTATTTATGTTCGGGAAGTACTCTTGCCCAAACAGTAACCTTTGGTAAGATCTTCTCCAGTTCCTCATCATCCATATCATTGAGCTCTTTGCCCGTAATAACCAGATCTCCCTCTTTATATATATCGACAGATTTTGCAACAGCGGCAGCGGTGAGGGGATTATCTCCTGTGATCATCATCACTTTGACTCCGGCTTTTTGTGCCGTTTGCACTGCCTCTAAAACCCCCTCTTTTGGAGGATCTAAAAAGCCTACCAATCCTACAATCTCAATTTGCCATTTATCAATATCATCTGTCGTATATTCTCCCATCCCTAATGCAATAACTCTTAAACCATTGGAAGCCAACTTATCATGCTCTTTTTCAAGAGTCCCAAAATCTTCCTGATTCGTGGCAAACTGTTTAAGTGATTCAAAAGCACCTTTGACAAAGATTTTATGCTCTTTTTGGATCATGTTAGAGCTTGCCATCAGTCTATGTTTGGTATCAAAAGGATAGAGGTTCACACGTGGATATTTTTGTCTGATACTTTGATACTCTTTGCCGACCCAGAGTGCAAGAGCAGTATCTACTGGATCTCCTTTCCCCTCTATCGATTCATTGGCAAGCGCTGAAACGGTTTGTGAAAAGGTCTCATGAAGAGAAAAAACTTCTTCTACCTTGAGTTTGCCCTGTGTAATAGTACCGGTTTTATCAGAAGCGATCACCGTAGCGCTGCCCAGAGTTTCAACAGAAGGCAAATGACGGATATATACTTTTCTGACACTGAGTGTCATTGCACCTATCGTAAGTACCAGTGTTACTACGATCGGTAAACCTTCCGGTACGGCAGAAACCAGTTCAGCAATGATCAGATAAATCACTTCGATGATCTCTCTGCCTTGCCAAAGGGCAAGGATAGCAGTTAACGCAATCATTGCAAGTAAAATAAACATATGTTTTTTGATAAAAACTTCTAGTGCTTTGGTTAATGGTGTCTCAGGAGACTCTTCTTCTGCTTTACCCGCAATAGATGCAAGATAAGTCTTTTGGGCGGTAAATACGACAAACCCTTCTGCTTTGCCTTTGGTTACCGTAGTACCAGACAGTGCCATATTGTCCAATTCATAGGGAAGTGTTTCCTTAGGCAGGGTAAGATTCGCATCTTTTTGTACCGGTACAGACTCTCCTGTAAGAATCGATTCATCAATCACCACTCCCTTTGTGTCAAAGAGACGTATATCAGCAGGTACAATATCTCCCTCACTCAAAATGATGACATCTCCGGGTACGAGTTCAGTAGAAGGGATGGCAAATATCTGATTTTCACGTTTGACTTGCGTTTTGCTTTGGGTTAGTTTTTTCAGTGCTTTAATGGATGAGAGTGCTTTAACTTCCTGCCAAAACCCGATGAATGAATTGATCAGGATGATAAGCAGTATCAGCAATCCTTCATGCAGTTTTCCCAAAAAGAGAGAAAGCACAGCAGCAACTACCAGTACATAAACTAAAGGGCTTTTAAACTGCGAGAGAAGGAGTCTAAAAAAATTGTGCTTTTTTTCTTGAATTTCATTTAACCCATAGATTGAGAGGTTTTTTTCTACAGCAGCACTATTTAATCCCTCTTTTGAGGTTTCCAACTGTTCTGCCAATGATTCAAGCGTTTCAAAATGAGGATGTTCTGGAATAGTCATTGTTTGTCCCTACATTTATATTTTTAATTAAAAGCATTTTAGAAAAGATACGACCCAAAAACTGATATTTAGAACAAATCTTCTCTATCCTTTTTATATCATTATCTTTTCATATTGTAATCTTTTAAACTTCTAAACCAAGCCAATTCATCCAAATCTTCCCATGGATACTCCGCATATCCGATCTGCCCTTTTGCAGCGATATCGGCATACAGGAAACTCTCTTTACTTGGATGATCCAGACCAAACCTCTGCGTGATCCACCTAGGAGTAAGTGGAAATTTATCAGCAATGATCTGTGACAGTTCCTCATCTTTCATTTCTGTCAGACTTGTATGCTGTGTATCAACCGTGACGGAAGCAGGTCTAGGTTCAGCGATCACATAGGAGAGCTGTATGAGCGCCTTTTTAGCTAAGCCTGCAGCAACGATGTGTTTGGCTAACCACCTTGCGGCATAGAGTGCTGTCCGATCGACTTTGGTGTAGTCTTTGGAGCTTTGGGATCCACCGCCTATGGGTGCATAACCACCATAGGTATCACAAACCACCTTTCTGCCGGTCAAACCTGAATCTGCGATGGGTGAATGTTGAACGAACCTTCCCGTATTGTTGATATAAAATGCTATCTTGTCCTCATCAAAGTGCCCTGCTTCAAATTTCACGTCCTCTCTGATGATCTTTTTGACTAACTTCTTGACTTCTTCTTGTTCCACAGCTTTGTTATGTGAAATTGCCACAATGATCTTTGCGATGTGTTGGGGGTTACAATTATCAAAATTCTCTTTAGTATCGTAATCCATCACCACTTGAGTTTTAAGATCCACACCGAAAGTATCCGGATGCTTGAGAGCATACGCATACAATACATCTCGTATTTCTCTAGTATAGGAAAAGGCTGTAGGCATATAATCTTCACGTTCACTTGTTGCATAACCAAACATCATCCCTTGATCTCCAGCCCCTATCTCACCCTCTTCTTTGACCACTCCCATCGTGATATCCGGAGATTGTCTACTGACATAGACTTGAATATCTGTCTCTTCAGGAAAAAGCGTTTCACCTCTCTCAAATCCAACTTCAGGATACCCTATCTGTTTTAATGCTTTTTTGGCGATCTCTTCATAAAAAGCAGGATCAAGAGAAACTTTGGTTTTCACTTCACCGCCTATGATAATATGCTTACCGCTTATAAATACTTCTGTTGCCACTTTAGAATCAGGATCAAGTTGAAGCAAGGTATCAACAATAGAATCGGCAATAATATCGGCACATTTATCCGGGTGTCCAGCTGAAACAGCCTCTGAAGCAAAAAGATACATACTATTTCTCCTTTTTCTTAATAGTAACAAATTTAGTGAGTATTTTCAACGTTTCTCTTGTATTGTTTTTAAAAATATTTCTTTATCTTCATTATTATGGAAGACAAAACTTGCTTCCATATCATCTCTCTCTTCTAAAAAATCCTTAACCGTTTCATAGGCTATACGTGCAGCTTCCGCTTTGGGGTAGCCATATATACCTGTAGATATAGCCGGGAAAGCAATATCTCTACACCCAAGTTTGACGGCTATCTTAAGTGCGTTAATGTAGCATGATGCTAAAAGTAAAGCACAATTGTTACCGCATTGATGATAGATAGGCCCTACGGTATGGATGACATACTTTACCGATAGATTTCCTGCTGTTGTCGCCACAGCTTCTCCCGTAGGTAGGCCATCCAGGTACTTCTCTTTTCGGATCTTTCGGCAATCTTCAAGGATCTGAGCACCTCCTGCTCTGTGTATCGCTCCATCCACACCGCCACCACCCATGAGTGAACTGTTAGCTGCATTGACAATGGCACAAACGTTCTCTTTTGTAATGTCCCCGGTTTTTATGATGATCTTATCCATCATTTTGCCTTTCAAAAAGATTTATCCTATAATATCATAAAGCATGACAGAATAAGCAATATAAGGGAACCTATGGAAAATCTATCTATCCTAACCATACTTAAAGCCTCTGGTGGATTGGGTATCTTTCTGCTCGGTATGATCGTTATGACGGATGGACTGCGTTCTTTAGCCGGAGATGCGATCAGAAATGCTTTGATGCGTTTTACCCGGAGTCCTTATTCGGGTGCAACAACAGGTGCAATCAGTACTGCACTGCTTCAATCTTCAAGTGCTACAACAGTTGCGGCTGTCGGATTTGTCGGTGCAGGGTTGATGACCTTTCCCCAGACACTGGGTGTCATATTTGGTGCCAATATAGGTACGACGATTACCGGCTGGATGATTGCCCTACTTGGTTTTAAATTCCCGCTTGGTACGATCGTACTGCCTATCATACTTCTTGGTGTGATACTCAAACTTTTTTTTAAAGATAAAACCGCTTCATTTGGTTATACATTGGCTGGTTTTGGCTTGATCTTTGTTGGAATTTCCGTACTGCAAGAAGGAATGAGTGGTTTTGAAGGGATCATCACTCCTGAAAACTTGCCTTCAGATTCACTGTTAGGGATGCTAAAACTGGTCGCACTGGGTATCATTGCCACATTCATCACTCAATCTTCAAGTGCCGGTGTTGCAGCGACACTGACAGCACTCTATGTAAATGCGATCAACTTTGAGCAGGCAGCTGCACTGGTCATCGGTATGGATGTCGGAACCACAGTGACTGCCGCAATGGCTTCGATTGGAGGATCCGTAAATGTTCGTCGAACAGGATTCTCACATGTAATCTACAATCTATTTACCGGAGTGATGGCCATCTTCCTGATCACCCCCTATATCTATCTATGGGAGACCTTGGCAACAGGTGCTTTGCTGCAAAATGCAGAAATTGCCCTTGTCGCTTTTCATACTTTTTTTAATACACTTGGTGTCCTGATCATTCTGCCCTTTACCCATCAATTTGCACACCTGATAGAAAAGATCATCCCATCTAAAGAACCAATATTTACCGAGAAACTGGATAAGAGATTATTTCAAGAACCAAATTTGGCACTGGAAGCTGCACGTATTTCAGCACAGTATGAGTTCATTGCACTTCTACAGCATATCAACTTTATCCTGGGAGATATGAAATATGGCAAAAAATCCAATCTGACACTGCTCCAATCATCCTTGGATAAAACACATCACTATATAGATGAGATAAATCCAAAGCAGGAAAAACATGCCAAGTGGAAAAAATTGATATCTCTGATACATATACTCGATCATGAACAACGCCTTCACGAACGTTGTGAAGAGGAGGAATACAGAGCCAGACTTGTACAAAAATCTCCAGATCTGCACAGTGAACATCAGCATTTGATCACTAGCAACAATGAAATCATCTCTGCCATTTCTTCCAAAAGATTTTCCGATGCCAGAAAGTATGCCCGGATAAACGAAAAACTTATCAAAAAATCTATGGAGCCTTATAGAAACATGATAGCAGAGAAGATGGCTAAAGATGAGATCAGTATACCATCAGGAACCAGCAAGCTTGAAGCGGCCAGATGGCTTATTCGGGTAAGTCATCATATAGCACGCATTACGTTCCATATGGAAAAAGCAGTTTTATATACTGCAAAGTAATTTTTAAACGAGTTTGATAATGGTTTTTCTCTTAACCGATTTCAGTCATTATATTGCGTTATATATCTTAGGGTATAATACAAAAGTTAAGGAGAAAACTATGCCAAAATCACACAAACTAGTTTATAGTATTTATGTTGTTATTTGGATCATCATGGCGATCAATCCTAAATATCCTCAGGATTGGCTTCTTGAAAATGTATTGGTTTTTCTTGTTTTTCCTTTCATTGTATGGATGGATAAAAGACATAACTATAGCCTTCTAAGTATTATATTACTTCTCATATTTGCCTCTTTGCACTCTTTAGGATCACATTACACCTATGCAGAGATGGAACATTTTAATGGTATCACACAGTTTTTTGGCTTTGAGAGGAACCATTTTGATCGACTGGTACACTTTCTCTTTGGATTGCTTCTTTTCAGGATACTTTTTGAAATGATCACCCCTGGTATAGCCACTATTAAAACAGCTCTACTTTTTACCTTTACGATGATCGTTACCATCTCTGCACTGTATGAAATCCTTGAATGGTTTGCAGTACTACTCTTTCACCCTGGACTTGGTACTGCATTTTTAGGAACACAGGGAGACATGTGGGATGCACAACAAGATACACTTGTTGCGACTATCGGTGCTTTGATCAATATTATTTTTTATCAAAGTTATGAGAAGTTATTGCTAGAAAAGAGATTATCAAAACCTTTAGATTAAGTCTCTTTTGCTTTACAGACCCAATGCCTTTTTCTTATATTTTAAAACCCGTCCATCATCATCTGCAAGATATACATTTCCTTTATTATCAAAAGCTATACCTTCCCAAGCACCTGAAGGTAATTTAATTTTTTGTACACTCTTCTTCTTTTGAAGGTTATACTTGATCAAAAGATCTTCCTTGTCACTGACCATATAAAGATAGCCATCATAATAGGTAAGTCCCGCTGTATCAGCAATATGATGTTCGATAACATCAACAATCCTGGAAGGGTAAGGGGTCAGTTTAACTACAGCGATGAAAGATTTTTTTTTCTTTTTGGATTGTTTGGCCAAATACAAGAAATTACCTGCTTTTGCAATGCCTTCTACTCCTGCTTTTTTATCAAATAGAGGAAGTTTTTTGCCGTTATACATGGTATCTAAAGGAACTTTTTTCTTTTTCCCTGTATTTGTATCAACGATTAAAATACCTTTGTTTTCACGTACAAAAATAAGTGTATCATCTTCACAGACTACACCTTCAAGATCATATTTACCTAACTTCTTTTTCTGAAGCACCTTTCCTTTTTTGTTGATCTCATAATATCTTCCTTCATCATTGGCTACAATAAGTGTATCGTATTTACTGCAGTAACTTATCCCTGAAGCTTCTGGAATTTTTGCAATTTCCTCTCCCACAAGATTACCACAGGAGACAAACAATAATGCAAGAGGCACAAACAGATAATATCTCATTTATGGCTTTCATATTCCATACCGAGTTTTAGCAGGTCACTGTTGATTTGATATTTTTTAAAAGCAACATCATCTATATGCTTGTGATGAAACCCACAACCACTATAACATACTACACTACATCTTTTCCCTTCAATCAGGCCATCTATAGCGTGTGTCACGAAATTAAAAGCCATGAGACGATCATAGACTGTAGGATTGCCTCCACGTTGTATGTGACCCAGGACCATAATACGGGATTCGATACCTATCTCTTCTTCAAACCACTGAGCAATCTGCTCTGAATTCTTCAAAGCTTCAGAGACAACAGCAATAAAATACTCCCTACCCTCTTTGATCTGATTTTTAAAACACTCTTTGTAATTGTCCAACTCATAAGGTATCTCTGGTATAAGACACATCTCTGCTCCAGATGTGAGTGCTGAAACAAGTGCCAGATAACCACACTCTCTTCCCATCGCCTCTATGACAAAAGCACGACTAAATGATGAAGCTGTATCACGGATAGAATCTATGGAAAATTTAATCACATTCAGTGCTGTGTCAACACCCAGACAGTACTCTGTTCCGGCTATATCATTATCGATGGTAGACGGTATACCGCTAAATCCTATACCTTCACTCTCTTCACTAAGTTTCTGCATCCCTTTAAACGAACCATCTCCACCCAAAACAACCAAATACTCTATTTGATGAGACTTGAGGTTATCAAGAGCCTGTTTACGATATGACTGTTCCATAAAGCGTTTGGAACGTGATGTATGTATCTTGGTCCCCCCACGGGAGATGATACCCGAAACATCACTGTAGCCCGCCTGATAGATCTTGTTGTCTATCAATCCTTCAAAACCATTATCAACAAAATACGGTGTAAGTCCTTTTGCTATGCTATATTCAACAAAACGTTTTAGTGCAGCATTCATTCCTGAAACATCACCACCTGAACAGAGTATGGCTATATTTTTCATGCTTTGCCTTTTAAAATCAAGATAATAAATTATAACATTAAAACTATTCTATGTATAATATCCATAGAGGTTATTAGTATGAAAAAAGAATCAAAAGAGTATTCTGAAACGTTAAAGCAGATCAAAGCCATTATAAGTGATCCTAGTTACGAGGTTGCTGAGGATGATAAGAACTTTCTCTGTTCTGATGAAGCCAGAGGAGTAAGGCTTCAACTTGATTATCTCAAAGCAGAAGTCAAAATGCAAAAGCAAGGTATTGACCATACCATTGTGGTATTTGGAAGTGCCCGTATCGTTGAATTTGACACTGCTATGAAAGAGCTGAAAAAGATTGAGAAAAAGTTGGAGAAGTCTCCACATTCTGAGGAACTCTTAAGTGCATTGAAAAAAGCCGAAAGTATGATAAGAAAGAGTCTCTATTATGATGAGTCACGTAAGTTTGGTCAACTTGTCGGAAAAAGTGGTACAGGTCCTGAAGATTGTCATGTGACGTTGATGACAGGTGGTGGACCAGGCATAATGGAAGCAGCCAATCGTGGTGCATTGGATGTCGGTGCTAAATCTATAGGGCTTAATATTGAACTATCTCATGAACAGTTTCCAAATCCATACATTACCCCTGAGCTTTGTTTCCAGTTTCGCTATTTTGCTATACGTAAATTGCACTTTATGCAACGAGCAAAAGCTCTGGTTATCTTTCCCGGTGGTTTTGGTACACTCGATGAACTCTTTGAGATATTGACACTGATACAAACCATGAAAAGCCCTTCTATACCTATTGTTTTACTAGGAAAAGAATATTGGAAAAGAGTTGTTGACTTTGAATTTTTAAAAGAAGAAGATGTCATTTCAGCAAGTGATCTTGACATGGTTATCTCTGTAGATAATGCTGATGAGGCTTGGGAAAAGATCATCGGATGGCATGAAGAAAACAAAACGCCACTCTTTTAAAGTTATAATTTATAATAATATTGTTATATTTGGCAAAAAAGGTATAAGATGGAAATCACTCCCTTTTTAGAAGCATTGTGGCAACTGAGTGTTGCTATGGCACCATATATCCTCTTTGGGCTTCTTTTTGCCGGGATTTTACATGAACTTGTTCCAGATAGCATTGTCACCAAACACTTAGGTAAAGACACCATCTCTTCCGTGGTTAAATCAACGGTATTTGGCATTCCTCTTCCTGTCTGTTCCTGTGGTGTTATCCCCTTAGCTACTTCCATCAAAAAATCTGGTGCAAGTAAAGGTGCGACCCTCTCTTTTTTGATCTCAACTCCTATCACAGGAGTGGATTCCATCATGGCTACGTATGGAATATTTGGATGGATATTTACCATTTATCGTGCCATTACTTCCATGATCATTGCAATGGTCGCAGGTATCTTGACAAACATTTTTGATAAAGAAGATGAAATTAAAAAACCTGCTTTCTCTGCTGTTACACCACAATCTAATACATTTATTATAAATACTCCTAAAGAAGAAAGCTGTTGCTCTACAGATAGCTGTTGTGACAATGAGAGTGGAAGTAAAAAGTTTTCATTTATCACTGCGATGAAGTATGCTTTTGTGACCTTGCTTGGTGATATAGCCAAACCACTCTTTTGGGGACTTCTATTAGGTGCGCTTATCACTGTAGCTATCCCTGAAAACTTAAGTGAAGTCCTTAAAGAGTATAGTTGGTTCTCATACCTTATTGTTATAGCTATTGCTGTACCGATGTATGTCTGTGCCACAGCCTCCTTACCCATCGCAGCAGGACTTATGCTCTCTGGTGTAAGTGCAGGAGCTGCATTTGTTTTTCTCTGTGCAGGTCCTGCAACAAATACAGTGACTATCGGAGTAGTTAAAAAGATGCTGGGTTCTCGTTCATTGGCTATCTATCTGGGAAGTATCGTCATTGGAAGTATACTTTTTGGGCTAGGACTGGATTATATTTTTGATATCACATCCATAGACCCTGCTTCACTCATACACCTGCATGAAGAAGCCAGTATCATTGCTACTGTTAGTGCCGTTATCCTTTGGGTATTTGTGCTGTGGTTTGTTGCAAAGCCTTACTTTGTAAAAAAAGATGAGTGTAGTGATGGAAGTTGCTGTTCATAACTCTTTGTACTCATATAACCCTCTTCCATAAAACAAAAAGCACCATTACGCTATAATCGCGACAATATAACATCACGATGATTGGATAACTCATGAGCGAAACAGAAAAAAAAGCAGTATATAACCCAAAAGAAGTAGAAGATAGCTACTACAAACTATGTGAAGAGCGTGGTTACTTTGAGATAGAGGGTAACAAAAGTATTCAAGAAAAGGGAAAGAACTTCTCTATTATGATGCCTCCTCCAAATGTTACGGGATCATTACACATCGGTCATGCACTGACATTTACACTGCAAGATATCATCACCCGTTACAAGCGTATGGATGGGTTTAAAACGCTTTGGCAGCCTGGTACTGATCACGCAGGTATAGCAACACAGAACATCGTAGAGAAACAACTCTTGGCTGAAGGTACGACGAAAGAAGAGCTTGGTCGTGAGAAGTTTTTAGAGCGTGCTTGGTTACAAAAAGAGACAAGTGGTGGGAACATCGTACATCAGATGAGAAAGCTTGGGGTCACTCCTGCATGGAAACGTGAACGCTTTACGATGGATGAAGGACTTAAAGAAGCGGTTAAAGAAGCCTTTGTTTCTCTTTATAATGAAGGTCACATTACACAAAATAACTATATGGTCAACTGGTGTACGCATGATGGTGCATTGTCTGACATTGAAGTAGAACACGATGAGGTAAATGGTAAATTTTATACGATGATATATAAATTTGCTGATGGAAGCGGAGAGCTTGAAGTAGCCACTACCAGACCTGAGACTTACTTTGGAGATACTGCTATCATGGTACACCCTGATGATAGTCGCTATACGGACATCGTAGGCAAGGATGTTCTTTTACCATTGACGGACAGAACCATAAAGGTCATTACCGATGAACATGTAGATATGGAGTTTGGAACGGGTGTGGTTAAGGTAACCCCTGCACACGACCAAAATGACTATGCTGTAGGTAAAAGGCATGATCTGGAGTTCATTAAAGTCTTTGATGAAAAAGGGATTTTAAATGACTACTGTGGAGAGTTTGCAGGCTTAGAGCGTCTAGAGGCACGTCCGGTCATAGTAAAAGCACTTGAGAATGCCGGACATATAGTTAAAATAGAAGAGCATATCCATCAAGTAGGACACTGTTACAGATGTAAAAATATTGTTGAACCTTTTATCTCTCAACAGTGGTTTTTAAGTGAAAAGATAGCTGAGAACTCCATAAAAGAGACTAAAAAACACAACAACTTCCACCCTTCTCACTGGATAAACTCTTACACAGCATGGATGGATGAACTTCGTCCTTGGTGTATCTCTCGT
>Ga0209013_10004536_pt1 | contig 12168 bp, 12 predicted proteins | sample Cruoilmetagenom2_FD_187291 | JGI IMG/M metagenome (GOLD analysis project Ga0209013, IMG submission 187291) | Oil polluted marine microbial communities from Coal Oil Point, Santa Barbara, California, USA - Sample 2 (SPAdes) (version 2) | ecosystem: Environmental > Aquatic > Marine > Oil seeps ...
CTCGTAATTACCCATTTGCCTGTCGGGGCGGTAATAGGCGCTACCGCTTTTCTTAAATAGGAGGTAATCATATGGAATGGTTTAATGTTGGTAAAATTGTAAATACTCATGGCATTTGGGGAGAGATCCGTGTCATTTCTTCGACGGACTTTCCAGATGAACGTTTTGAAGTAGGAAGTGAACTAGCCCTTCATAAAGCGGATGGTTCTAAACCGATTACCGTTAAAGTTGCTAGTCATCGTAAGCATAAAAACTTCAATTTATTGACATTCGAAGGCTATGCGCTATTAAAAGACGTAGATGGATTCAGAAATGCAATATTAAAAGTTTCAGAAAAATATTTGTCTGACTTAGAAGAGAATGAATTTTATTTTCATGAAATTATTGGATGTACGGTTGAATCTACAGATGGTGATGTAATTGGTGAAGTGACGGAAATTCTTCAAACGGGAGCAAATGATGTTTGGACAGTCAAACCTAAACAAGGTAAAACACATTATATACCGTATATTGAAGATGTCGTAAAATCGATAGATATTAAGAATAAAAAAATTACAATTGAAGTATTAGACGGTTTATTGTCATGATGAATATTCATATACTTTCACTTTTTCCTGAAATGTTCACAGGTGTATTTGGAACATCTATATTGAAAAAAGCACAGGAAAAAGAGAAGGTTAGATTGAACATCATTAACTTTCGAGACTTCTCTGGTAATAAGCACAACAAAGTCGATGATTATCCATACGGTGGTGGAGCGGGGATGGTATTGAAACCGGACCCGATCTTTGATGCAGTGGATTCGATTACGAACAAAAGTAAGAAAGAACCACGAATCATTTTACTTTGCCCGCAAGGAGAACAATTTTCACAAAAAAAAGCTGAAGAGCTCGCACAAGAAGAGGAACTTATTTTCATTTGTGGACACTACGAAGGTTATGATGAGCGCATACGAGAACATTTAGTAACAGATGAAATCTCACTAGGAGATTTCGTTATGACTGGTGGAGAACTAGCAGCAATGACAATAGTCGATAGTGTAGTTCGACTATTACCAAATGTTTTGGGGAATTCGGAATCACATGAATTGGATTCTTTTTCTACTGGTTTGTTAGAACACCCACACTATACTCGTCCTGTTGAATTTCGGGGCTTTAAAGTTCCTGATGTTTTATTATCCGGTAATCACGCAGTAATTGATAAATGGAGAAGAGAGCAATCTTTAAAGCGTACGCTCGAAAGAAGACCGGAACTGTTAGTTTCAGCTAATTTAAGTGTGGAAGATAAAAAAATGATTCAAAAATTAAAAGACGAATAAATTTTGTTTTTGCATTGCATCTGGTAATATATTGTGGTATATTCTACTATGTACTTCTATGGGGAGTACTGATTTTGGATGTTCCGCTGCAACAGAAAATGGGTGTAAGAGCATTCTACAAGAGGAGAGAAAATCATGCAAAACATTATTTCAGCAATTACTAAAGAACAATTACGTACAGATCTTCCTACATTCCGTCCAGGTGACACAGTCCGTGTACACGTTAAGATAGTTGAGGGAACTCGTGAACGTATCCAAATGTATGAAGGTGTTGTAATTCAACGTCGTGGAGGCGGAATCAGTGAAACTTTCACAGTACGTAAAATTTCTTACGGTGTTGGGGTTGAACGTATATTCCCAGTACACACACCAAAAATTGCAAACTTAGAAGTTATTCGTCACGGTAAAGTTCGTCGTGCTAAATTGTTCTACCTACGTGAACTTCGTGGTAAAGCAGCTCGTATTAAAGAACTTCGTCGTTAATAAAAAAGCAACAATTGATGTTGTAGTAAAGGTGAATTCACTTTTGCTGCAACATTTTTTATTTTTCAGACGGGCAAAAAAGCAGCCATTCTTTTTGCTTGATGTAGGTTTTCCTTGTACAATATAGACAGTAGATAAAGGGGGCAAGCTGATGGAACAAGCTAAGAAAGAGAAGAATGAGATATGGGAATGGTCAAAAGCTCTCCTAATCGCTTTTGCTATTGCAGCAATTATTCGCTTCTTGTTATTTACACCAATTGTTGTGGACGGTGAATCTATGATGCCGACTTTAGAAAATGGTGACAGGATGGTTGTTAATAAAATAGGATATATCGTTGGAGAACCAGATCGTTTTGATATAGTAGTCTTTCATGCTCCAGAACAAAAAAATTACATAAAACGTGTAATAGGGCTTCCTGGTGACCATATTGAGTTTAAAAATGACCAACTCTTAATTAACGGTAAAGAAGTACCAGAGCCATATTTAGATCAATACAAAAGCGAAATCACCGAGGGTACATTGACGGATGATTTTACACTAGAAGAAACACTTGCCCAAGTGAAAAAAATCCCTGAAGGATATATTTTCGTAATGGGGGACAATAGAAGATTTAGTAAAGATAGTCGACATATTGGCCTTGTTGCCATTGATGAAGTGATTGGAAATACGAGTCTTGTCTTTTGGCCTCTGAATGAAATAGGTATTGTGAAGTAAATAAAGGAGTGTCAAAATGACGATACAATGGTTTCCTGGTCACATGGCCAAGGCAAGAAGAGAAGTAACAGAGAATTTAAAAATGGTAGATATTATTTTTGAGTTAGTTGATGCGCGATTGCCGTTATCATCTAGAAATCCGATGATTGATGAAGTAGTTCATCAAAAAACAAGATTACTGATCTTAAATAAAGTCGACATGGCCGATGAAGCACAGACAAGAAAGTGGATAGCCTATTTTGCCTCAAAAGGGCTCCCAGCAGTCGCGATTAATTCATTAGAAGGAAAAGGGCTCCAAGCAGTTTTTAAACTCGCTAAAGAGCTTCTAAAGCCTAAATGGGTGCGTATGGAGTCTAGAGGTATTAAACCTCGAGCAATAAGAGCAATGATTGTAGGAATTCCGAACGTTGGAAAATCAACATTGATTAATCGATTTGCTAAAAAAAATCTTGCGAAAACAGGAAATACTCCTGGGGTTACAAAAAGACAACAATGGATAAAGGTAGAGAGAGAAATCGAACTACTAGATACACCTGGTATTCTTTGGCCGAAGTTTGAAGACCAGGAAATTGGATATAAGCTAGCTCTAACAGGAGCCATTAAAGATGCTGTTATTAATATGGAAGACTTAGCTATATACGGTCTTCGGTTTTTACAAGAGCACTATCCGAATCGTTTGGAAGAACATTATAAAATGAGTGCGGTTAGTGATGATTTGGAAGTAACGTTTGATCATATTGGTAACCTCAGAAGAGCTTATTCTAACGGAACAGAAATTGATTATGACAAAGTAGCTGAACTAATTGTTCGAGATGTTCGGAATCTTCGTCTTGGAAGATTAACTTTTGACTTTGTAAGTGACATAACTGAATAACAGAAAGAAAATCGCCCTTTTTACCAGTTGGTAGAAGGGCGATTCTTGATTTTTCTCCAAACTTGCCGATACATAAAATAAATTAAGATAAAGAAAGCTGAAGTGAATTAGAATGTTAAGTCTTAAAGAAATGAAAGAAAAATTTGCCAATGCTACTGAGTCAGAGGCATGGATGGATGAGGTAGAAAATGATCATCGAGTAGGAGCCAAAAAATTATATGGCTCCTGGCTAAATAAACAAAAGTTACGCATGTTAGAAAAGCAAGAGCATCAAGAAAAAGTAATGTTTGATGCAAGTTATCGAAAACTTGGAACCGATTTAGTTGCAGGAGTCGATGAAGCGGGGAGAGGGCCATTAGCTGGACCTGTTGTAACAGCAGCGGTTATCTTAGGCGAAAATATAGAACAATTAATTGGAGTTAATGATTCAAAACAAATTTCAAGAGAGAGCCGTAATAATTTAGCCCAATTAATAAAAGAAAATGCACTTAGTTACTCAATCCACTTTCAATCTGTAAATAAAATAGATGAACTTAATATTTATGAGGCAACAAAGCAATCTATGACAGAAGCTGTACTTAGTTTGAATATACGGCCGTCTGTTGTAATTGTAGATGCGATGAAGCTACCAATTAATATAGAAACGCACTCCATAATAAAAGGAGATGAAAAAAGCTTAGCAATTGCTGCTGCATCTATATTAGCGAAAACAGCAAGAGATAACTATATGGATCTATTACATGAAGAATATCCAATGTATTGTTTCAATAAACATGCAGGTTATGGAACAAAACTACATGTAGAGATGCTCCACACATACGGACCAACTGAACATCATCGGAAAACATTTGAACCAATAAAAACTATGATTAAGAAAAGCGAAAGCGCAATCGTCTGCCCTGACAGGAAAGGCTAAGGTTGCTGGCGCTAGACAAGAAATGAGGTGAAAAGATGTCTTCAACTTATTTTTCTTCCATTCAATCCCAACCTGTTCAACAAAGTACTTCCAATAGAATGTTGCCTTTGAAAGAAGGCCAGGTGATTCATGGGTCAATTATCAAGCTTTTTCCAAACGAAACGGCCGAATTACAAATAGGCACTCAAAAAGTGATAGCTAAACTAGAAATACCCCTTCAAGCGGGGAATGCTCACTTCTTTCAAGTGACGAAATCAGAGCCAAACCTCCAATTAAAAGTTGTTTCAGAGCCGCTTATCCAGTCCAATTCATCTTCTCAAGCTACAGTTCAACTAATGAAGGCCATGAATTTGTCCAATACGAAAGAGATGCAAGTAGCGGTACAATTCTTTTTAAAAGAGCAAATTCCAATAGCCAAAGATCAATTAATACAAGCCGAACAACTATTGAAACAGCTTCCGACAAATGTAACGATGAAGTCGGCGCTCGAATCAATTCAAAAAATGATAGAATTGAAAATTCCACTTACACCGAAACTATTTGAAACAGTGATAAGTGGGAAATCCAAAGAAGGGCTACATTCATTGCTTCAATCATTTAAAGCAGCATTACTTCAAGATACTACTATCTCTATTAATAGTAAGAGTTCACTTCTGCAGATTCTGCAAAAGCTTACAGAACCATTTGAGGAGCCTGCTGCTGGTGCTGTATTGGGCAAGCAAATAGAAACACTTCAGAATACGCAAGTATCAATTTCGACAAAACTTCCTATTTTACAAGCATTAAAACAAGCTGGAATTCTACCGATCCAAGCAACATTGTCTCAATCGACATTTCCTTTAACACAGGCTACGTTAAAGAACACAGCAGGAGAGTTAATGGGAAAACTTGTACAAGCAACACCAAACGAAAAAGAGACGATAATAGAACAAGTGAAAAATTGGGTTAGTTCTCAAGCAACATTGAATATTACACAAAAAGAACAAATACTTTCAGTTCTTAAAAGCAGGGATCCAAATGGTCAAATCATTCATATTAATAATGCACTTATAAAAGCATTTTCAGAACAAAGTCAAAATGCAGTGTTTTTAAAAGATGAAAATGGAATAACACCAAAAGAACATTTGCTTTCCCTATTAGGAAAAAGTAGTGGCTCTGAATCTTTTTCGCAAAATTTACAACAAATATTAAAAATATCGAAAAATAGTTCAAATTCAATTATTTCACAACAAATGATTCAATCAGAAGAAACAGTACTTCAGCAACTAGATGGAAAAGCTTTTGAACATGCAATGAAAGAAGTGCTAAAGACGCTCGGATTTAGCTATGAAGCAAGATTAGGTGGTAATAGCGAAGAAATAAGACAAATTGCTTTTACGCTAAAACCCCAGTTAGTGGAACTTATACAAAATCAAACAGTATCTGCGAATGTAAAGGAACAAGCTGAATTAGTGCTTGGTCGGATGAATGGACTTCAACTCTTGTCGAATGAAAATGGACCTCAACATCAGTTGTTAATGCAAGTTCCATTAGAATTCCTAGGAAAGAAAATGGATGCTACCTTAGAGTGGAAAGGTAGAATGTTAGAGAATGGGAAGATAGATCCCGAATTTGCTCGAATTATGTTCTATTTACAATTAGAAGCATTAGAAGAAACAGTTATTGATATGCAAGTACAAAATCGAATTGTTACAATTAATTTATATAATCATGATGCTAATCTTCAAACTCAAGCGGAAATGCTAAAAGAATCTCTAAAAAAAGGGTTGCAAGCTGTAGGATATCAGCTTTCAGGTGTCTTTGTTAAAACCTTTGAGGAACAAAAGTTGTCTTCAAAAATAAACGTAAAATCGTCTGTTATAGAAACACAGGGAGTAGATATCCGAATATGAAAGAAATTAGATTGAAGCGAAAAGAAGCTGTTGCTTTAACGTATAAACCAGGATTAATAGATGCACCAACAATCGTTGCTAAAGGTAAAGGAAAAGTTGCAGAAAATATATTAGCTAAAGCGGAAGAGAATAATATACCAATACAAGAAGATGCGAGTTTAGTTGAACTACTTGGACAATTGGATATAAACCAATCTATTCCAGAAGAATTGTATCAAGCTGTCGCTGAAGTTTTTGCATTTGTCTATAAATTAGATAAAGAAAAAGGTAATTATTAACTTATATTAAAATATTAAACTTTATATTCTTAAATATGTTTTTAATTGAATTCCAAAGACTTTTGTGGACAAATTATGACAGGTTTAATACAATGATAAAGGTACTATTATTTTACAAGAGTTTGATGGGAGGATGTAAGATGAATATCCATGAATATCAAGGGAAACAGCTGCTTAGGCAATATGGCGTAGCGGTTTCGAAAGGAATAGTTGCTTTCTCTCCTGAAGAGGCAGTTAAGGCAGCGAAAGAACTTGGCTCAAGCGTTATTGTTGTTAAAGCTCAAATTCACGCAGGCGGTCGTGGTAAAGCTGGTGGGGTTAAAATCGCTAAAAGTCTAGATGAGGTACGTGAGTACGCGAAGGAACTATTAGGTAAAGTGTTAGTAACACACCAAACTGGTCCTGAAGGTAAAGAAGTAAAGCGCTTACTTATTGAAGAAGGAAGCGATATTAAGAAAGAATACTATGTAGGTTTAGTATTAGATCGCTCAACTTCGCGTGTGACGTTAATGGGATCTGAAGAGGGTGGTATGGACGTTGAAGAAGTAGCGGCAAATACTCCTGAGAAAATCTTCTATGAAGAAATTGATCCAGTTGCAGGTTTAACTGGTTTCCAAGCTCGTCGCATGGCGTTTAATATGAATATTCCAGCTAAACTTGTAAACAAAGCAGCAAAATTCATGTTGGGGTTATATCAAGTTTATATTGAAAAAGATGCTTCAATCGTTGAAATTAATCCGTTAGTAGTAACGGCAGATGACGATGTATTAGCTTTAGATGCAAAATTTAACTTCGATGGAAACGCTTTGTATCGTCACAATGATATTTTAGAAATGCGTGACTATGATGAAGAAGATCCAAAAGAAATCGAAGCTTCAAAATATGATTTAAGTTATATTTCTTTAGATGGAAATATAGGATGTATGGTTAATGGAGCAGGACTAGCTATGGCAACAATGGATACTATTAGCTATTATGGCGGTTCACCCGCAAACTTCCTTGACGTTGGGGGCGGTGCTACAGCTGAAAAAGTTACAGAAGCATTTAAAATCATTCTTTCTGATTCAAATGTAAAGGGTATATTCGTTAATATCTTTGGCGGAATTATGAAGTGTGACGTTATTGCGGAAGGTGTTATTATTGCAGCTAAAGAAGTAGGACTAGCTGTACCTTTAGTAGTACGTTTAGAAGGTACAAATGTTGATTTAGGGAAAAAATTACTAAACGAATCTGGTTTAAATATCATTGCTGCTGACTCAATGGCAGACGGTGCTCAAAAAATCGTTAATCTTGTAGGATAAAGGAGGCAGAGAGAATAATGGGCGTATATATCAATAAAGACACAAAAGTAATCGTTCAGGGAATTACGGGCTCAACTGCTCTTTTCCATACAAAACAAATGCTTGAATACGGTACTAAAATTGTTGCAGGAGTTACACCTGGTAAGGGTGGTACTGAAGTGGAAGGTGTTCCAGTTTTTAATACAGTTCATGATGCTGTAAAAGAAACTGGTGCAAACGTTTCTGTAATTTATGTACCAGCTCCGTTTGCTGCTGATGCAATTATGGAAGCTGTTGATGCTGACTTAGATATGACAATTTGTATTACAGAACATATTCCAGTATTAGACATGGTTAAAGTTAAACGTTACATGGAAGGCAAGAAAACTCGTTTAGTGGGACCAAACTGTCCTGGTGTTATTACAGCGGATGAATGTAAAATCGGCATTATGCCTGGATACATTCATACAAAAGGTCATGTGGGAGTTGTATCGCGTTCAGGTACATTAACGTATGAAGCTGTTCATCAATTAACACAAGCTGGTATTGGTCAAACAACTGCTGTAGGTATTGGTGGAGATCCAGTAAATGGAACTAACTTCATCGATGCTTTATCTGCATTTAATGAAGATGAAGAAACTTACGCTGTAGTAATGATTGGTGAAATTGGTGGTACTGCTGAAGAAGAAGCAGCAGCATGGATTAAAGCTAACATGACAAAACCTGTAATAGGATTCATTGGTGGTCAAACGGCTCCTGAAGGTAAACGTATGGGTCATGCCGGTGCAATTATTTCTGGTGGTCAAGGTACTGCAGAAGGTAAGATTAAAGCAATGGAAGCGGCTGGAATGAAAGTTGCAGCAACTCCATCCGTAATTGGTGAAACTTTAATAGAAGCTATTAAAGAAGCAGGTCTTTACGACGCTTGTAAAACACATTAATATAAATATACGGCACATCATTTGGTGATGCCGTATTTTTTTATAATTTATGAAAGTATAAAATATTTTTACTTTGTCACTGTCTGACCAGAAACAGGCGCTTGCGCTTCTCATAAAAAGGAGGGACTATATGAAGAATGAAATTAATAATGAACTAGTAAGAAATAGATTATTAGCATTACATTATGTACTTCCAGTTCCATTGAATAAAATATTACCTTTAATTGAATATGACCCCCAGTTAATCCAGTTAAGTAGAATGCCATCTCATTTACTTGCAACTCTGTTAAAGATATCACAGGATCGCGCAATTAAACTACAGCAAATGTACTCGAAATTTGTCGAATATCCACTTCAACAAATGTATGGAAAAAGTAATATAACCCCAATTTGTTATACTGATCCCAATTATCCTTTAAGCTTGAAATCCCTTTACGATCCACCAACAGTTTTGTATACAAAAGGAGATTTAGAACTCCTTGGAAATCCCAAAAAAATTGCAATTATTGGTTCAAGAGAAGCTACAGACTATTCAAAAGAAAGCATAGAAAAGATCTTACCTCCAATTTTAAAGCAAAATTATATTATCGTAAGTGGTTTAGCAAAAGGTGCTGACACTTTGGCACATGAAATTACGATAGCATTAGGCGGAAAAACGATAGCTGTATTAGGTACTGGATTATTCCATGTATATCCAAAACAAAATGCCTATCTTACTGAAATAATGGCGAAAAATCATTTGCTAGTGACAGAATACCCACCTTATATGACGCCTAAAAAATGGAACTTTCCAATGAGGAATAGAATAATTAGTGGACTGTCCCAAGGTGTTGTTATTACAGAAGCAAAACTAAAGAGTGGTACAGTTTCAACGATGGAACATGCTCTTGAAAATGGAAAAGAAGTTTTTGCGATTCCTGGTTCCATTCACTCTCCTCTCTCAGAAGGCCCGCATCTCCTAATAATAGAAGGGGCTAAGCCAGTTTGGAACGGAGAACAAATACTCGAAGAATTAAATAATTTTGAGCAAATAGAACATTAGGAAATGGAAAAGCCTTGCATTTTTTTGAAAACTGTTATACATTTTGCAACAGGTATTTGTTTTGAAGATTAAAGCGAGTTACCTTCTATAAGGAGGCACAACTATGTCGGATTATTTAGTAATTGTAGAATCGCCTGCAAAGGCAAAAACAATAGAACGTTACCTTGGCAAGAAATACAAAGTAAAAGCATCAGTAGGGCATGTTCGAGACTTACCTAGAAGTCAAATGGGTGTAGACGTCGAGAATAACTATGAGCCTAAATATATTACTATACGAGGCAAAGGTCCCGTATTGCAAGATTTAAAAAATGCAGCAAAAAAAGCAAAAAAAGTTTATCTCGCAGCTGACCCCGACAGAGAAGGGGAAGCAATTGCATGGCATTTAGCAAATGCGCTAAAAGTTGATATTGACTCTGATTGTCGAGTAGTATTCAATGAAATAACAAAAGACGCGATATTAGAATCTTTTAAACATCCAAGAGCTATCAATATGGATTTGGTTGATGCCCAACAAGCACGAAGAATACTTGATCGTCTAGTAGGTTATAATATCAGTCCTATTTTATGGAAAAAAGTAAAAAAAGGACTTTCAGCTGGCCGAGTCCAATCAGTGGCTTTACGTCTTATTATCGATCGTGAAAATGAAATTAATAGTTTTATTCCAGAAGAGTATTGGACGATTGAAGGTCAATTTGAAAAAAGTAAAAAAGCATTCGATGCCTTTTATTTTGGTACAGAAAAAGATAAGGTAAAACTTGCGAATGAAGATGAAGTGAAAAATGTATTAAAAGGGATTAAAGGCAAAAAGTTTGACGTTACAAATGTTGTAAAAAAAGAAAGAAAAAGAAATCCAGCTTCATCATTTACAACATCATCCCTTCAACAAGAAGCGGCTCGAAAACTTAATTTCAGAGCAAGAAAAACAATGATGCTTGCACAGCAGTTATATGAAGGAATCGACCTTGGTAAAAAAGAAGGTACAGTAGGTCTCATCACTTACATGAGAACTGATTCTACGAGAATTTCTGAAACAGCCAAAACTGATGCACATGAATACATAAAAAATGAATTTGGTGCAGAATATATTTCAACTAAAATTGCAGAGAAACAATCTAAAAAATCACAGGATGCCCATGAAGCGGTCAGACCTACAAGCGTATTAAGAACTCCTGATCAGTTAAAAGTAATTCTTTCTAGAGATCAATTACGCTTATATAAATTGATCTGGGAACGTTTTTTAGCTAGTCAAATGTCATCAGCAACTCTGGATACAGTTGCAGTAGATTTAAAAAATGGTGATGCTATTTTCCGCGCAAACGGTTCGCAAGTGAAATTCCCTGGATTTATGAAAGTATATGTAGAAAGTTCAGATGATCAAACAGAAGATAAAGATAAATTACTACCAGTGTTAGAAGTTGGTGACATAGTAGATTCATTATTAATTGAACCTAAACAGCATTTTACTCAACCACCTCCGAGATATTCGGAAGCTAGATTGGTAAAAACACTCGAAGAAGTTGGGATTGGTCGCCCGTCTACTTACGCTCCAACATTAGATACTATTCAAAAAAGAGGCTATGTCGCACTTGAAACAAAACGCTTTGTTCCAACTGAGTTAGGTACAATTGTTCATCAATTAGTGCTAGAATTCTTTCCGCAAATATTGGATGTTGAATTTACAGCTCAAATGGAAAGAGATTTGGATAGTATAGAAGATGGGCAAGTTGAATGGGTTAAAGTAATCGATGGTTTCTATCAGGACTTTGAAAAGCGAGTGACCTATGCTGATGCCGAAATGGAAAAGATTATTATTAAGGATGAACCTACAGGAGAAGATTGTGAAAAATGTGGTTCTCCAATGGTATATAAATTAGGAAGATACGGAAAATTTATGGCATGTAGTAACTTCCCAGATTGTCGTAATACAAAAGCAATTATAAAAGAGATAGGTGTTCCTTGCTCAACATGTGGCGAAGGTCAAATTGTTGAACGTAAAAGTAAAACAAAACGATTATTTTATGGATGTGACCAATATCCAACATGTGAGTTTGTTTCTTGGGACAAGCCAATAAATAGAACATGTCCAAAATGTAATGAAATGTTAGTTGAGAAAAAGTTGAAAAAAGGCATCCAAATACAATGTGTTGCGTGTGATTATAAAGAAGATCCACAGAGTTAAATGAAAGAAGGCTTTGATATGACTAAAATAGTAAACGTAATTGGTGCAGGGCTAGCAGGAAGTGAAGCGGCATGGCAAATTGCAAAAAGAGGAGTTAAAGTACGCCTTTATGAAATGCGTCCTATAAAACAAACGCCAGCCCATCATACGGATAAATTTGCGGAGTTAGTTTGTTCTAACTCACTTCGAGCTAATAATTTAACAAATGCAGTGGGTGCTATTAAAGAAGAAATGCGCATGCTAGATTCGT
>Ga0209013_10004537_pt1 | contig 12166 bp, 9 predicted proteins | sample Cruoilmetagenom2_FD_187291 | JGI IMG/M metagenome (GOLD analysis project Ga0209013, IMG submission 187291) | Oil polluted marine microbial communities from Coal Oil Point, Santa Barbara, California, USA - Sample 2 (SPAdes) (version 2) | ecosystem: Environmental > Aquatic > Marine > Oil seeps ...
TTTACAATCCTCTCATGAATGCTGACAAATCGATATGGGATCATATTGCGAACATTTCAGCCATAGAGATGAATAATCCTGAATGTCCGCTTTGAATTGTTGTAATTCGGGGCAGTCGCAATGTGAATGACTGCGATGGGCTGGACTCGGTAAGTTAGAATTTCAACCTCGATAACTGCTGCCTGACTCAAACCAGACATTGATTGCCTGTAAAGCGATCTCGAGACTCCCTGTTGATCTGTCAGATCAAATCTGGATTTAGACACAGATGCGCATTAATCGGCATTCCGTTCGTCTTGCCTGGCAAACCAGATGACGTGCCGAGCGCCTTTCGATCCACGGGCACGAACACGTACCTCATCCACCTCGAACCCTACCTTTCGCAGTCGTTGCATAAAGCCATTGTCCGGTCCTGCAGACCACACAGCCAATATGCCTTGAGGCCTCAGCGCCATGTATGCCTCATTCAAGCCGTTGAGGCTGTAGAGCCAGTCGTTCTCCCGGCGTGTCAGTCCCTCAGGGCCATTATCCACATCAAGCAGTATGGCATCGTATGCATTTTGTTCGGAATCCAGTATGCGAGCCACATCCATCTCCCTCACTGTAACACGCGGATCCTGCAGCGGATGACCTGCCTGTTTCCCAAGTGGCCCCTTATTCCATGCCACCACAGCCGGAACTAATTCTGCCACTACCACCTGTGCCTGGTCGTCAACGTGGCGAAGCACCTCGGCCAGAGTAAATCCCATGCCCAGACCGCCAATTAGCAATCGTGGCGCTACATTATTCGCTAGTCGGTCACAGGCGTACTTTGCCAGCACATCTTCAGAGCCATGGACACGGCTGTTCATCAACTCGCCATGCCCTGTTATTCTGATAGAAAATTCATCACCACGCTGATACAGGCGTAATTCCCCTTTATTGCCGGGAACTTCTGCGCTATCGAGTAGCAACCAGGGGATCATTAACTGATCAAACCCAATCTTTCATGCCACTGCGCAATACTTTCTTCAGGATATTCTGTAAAGCATTTGTCGTTCGCTTTGGGTTCAATCTCCACCCAGTTCGCTTTATTTTTCAGCATCAGGTGGGTTGTCTCAGGTGGAACAGGTAGTTCGGTGTCAATCGCAGACGCAAATGGATGGACTAACTCCGGCCAGTTGGGATCGTAAACCCATAGAGCACTTGCGCAGTGTTTGCAGAAATGTCTTTCAGCCGGGCTTGTCTGGCCATCGATCACCGCATGATAGATGCCTGTGCTTTCAACGCCATCAATCGTTAATGTCTCGGAAGAACCGCTAAGATTAATTGCATAACCACCTCCACCTGCAGTCTTACGACATACGGAGCAATAGCACCTGTTATACGGATAGGGATGGGGTGACTCAATTTGAAACATGACAGCCCCGCAATGACATGATCCATTGAGCAGCATGACTTCTCCTTAGCACTCGGCAATAATCGTTGGTTGTTAATTGTTAATCAGGTTTGATTTTCTTAAGCGTACTCTCTTCATAAGGCTTGCATTTGAAGTAATCGGCCATGGCCTTGTTTGCATATTGCCTGGCACGTGTCAGCGTCATATCCGGGTAGCCGTTCAGATACTGATCGATCAGATTCAGCAGGTATTTCTTCTTGTCTTCGGATGTGGCCTGTCGTTTGCGATCGATGTGTTTCAGTTCGAGAGCTTCTTTCAAGCATTGCTCAACAGCTGCTTCTTTTTCAATCGCCAACTTCCTTTCGAGGGCTTCCAGCTGTTCGATCAGGTTCTCAAGGCTGGTGATCTCCTCAAGATCAAAATGATCCTGAATTATCCTGAGGCAGGCTTGTAACTGCTCTTCATCCATATGTGAGTGTGGTGTCCATTTACTCTTTCGGGTTCGTTGCCATCACCGCATCCGTCGAATACTCATCAAACGTTTCACGAGCCTTCAATACATCGATATTGCGATCGCCATCCTTGATTTTCATAATCCCATGAAGCTTGCGGAAACGTACATATAGTACGCCATTACGGGATTCCTTGCTGATTACGGCTTTGGCGCCAACATCGATCTTATCACTGCCGGCGAAGGCATAGGGTATGACAATCTGCCTGTTCGCCATTTGCATTTTTACATCGCCCTGGACATCGTCGATGGTGAGGGCCTTGCCCAGCCAGCCGTGTTTGCCTTTTTTGTTTGCCATCATTGATACGATCGGTATGGAGTCGGTCATTTCAACTTCTGCTTCGAGGTCCAGCTGAACAGGTTTTTTCCATATAGCCTTGCCTTTGGTCAGCTCAAATGTTGCTGCCCAGTCCTCATCCCTGAAGCTTTTTTCGTCGCCAGTGACTTTGACGCCATCCAGCACAATCGACGACCCCGATATATCGAATTCCATATTTTTCGGAACACCGCCAACCAGTTTGATATCTGTCGTCAGCTCAGCTTGAATCTCCTGATCATCGGCACGGGCATGCATGTCATCCGTGGTCAGTCGCACAAAACCGTCAGCATCATCAGGCTTAAGCAGAATATCTACGACCAGATCTGCTTCACCATCGAGTATTTGTAATGGGGAGTCTTCAGGTAAATACTGATTGTAGACCGTCATATCCTTGATTCTTGCAGACGGTATCTGCAGCCGCAGTTCAAGATTATCGCCGCTGCCATCAAACTTCATTTCCCGGCCTAATGCCTGCAATATGATGTCGACATTTTCAACAAAGGCCTGCTCATCCCCTTTGCGACCAAACTGTGCATCGTTTACTGCCACATCAAGCGTCATGTCTGGAAACTCGCCGCCCTTGATTACCTTCAACTCAACGCCACCGCCACCTTTGCTACGAGCCTGGTAGTCGAGGACATCGACGATCAGCTCCTCGGGACTGACTGTTAGATTCGTACCTTCGTCCAGCCAGCCTTTTGCAACAACAACATCCGCTGCAATTTCACCGGCACCGCGTATTGCCAGGTTATAGGGATTCTTGAGCAGCTGATTCAACCAGCGCATATCAGAAATCCGGCCGCTGATTTGCAATTCATTGTCGGCAATGGCAAGTAATGACTTGAAGTCCCTGCTGCGCAGAGCCTCTGCGAGATTCTTTACCCCGGAAACACCATCCTCAGCCTCGTCAAGATTCAGGCTGATAACGCCTTTGGCTACGATGATTTCGGCGTACCAGGGATCGACGTCACCATCTTCCCTGGACAACCGCGCATCATTGAGTTTGAAGTAGGTACCGGTCACGTCTACGACGCCGGTTTCGAGTGATGGGCTGTTTACTTTGACTACCATATCGAGATCGGTCTGGAAGCGGAAATCCTTCACACCCACATCCGCTTCGTTTGAGGTCAGACGAATATCCGAACTGAATTTCTCCTGGGTCAGTTCGGCGCTCCCCTGCAGCTCCCCTTCACCACCATGCAGCTTGAATGCCCATTTATCTGGAAGAAAGCGTTGGTAAGGCTTCAGATCCGGGACTTTCACAGACGGGATCGACACAGCGATGGACTTTGCTTTTGGCTGCAGACCATCAAGAGGCACGACAACAGTGTTACCGGTTGCATTGACTGCCAATCCACTACCTGAAAACAGAGTTGTCTGACCATCGACATCGAATGCTTCAAGGCTGTCGAACTCAATACCTATGTGGTTATCCGGATTATCTTTCGGGACGTCGACGCTGATTGTACCGTCGCCTTCGACGCGGTAACCCATCAAATCCATACCCAGTTCACGGGCGGCAATAATCAGATCGGTACCCGGCTCCAGCTTACCCTGCTTCATATGGATTCGACCATTTACGTGACCGGATCCATCCAGCTTCATACCCTGAAAGGCATTCAGGTACAGGTTGAGAAATGCCAGGCTTTCCGTTTCGGCATTGATCGTCGCATCGACTTTCAGGAAGGCCAGCGACTTGAGCCCCTTATTCTCTTTCGGCACAAAGGGAAGCAGTTCTACCGTCCCCTTGATATGGCTTTCCCTGGAAACTTCACGGCTATCATTGAGCACCAGCGCATTCACTGTCACATCCATTTCGCCATTACTAAGCGATAAGGGCCCTCCCCGCGTCTGGACTGTCAGGTCCGCACCCAGTTCACCACTCAGTGAGGCCTGAATCTGGTACAGCCAGACCTTGTGACTGCCGCTGGCGTGCATATCATCTAGCTGAATATCCCAGGCCTTCTTTTTCTTTGCTTCGACTACCGGTGCCGGCTCAATTTCCAGCTTCCTGCCCTGTATGGGTGCAAAATATTCACGAATGCTGGCGAAATCCTTATCGGGCCGGGGCCTGGGTCGCTGACGATATTCGACGTCAACAGCATCGACATTGCTCAGGTTTACCTTTTTGAAAATCAGCGGCAGCAGGGATATCGATGCACTCGCTTCGGCAGTCTCGACCTGCCATTGCTGGCCGCGCGACTGACCGTTGGCTGACACGCCCGTGGCATGAACGCGCGTCGGATACAGCGTCCATGCGCTGTCCCAGCTGACGGCAAACTTGTCCGGCTTGATCTTGTTGATCAGATCCTGGGTGACCTGAATGTTCAGTGCCATGTTGACCAGCACGAGGTAGATGACTTCGATGACTACCAGAGTTATGGCAGTGCGTTTTAGGATAGTTTTCATGGTAGTGATTCTACTACAAAACGTAGCGCATCACGTTCAGATAAGCTAACGTTGCCCCAACAACGATTTAGGCGCGACGAAATATGTACAACGTAAAAAACTCCTGGATACTGGCCCTTGAGCACCTGCGAAATTCCTGGCAACAGGTGCTGGTAACCCACCTCGCCTATACCGCAGTCGGCGTCGTTCTGTTTACACCGCTGATTGGTTTTACCGGACGATTATTACTTCGCCTGTCCGGACAGACAGCGTTGGCCGATCAGGATATTGCCTATTTCCTGCTATCGCCGTTTGGCATGTTCGCACTGATCATTTTTGCCGCCCTGCTGATTGGCATCCTGGCATATGAACAAGCCGCTCTGATGCGTGTAGCCATTGGTGTGATGCACCAGCAGCGCGTTGGTACATTTGATGCTCTACTGTATACCGCAGCCCGCGTGAAAAAGTTATTCCTGTTCACCACCAGACTCGTTGCCCGTGTGCTGATACTGACACTGCCCTTCCTTGCCGTTGCAGCTGGTATAGCCCTGTTCCTGATCACCGACTACGATATCAACTACTACCTGACAGAAAAACCACCTGAATTTATGACAGCAGTCATTCTGATTGCAGTAGTACTGATTCCGATGGTGATATTACTTATCCGCAAACTGCTCAGCTGGTCGCTGGCACTGCCGCTGGTGTTGTTTGGCGATGTATCGCCTGCGGAATCATTTAATGAAAGCGTCCGCATTACACAAGGCAACCGGAACCTGATACTTGCCATACTGGCCACCTGGGCTGGCCTTGCAATCCTGCTCGGTGTTGTCGTGCTCGGCGTGATAAGGCTCCTCGGATCCTGGGTCATACCTGGAGTCAGTGACTCGCTTGGCCTGCTCGTTGTCGTGCTTGGAGGTATATCCGCACTGTGGATGCTGAGCAGCTTTCTGATCACCACATTCACCTCCGGCTGCTTTGCCTACCTGGTCATGGGTATCTATGAACAATACGGTCCCGCCCTCAATGCAAAGTTTACCGAGCGCAGCCAGCAGGATGAAAAGCTTAAAACACTCCGCCTCACACCGAAGAGAATAGCAGTCGTTCTGGTCGCCGGTGTTGCTGCAGCAGGACTGACTGGCGCATGGCTGATTAAGGGGATTCAGGTCAACGATGATGTCACGATCGTTGCCCATCGAGGTGCGGCAGGAAAAGCACCTGAGAATACACTCGCTGCGTTTCACCAGGCCATTGATGACAAAACGGACTGGATTGAGCTTGATGTACAGGAAACGGTCGATGGAGAAGTCATAGTCATGCACGACAGCGACTTCATGAAGCTCGCTGGCAACGAGATCAAAGTCTGGGATGTTACGCTGGCACAGTTGAGCGATATAGATATTGGCAGTTGGTTTGATTCATCTTTCTCAAATGAACGAACACCAACCTTAAAAAAAGTGCTTGAGCTGTCACGCGGTAAAGCAAACGTTGTAATCGAACTGAAATACTATGGTCATGATGAAATGCTGGAACAGCGTGTCGTGGATATAGTGGAAGAAGCGGGTATGGTTAATGAAACAGCTATCATGTCGCTCAAGTATGATGCAGTTAAAAAAGTCCGTGCCCTGCGGCCAGAATGGAACATTGGCCTGCTGTCGGCCACAGCTATCGGCGACCTCACCAGCCTTGATGCCGACTTCCTTGCCGTTGCAATGGGCATGGCATCAGGGGGATTCGTAAGGCGTGCCCACGAAGCAGGCAAGCAGGTGTTCGTATGGACGGTCAATGACCCGGTATCGATGTCTCGTATGATGTCACTGGGTGTGGACGGCATCATCACCGACGAGCCTGAAATGGCGCGGCAGGTACTGGCAGACAGAAAGGAACTCAACTCAGTGGAGCGTCTATTGATTCACACTGCGTTGCTGTTCGGACAGTCATTTACACCTAAGCAGTATCGGGATGATTCTCCGTAAAAATAATACAGCCCTCCTGTCCTGACACCAGAAGTTTCAGCCAGTATACTTCTATTACTTCTAAATCATCATCCAGTAAGCAGAGACCTCATCATGGCAAAATCTGAATTCGACCCAAATACCGAAAACACCTGCGAAGCCATCATCATCGAAAGCAAACGCATAACATCTGATGATACTGATGAAGTTCGAAATATCGTCATACGAATCGATGACCCTTCGTTTCGTTTCATGGAAGGCCAGAGCATCGGAATCCTGATCCCGGGACCGCACGAATTCGGCAATAAATACCACCACCGCCGCTATTCCATCGCCAGTGCCCGGCAGACTGAAATGGATGAAGGACTGACTCTAGATCTGCTGGTACGGCGCTGTTTCTATATCGACGAGGTATCCGGTGAGCAGTATCCGGGCGTAGCATCCAACTTCCTCTGTGATGCCCGGCCAGGCGATGGCATTACTATTACTGGCCCTTACCGAAGCCCGTTCACGATCCCGTCCGACACCAGCAAGAATCTGTTGATGATAGGCACCGGAACAGGCATCGCGCCTTTTCGCGCTTTCATCCAGCATATCTACCAGCAGCACAAAGAATGGAAAGGCAAAGTTCGCTTGTTTTACGGTGCTAAATCCGGTCTGGATCTGTTGTATATGAACGATATCGACAATGACCTGACCAATTACTACGACAAAGATACCTTCGAAGCCTTCCAGGCTATCGGCCAACATGCACTCGCCGGTCCCGACGAAGCACTTGAGCACTCACTGGAACAAAATGCAGCGGAAGCCTGGTCGCTGATGGGTGATCCGGCAACCTATGTGCTGCTGGCAGGATTGGGCAAAGTGGCGGAAAAGCTGGATAAGACCATGGCAAAAGCCGCTGGTTCCGAAGAATTATGGCAGAAAACCAGACAGCGCATGATCGATGAGAATCGCTGGTCTGAACTCGTCTACAACTAGGGAGTCTCTGAACCAACAGGTAATGACATGTATTTATCCAGATATATCAGGCTAGCTTCAGTTCTATTTTTTCTTATTTCAGGTGGCTGTGCGTCACTGCCGGAGAACACGGATAGACAGGAATCATTTGCCTTCGCAAATCCTGAATCGACCGGTATTGGAAAAAAAATCGCAATACAGGTGAAACAACACCCCGCCGGCCAATCAGGCTTTCACCTGCTGTCAGACGGCTATGATGCTTTCGTCGCGCGAGCTGCCCTTGCACAAATCGCTGAAAAGAGCATCGATTCACAGTACTACATGGTCCATGGCGACATGGTTGGGACGCTATATGTAGATCAGTTAGTGCAGGCTGCAGACAGAGGCGTCAAGGTGCGTTTCCTGCTGGACGACATGGATGAAGGCAGCAGGGATTTCGGTCTGGCAAAATTCGACATGCATCCAAATGTCGAAGTGCGGATATTCAACCCTTTCGGACGCAACACCAGTAAAACAGCGCAATTTATAACGGGATTTGGCAAGCAGACTCGACGTGCACATAACAAGTCGTTCACCGTGGACAATGCCATAACCATTGTGGGTGGGCGAAATATCGGTGATGAATATTTTGCCGCTGGCAAGGAAATGGATTTCGCCGACCTTGACGTAATAGGTGCAGGGCCGGTTGCCAGGGAAGTCTCTGCATCATTTGATCAATACTGGAACAGCCCGCATAGCTACCCGATCAGTAAATTAAGTAAAGAACTGCCCACTGAGGAGGATTACCGCAAGGGCAAAGAAAGCCTTGCCAGCTATGTTGCCACACAGTCTGATTCTGCCTACGTCGATCACCTGTTGAATTCGCAGCTTGCCGATAATATCCGAAAGAAAAACGTTAATTATTACTGGGGACCGAGCAACGTCTATGCTGACCCGCCGGAGAAGCTGACTGAAGATACCGGTGACCGGGCATACATGATGACGGTCGACTTGAAACCCTACATGGCTGCCGCAAAAAAGGAATTGCTTATCGTTTCTCCGTATTTTGTGCCTGGCCCGACATTCACTGACTTTCTCGCAGAACTACAGAAAAAAGGTGTACGGGTAAGAATCTTAACCAACTCCCTTTCTTCAACCGATGTCAGCATTGTCCACGCAGGTTACGCCCGCTATAGAAAGAAACTTCTGCGAGCAGGCATTGAACTGTATGAACTGAATAAAGAGACCACTAAGGAAAGCCGCAAGGCATACAAGCAGGGAAAAATTGGCATCTCGTCATCCAGCCTGCATGCCAAGACCTTTACCGTAGACAATGAAACGGTGTTTATCGGCTCTCTTAACCTTGACCAGCGTTCTGTCGTTCAGAACACCGAGATCGGTGTAGTGCTGGAGTCAAAAGACATTGCTGACATACTTGTCGGAAACTTTGACAGCAAGATTGACCGGGCTGCTTTCAGGGTTAGGCTGGAAACCGACAATGAAGGTAACGAGCACACGACCTGGACAGGGCTGATCGATGGAAAACAGACGACAATGACTACAGAACCCTACACCAGCTTCTGGCAGCGTTTTGTCGTCAGCTTTCTGCGCCTGATGCCTATCGAGTCACAGATCTAATTCTGCTTGTATCCCGCTCAATAAGGCCAGCTCTACATTCTTTATAATTTTGTATGGATCGGATCTGGGGATTACATGTGAGGGTAAAGTACAGTTTTTGGAATGTGATGTTGAAAGCACAGTTGAGGGAATTTTTGTGCTGATCCAGAAAAGTACGGTTGATATTCAGGCATGTCTTTAAGACAGAACCACAGCATGCAATTATCAGGTCGTTGCCTAATGCTTAGGATTTTCTGGCTAACAAACAGATTTGACGGTCTTCCTGACGGTTTTCATTTCTCATAAATAGAAAAACCTGCTTTTTAACAGCAGGTTATCTTTATAGAATGGCGGTGTGCGCAGTCTCCAGCAAAACAGTCTCCCCTGTTCCCTGTTACACGGGAAAATTCAGGGAAATATTTAAATTTCTGCAGGGAATTATCAGGGAAATGGGATAATAGAAACAGAACCTAGTTCATCAATCGCATCGTGGAGATGGGTCGGTAGTTGTTAGCGGTGAATCCGAACCTCTACGCGCAAAGCGTGGTATGTTGACCATAGCTACTTTTCTCCTGGTGTCCTCTGATGCACAAGTACCAAAATTTGGCACTCGTAGCTGTTTGAATTCGGTAATCTAACTTTAAGATATTGCATGTAGCCCAGTAGCTCAGGTCGTCGTAAACACTGTCTTCTGCACCCTGTCCCTGACATCTTCCAGCTGCCTGTCAAGCTTGATCATCTGATCTGAAGTCAGAGCATCCTGCATGTGCTTGCGGAGTTCGTCACCCAGTGCTTCGTATTGCTTGCGGAACTGTTCAAAGGTACGGCTGCTGTCCTTGGCAAACTGCTGCAGCAGGGCGCTGGCCTGTTCGAGGTAGTCACGCAGGACCGGCTTAAGCTGTTCTAACTGCTGGGCAGTGAGTTGCAGGCTCTCGGACAGTTTCGCCAGCAGTTCCCTGTACGCCTCTTCTATGGCTTCCTTGTCCAGACTCTTGAGGTAAGCCTTCAGTTCCTGCACCTGCTCGCTGTTGAGTGTCTTTTCCAGGTCGCGCTTGAACTGTTCTGAAGCCGCAGACATTTCCTTTCCCATCGATTCGAGTTCCACAATTCCTTCATCAACCTGCTTGTTTATGCTCGATTGCAGCTCCCTGCTCTTTTCCTGCAGTGCTCTTTCAAGTTCCGGTTTCGATTTTTCGTACTGCTCCCGGCTCAGCTTCAATTTTTGTTCCAGGTCGGAAAGCATCTCTGCAGCATCAAAATCTGTACTTTCAGCATGAACAGGAGTGACAGACAGCAGCATGAGTGCTGCAGCAGTAAGTGCGTGTGTGATTTTGTGTTTCATTATTGCCTCTCAAATGTAAACAGGTACTACAGAAATTGTATTAAGCTAATCTGCTTTACAGCGCCAACCTCGCCCTCAATCCAAACACCCACAACTTGTCATGGTCCGGGTTCAACGCGGGGTCAATCAGGTACTGTATGTCCGGTGTCAGCGCAATCTGTTCTGACAGCTGCCAGCGGTAATAGGCTTCCAGAACATACTGGTCCTTCAAGTCCGGTCCAAAGCTGTCTTCGTTCGGCTGCCCCCAGTTGGCAGCAACACCTACCTGGTCACCGTTAATGTTGTAGCCAAGTCCGGCACTCAACGACTTCTGCAGCAGCGTACCGCCATCATCGGCATAGCCGCCGCGCAGAAACGGCATGAATTTGTCATCATCAAGGGAGCGGGAATAATTGAAGGCCACACCCCAGCCACCCGGTGTTTCTGCGGGGATGCTCTCGTCGACATGCCACAGGGTCACATGCATGTTGTCCTGGTAGATGCGGCCCTGTGAGCGCGTCCAACCGAGTTCGATGCTGGAGAAGTATTCATTTTCGCTGAAGAAGTCATCGACCGTATCGAATGGATCCGTCGAGTCAGTGTAGGCATTCGCGAGGTTGCCGATCAGAAATATATTGTCATTGAGCATCGCGCCACCGGCAATACCGAACGCTGCGTCGTTCGGGATAAACATCGCTGAGCTGCCTGTACTGAAAGTAAAGTTCATGAATCCCGTCCACGGGCTGGCCAGTGAATAAACATTAACAAAGTCCGTCACATCGATCATACCCGCGACAATGGTGGCCTTACCCTCGTTAAGACGTTGACGCCAATACAGGTTGGTCCAGCGACCGCCCTGGTCGCTGAACGGCGGCTCGATCAGTCCCACGTAGCCCTGGTCAAAACCAAACGCCTGTGGAGAAACATCGGTATAGCTGTGGCGATGTTCGACTTTGTAAACGAGTGCACCGGTATTCTTCGTACCGCGACCGACAAGGTCCCATGACCCGAACAGGCGGACCATGCCACTGGCGGCATTGTCATCGCCGCTGGCACCCTTCTCGCTGGATGACAAACCCAGCGCCGTATAATCGACGCCGATAGAAAAGCCCTTCTCGTCCTGAACTTTTTTCTTCCAGTCGAACCAGCCTTGTGAAAGCCGCTTCGTGATCGTCGCGGGCTTGTGACTGGCATCGTCTTCGATGACGTTTCCAACGGCATTAGGGCCGCCAAAATTTTCCGCAGATACTATAACTGGATTGAGCAGGAGTAATGTAAATATTGAGATACACAGTTTCTGATTTGTTTTATTCATGCTTAGATCATATTCTTAGTTTAATGTATAAATTTTTCAGAAATTTAATTTTTACCCAGGCCAAACCAGCTGGCCATGCCATTTTTGACCACCGGTGCGATATTCAAACTGAGCATCCATTCGGGTCCGAAGGCATCTGCCTTTTCGACGTAGTAGTTCAGCTCTGCTGACAACTTCCACGGGCGCCCTTTCATTACTACGGTTTTGCCTGCATTTATCTGCAGTGGAACAGTCCATTGCTCTGAATTCCAGTCATAATTCATGATTGGTGCTGAACCTACGCTCCAGCCACCGCCGGGAAGATAGGTATAAAAGGCCTGGATGGTTGTCAGGTTGATATCTGCATCACCTGATCCGGCGACGTCCCACTGGTGATTCGGGAAAAGACCAAAAAGGTACTTCGGTGCGATCTTGCCAATAAGGAAT
>Ga0209013_10004538_pt1 | contig 12163 bp, 9 predicted proteins | sample Cruoilmetagenom2_FD_187291 | JGI IMG/M metagenome (GOLD analysis project Ga0209013, IMG submission 187291) | Oil polluted marine microbial communities from Coal Oil Point, Santa Barbara, California, USA - Sample 2 (SPAdes) (version 2) | ecosystem: Environmental > Aquatic > Marine > Oil seeps ...
TCACCTTGCCGCAAAAGCAAAACACGGAAGCGCCCTGCAAATATTCTCAGTATTGACTAGTTATTCAGCTAGGAGATAACTTTACTTTTATGGTGGTGTTATATAGAATTGATGCATGAAAAGGAAAATTAGATTATTAATAATTTTAGTATTTGTTATAAATTTATTTTTTGTTGTGGAACTGGATCCGTGTACGAATATTCTTGTATCGAGAGGAGCGACAAAGGATGGATCAACCATGATCACATATGCTGCAGATTCCCATGTCCTTTATGGTGAACTTTATCACTGGCCTGCAAAAAGTTACCCGACCGGGTCCATGCTCGACGTGTATGAATGGGACACCGGGAAGTTTCTCGGTCAAATTGAACAGGTTGAGCAGACATATAATGTTGTAGGTAATATAAATGAGCATCAGGTAGCGATCGGTGAAACGACTTATGGCGGAAGAAGAGAGCTCAGAAATATAAAGGGAATTATAGATTATGGAAGTGCTATGTATATAGCTCTTCAAAGATCAAGATCCGCACGTGAAGCTATAAAGGTAATGACCGGCCTGTTTGATGAGTATGGATATTATTCTTCAGGAGAATCTTTCTCTATTTCAGACCCTAAAGAAGTATGGATCATGGAAATAATTGGAAAAGGTGAAGGGAGAAAAGGTGTGAACTGGGTAGCAGTAAGAATTCCTGATGGATATATTTCCGCTCATGCCAATCAGTCCCGTATCAGGAGATTTCCTCTTAATGACCCAAAAAATTGTATGTATGGGAAAGATACAATCTCATTTGCAAGGGAGATGGGATATTTTAAAGGAAAAGATGAAGAGTTCAGTTTTGTTGATGCTTATGCACCTCCGGGATACGGAGCTTTGAGATTCTGTGAGGCGAGAGTTTGGAGTATCTTCAACAGAGCTGCAAAATCAAGTAACACCACTTTTGATTATGTAAAAGGTGTCGAGGGTGCGGAACCGATGCCTCTTTATATTAAGCCTGACAAAAAACTGGCTGTCAGGGATGTCATGGAATTGATGAGGGATCATTTTCAGGGTACCGAATTTGATATGACAAAAGATGTCGGGGCCGGGCCGTTTAAGCTTCCTTACAGATGGAGAGGACTCACATGGGAAGTTGATGGTGTGAAGTATTGTAATGAAAGGGCCATCTCTACACAGCAAACAGGATTTTCTTTCGTTACACAGTCAAGAAAATGGCTTCCTGATCCAATAGGCGGGATAATATGGTTCGGTGTAGATGATTCATATAGTACCTGTTATATTCCCTTTTACTGCGGTATAGAAAGGATTCCCCACTCATTTGCTGTAGGTACCGGTTCCTTCAAAGAATTTACCTGGGATTCAGCATTCTGGGTATTTAATTTTGTATCAAATTATGCATATTCAAGATACTCTGATATGATTCTGGATATCAGAAAAGTACAGGGTGAACTGGAAACTTCATTCGTATCTGAAGTAAAGGATATTGACAGAAAAGCTGTAGATCTATTTAAAAAAGATAAAACACTTGCTAAAAAATTCATTACCGGTTATTCCGTTTCTGCAGGTGATATGACAGTAAAAAAATGGATGAAACTCGGGGAATCATTATTATTCAAATATCTTGATGGTAATGTGAAAAATAAGGATGGCAAGGTTACACATCCCGGATATCCCAAAGAGTGGTACAGTCATATTGTTAAGAATACAGGTGATCATTTTAAAGTGAAAAAAATGAAATCAGAGATAGAGATCTCATTTTCAAATGAATTAAAAAAGGGGGCAGCAGCATTGGCTGAGAGCGATCTGAGCAAAGCACTGAAACATTATGAGGCTGCTCTTAAGATTAAACCGGACAATACATTTACCAAAGAGAGAGCGGATGAAGTAAAAACTATTATAAAAAATGTTGATGAGATGGTAAAAAAATTTAAAAATAACTAATATAAGATAAAGTGACAACAAATATTCCCGATAAGCTCACCTTTAAAAAAAGAGAGGTGATAAACATAACGAGGCTTGACGGAAAAGTTCTAGATTATTGGGAAAAAGAATTTAATGTAATTAATCCGGTAGTAAACCGGAACGGAGAAAAATATTTTTCAAGGAAAGATATTGAGATTATCATCAGGATAAAAGAATTGCTGATGGGAGAAAGGAGAAGTAGAGAGGAGACAAAATCAATTGTAGTTTCAGAATTTGAGATCGGGACAGCCCCGGTTGAAAAGATTGAAAAACCGGTGAAAAAATCCGGAATAAGCCTGACATCTCTAAAGGAAGGATTGAAGGAAATATTGACATTGATAGACAAAAATGATAAATAGTTATCCAGTCGGGATGTGGCGCAGTCTGGTAGCGTACACGCTTGGGGTGCGTGTGGTCGGTGGTTCAAATCCACTCATCCCGACCATTTAGTTTTTTTTGTTTTTCTTATATCATCGATTTTCCTGATACTGGAGACTTGACTGAATTACTTTACAATGAAAAGAATATTACTCACAAATGATGACGGATTCCGGTCTCCGGGATTAACAGCTCTCCGTAACAGTTTAATGAAGAAATATAGTGTTTTTGCAATTGCACCTGCAACCGAGATGAGTGCAGTGAGTATGGCCTTAACTCTAAATCGTCCTCTCAGGGTCGAAAAGCTGGAAGATGATTTCTATTCAGTAGACGGTACTCCATCAGATTGTGTCAACATAGCACTCAGAAAACTGATGGTTGATATGCCGGATCTTGTTGTTTCAGGTATGAACCATGGTGAGAATCTTTCTGAAGATATAATGTATTCAGGAACTGTCGGCGCTGCAACTTCCGGATATTTTTACAATATTCCGGCCCTTGCAGTCTCAATGATTTCAGACAAAAAGAGCTACAGCAGAGGAATATTTAATATTCCCGGAAGCATTGCAGTAGTTGAGAGGGCAATAGAATCTCTTTTAAAGATTACTAAACTCAATGGAATTTTCAACCTTAACATTCCATATGATAACAGCGGGAAAATTGCAGTTACATCACTTGGAAATAAAAAATATAAACCGGATATAGATGAGCGTGAAGATCCCCGTGGAAGAAAATATTACTGGATAGGGACAGGGAATCCTGAAAGCAGTGGTGGTGAGGGAACAGATATATGGGCTATTAAGAATGGACACTCCTCATTAACTCCTTTATCACTTGATTTACAATGCTTCAGATCTTCAATAGATATGAATGGAGTTTTTGACGATGTATAATCCCGTCAGGAAACTCTATGAATGGGTCCTCAGTTGGGCAGAGAAACCTTCTGCCATGTATGCCCTTTTTTTGCTTGGGTTTGCAGAAAGCAGTTTTTTTCCTGTTCCTCCCGATGTCCTTCTGATCCCTCTGGTACTTGGTTTCCGGAAGAAGTGGTTCAGATTGGTACTTGTTTTAACTCTTGCATCCGCTCTCGGTGGGGCCTTTGGATATTACATCGGTGCTAAATTGTGGGGTTTCGGACCTGACAATTATACTTCAATAGCACATTTCTTTTATAATTCGATCCCGGGGTTTTCTCAGCATACGTTCGAAGCAATGAAATTGAAGTATGACCTGTACGGGTTCTGGATAGTATTTACTGCCGGATTCACGCCAATACCCTACAAAGTGTTCACAATATCTTCCGGGGCTTTTGATATAAACTTTATCACATTTATGTTAGCTTCTTTTGTCTCAAGGGGAGCCAGGTTTTTTCTTGTCTCTTTTCTTTTATTCAAGTTTGGAGAACCGATCAAAGATTTCATCAATAAGTATTTTAATATACTGGCCCTTGTCTTCACAATCCTGTTCATAGGGAGTTTCCTTGTATTAAAGGGAATAGTTTAATCACTTCTGAATTTAATTTAACAAAATATCTTTCTATGTTAAATTACTGGAATGAAAAGGATAAAACATATTCTGTTTTTCATTTTTATTGTTCAGATATTATTATTGTTCATATTCGGATGTGCTGAATCATCGAAGGGGAAATTATCAAATCCGATAGAAATTGCTGATAGTTCCGGAGTAATCAGGAATTTTAATATCTATTTTCCTAAAAAAGGAGAAGGTGAACTACCTTTGCTGGTTTATTTTCATGGAGTAAGATCAGAAGGGTTTAAGGATAAACCTGTACTTAAAGGTTATACCGGCAGTCCTGTATCCGAGACCGGCCTTATTCCTTTCTGTAATGCAAATAGTATTATTCTCCTTGAGATACTGCCATCATATACTTATAAATTCCTTGATGTGGAAGCATCCGGCTGGTCCCCATTTGAGAAGGAAATAGAAGGGATCGAGACCTGCATTGACACCGTGATCAAAAAATATAATATAGACAGTGGGCAAGTATATCTGGCAGGGATCTCTGCCGGTGCCGTAATGTCCAATCACCTTGCGAATAGATGGCCCGGAAAATTCAGGGGGATTCTTTCTCATTCCCAGGCTTACATAAGTGAGAAAAATGAAATACTGGAACCGATTGATTCAGGGAAAAAGTTCAAAGTGATCATCTGTTACACAAAAGGTGATTATCAGAATCTCAAAGATATCTGTGAAAGTTCATATGAAAAGTATAAAGAACACAATTATAATGTTGTTATCCTGCGTGATCTTCCCCCCTCCGGCCATAAATGGTCAAATTCAACTAACGGAAGATTCTGGAGACTGCTCAGTGGTAGGAACGAGTAATTTTTTCTTATGTTTTCGGCCCTCCTGACAAATTGACTATAATATCCTCTTCTGGTATCATTCCTTTTTATTGGAGGGAATCATTCGATGTTTAAAAAAATCATAAAATTAAGCATGATAGGTGTTTTTATTATCAGCTTAAGCGGACTCATTACATTTAATGCTGGTTGTAAGAGGGAATTAAAAAATTACAATATAGTGGTAATATTAATTGATACACTGAGATCGGATAGGCTTGATGCTTACGGGTATGAGAAGGTCACCGCACCGTTTCTGACAGAGCTTTCAAAAAAGTCGATGTTGTTCGAGAATTGTTTTGCTGCATCATCATGGACTGCTCCTAGTACTGCTTCTATTTTTACATCACTTTACCCGTTCCAGCATTCGGTACTGATGGGACTGCTTGCACAGGTTAATGCAAAAAAAGAATATCCTGATCTGAAAATAAACAGGATTCCGGATGAAATAGAAACAATGCCGGAAGTATTTAAAAATGCGGGTTATTCCACCTTTGCAATTTCAGATAACGATAATATCTGTGAGAAGCAGGGATTTCACCAGGGTTTTGATAAAATGATTCATAACAGTTACAAAGGGGGGGAGAAAATGAATGCTGAGCTGTTTTCCTGGAAAGAGGAAATCCAGAACAGTAAAAAGTACTTCCTGTATCTTCACTATATGGATCCTCATGCTCCTTATCATGCCAGGAAACCCTGGTATAAAAAACCAGATAACCGGAAACGTGTTCCTCTTGTGGCATATGAGAGTGAGATCAGTTATGTGGACTCACTCATAAAGAAAGCGTATGATGCATTTGGTTGGGATAAGAATACCGTCATAGTAATTACAGCTGATCATGGAGAAGGTTTGTGGGACCACGGAAGACAGGGGCATGGCCACTCTCTTTACAGGGAGGAAATTCAGGTTCCCCTTATAATTCATGTTCCGGATAACTTCAATGGTATTAAAGTCAGGGAAAATGTTACATCACTTGACATACTTCCAACACTTAGAGATACAATAGGACTCCCCAAATCAGATATAGATGAAGGGTTGAGCCTGCTGCCTCTTGCCGGAGGAAATATAGATGATTTCAAAGACAGATACATCTATTCACACTTATGGAAGAAGGTTAAATTTCTTGTTGAAGCAAAAGCAACCATTCAGAATAATTTTCATTTTCAGCACAGAACTTCAAAAAAGAAAGAGGTATTCAACCTTAAAGTAGATAAAAAAGAAGAGAAAAATATATATTTTAAGGTGTTCAAGATTGCAAAAGTGATGGAAAGGATGTTTGAAAAATTTTATTCTGAATCAAGGAAATTTAAGAAAAATATTGTTAATTATAAAATGAACAAAAAAAGGATGGAGAAACTGAAAACACTTGGATATGTCCAGGAATAAAAAGAGTGAACTTAGGCTGATTGCAGCTGCTGTTGTAATTTTATTGATTGCATTTTTTTTCAGGGTTTATTCGCTCCAGTCCGATCTTCCTCCGAATATCTCCATAAGTGGCAGTGTATATACTGATGAGGGTAATCAGTGTCATAATTCCCGAAGCAGAGTATTGTATGGAGACTGGTTCCCCGATAACTGGAAGATCACAAACTACAATCCCATTGTCCCTTATTTTAAACTTCTGATATTCAAAACATTTGGAGTAGGGTTGATTCAGGTAAGATCAGTCTCTTTTTTCTTCGCTTTTCTGTCTCTCATATTTTTCTTTTTTACTCTCCGTTCATATTTCAGGCCCTGGCTGGCAATTGCCGGAGTTACACTCCTGGGATTCAACTTTCTATTTATTATGTATAACAGGATCGGTACTTTCGAAACTCCAATGATCTTCTGGATGATACTTGTTATCTACTTCCTCGAAAAGTTCAGGGTAACCGGAAAGATAATATTCCCTGTTTTATCAGGCATTTCAGCATTTTTAGCATTTGTGTTCAAAATGACAGGCGCCCATATTATTCCTGTTCCCGTTACTGCACTACTCCTGCTGCTGATCTTTATCCCGGAGGAAAAAATTAATGAGAGGAGAAAGATTGGTGTTTCAGCCGGATTGGTGATTGCTTCGATTCTGATCTCATTTGCCGTCTGGATGATTATTTTTTACCTCCCCAATAAAGAATGGATCAAGAGTGCTCCCGGATCGTATATTGGTAATCAGATGTTCCCTAAAAGTATTGAGCAGCTTATTGGAAATATACTCTCATACAACTGGAAGGAGCAATTCTTTAAAATGTGGGTTGTATGGACCGGTGCGATATTATATCTTCCGATCTTCTTCCGGAGGTTGTTACAAAAGAGAACGGATTTAACTGAGATAGGTTCTGTGCTTTACCTCCTTTCCCATACTGGTGCATTAATGATAATGAATCACCGGCCTACCAGGTATCTTATAGCGGCAATACCGCCCATGGTTTTCCTTACAATCCTTTTGTTCAGATATCTGCTTGGAAAAAAGGAAGATATTCCTACTGCCGGCCAGGTTAATAATATATTTATATTTTTATTCGATATCAGCTGGCTGACTATTGCTCTATACTATTGTTTCCTTCCTCTAATGGAGAGGGTAGGGATTCACCTGGTGACAATAAAACTTACTCCCGGGTTATTTTTACTATCACTTATTTCCATCATTATCCTCAGGCTTCTTCTTTATATTAAAGAGAAATTTATCGGATCAGTTTTAACCTCCAAAAAAATTTCGATTACTATAGTAATAATCCTGATCTCAATTTCAGTTTATACAAATATGAAATACTATTATTTATGGCAGAGGGATAAAACCGAATATGTTTATAAGATTTCTGAAGAGTTGGGGAACAAAATTGACAATGGATATATTGCAGGCCTGACAGCGCCGGTTGCAGTACTCGAAACTGATCACCGATCTCTATTCCTCTATCCGGAATTTGTTCACTGGGATAAAGGGACCCTTGATAAGTACGGTATAACTCATGCATTACTGGCAAATTTTAATTTTGAGATCTCAAATTTCTTCAGACAGTGGCCTGGTAAAATGAAAAATGCCACTCTCCTGAATGTTTATAATGTCAAAGATCAATTCCTGCATCTCTATTCAATGGTGGATCCGTTTATTGAAAAGATCGTTCGAGTTGATGATAAAACGCTTGAACTTACTATTAAGAACAACGGTAGCAGGAAAGATATCCGTTTTGGAATAATAGAATTTAATGGAGAAGATCCGGTCAGGGATTCACTGGTACCGGGAGGTTCCGTTATTGCCAAAGGGAGTCATCTTATCCGGATCTCAGATCAATTTAACGATAATGAAAAGTTTATATACATTAAGAAAGATAAATGGCCTGACAGATTCAGATATGAAGCGGAGAAATTTCCAAGAAAAAGAGGGCGAGTTGTTCGTGATACCTCCGGATCGGGGAAGCATGTAAGGTATTATGATGTGAGAAAGGATAAAAAAGGTTTTATGGCATGTTCGACAGGGGGGAAGTTCATTCCTTTTTCTGAAGGGTTTGTGGTTGCCGGATATTATCTTAAATTTGACAGGATCATGTCACGGATAAGACCTCTTGCTGTGATCGATATATTCAATAATACTCTTGGGTTTCCTGTCTCCTCAAGATCTATAAGGAAAAAGGATATTAATGGTGAGGGATTTCAGAGGTATCCTCTCCATTATAAGATCGATGATGTGAGTGACATTGAGTTCAGGGTTATGGCTGAAAAAACAGCTGACATTTATTATGATTATCTGGAAATTGAATATTTCCAGGGGAAGTTTATTGATCGAAATTGAATAAAAAAAGAAATATCGAAGTGTTTTTATTATTTTCAGTACTATTTATTACTTTCCTGGTACTTTATAGAAATGTATTTCTCAAAAATGAAGTTATAGTTCCGGGAGATATTCCTTATAATACTCCGGTGTGGCAGGGCGAAGCTCCGGACACAAAATATTATAAAGCAGATAACTATCTCCTGAGTGATCAAATTAACCAATTCTATGTCTGGCATCAAATTGCTCATATTTCCATGAGCAGTACAGGCGTTATCCCGTTGTGGAACCCTTATATTTTTGGAGGTCATCCTCTTGTAGCAAACTCTCAATCGGCATTATTCTATCCACCTAACCTCCTTTTGTTCTATTATGAACCTGGGATAGTGGCAACGATCAGAGGATTTTTTAACATTTTTATTCTGATTCTTTTCGGTTTCCTGGCCGGCCGACAACTTGGTATCAGCAGGGTCGGTTCAGTATTGATCTCAGCAGGACTTGCTTTAAGCGGTCCGATAACTGTCTGGCTGGGGCACCCTCATTCCAATGTATTTTCATGGTTCCCGTTTCTGATATGGAGCGGTGACAAAATAGTTATGTCTGAAAAAAAAATATACTGGAGTGGTATATTCGGCCTTGGAACGGGGATATCTATATTAGGCGGTCATCCGGAGACAGTTTTTCATCTTCTCCTGATAGTTTCAGTATTTCTTTTTGTCAGGATTTTATTTTCAAAAAAAGGTAAAAAAAAGAATCGGAGATCATTTGTTCTCATGGTTACCGGATTGATATTCGGAATACTTGTCGGATCAGTCCAGTTAATCCCTTTCTCAGAATTTTTATTCAGTAGTTCCACCTATCATCAGGGGGGAAGAGGCGATCATGGCGGTCCGTTACTATGGTCCGATTCTGCTCTCGGGAACCTCACGGGGATACCAACACTTATATATCCGGATTTTTTCGGGAACCCTCCCGACAGAACTTTCAGAAACCCAGCAGATAAGAATCTGAACTATAATGAGCAGGCCATTTATTTCGGGCTTATTCCTCTATCATTCTTTATATTTGTGATTTTCAGACGGGGAAGTCCCACGGTTGTAAAAATATTATCCTTTTTGTCACTTTTTTCTCTCGGTGTAGCCTGGAGGCTCCCATTTTTTGAAATATTCAATCATATCCCCGTTTTCTCTATTGTAGCCAATGGGAGGCTGAGGATCTTTTTTACTTTTATTGCAGTTTTTCTTGCTGGTTTCGGCCTGGATCTCTTCAGGAAAAAATTCAATTCTGGTGAGCTTCAGAACCGGAACATATTCAGGCTGTCAATAATTCCTCTGACAGCGATCTCTGTGTTTTTTGTGTTCGGTGTGATTAAAAGCATTATGCAGGTATCGGGGCAGTCCCCTTTTCAGGAATCATCGGGAGAGATCTCATTCCTGAAATATCTGATCTTCGGTATATTTACTCCTGATAATCCCGGCATAATGATAACTGTGATATCCTCACTATCGGTCCTTATAATTCTATTCCTCTTGAAGAAGGGAAAGATCGGGATAAAGGCTTTCGAGATCTTCATAGTTATTATCTGTATCCTAGACCTTTCCGTTCCTGCTTCCGGATATAATCCTACAATAAAAAAAGAAGATATATTGCCTGCCCCGAGTGTTTTTTCCGGACTTAAAGGAAAAGGAGGGCCGATCAGAATAATTGCAGGCGGTAATATGATGATCCAGAATTATAATTGTGTACATGGGATTCAGCTGATGGGAGGTTATGATCTTCCTGCATTCCAGAAATACAGTGATCTTTTTTTATCTCAGAATACTGGTAATATTCATAATCATAACTGGAATGATAATTCAGAGCTTATAAATTTTCTGAATATCAGATATTTATTCTCAAAAGGAGATTATTCACCTGTCAGCAGTAAATATAAACTTATATTTGATAATTTGAATTACAGGATTTATGAGAACAGCGAAGCTTTTCCCAGAGCTTTTATGACCTATGATTATGAAGTGATTGGAGACAAGAATAAAGCATTATCTTTTCTGAAGGAGAATGATTTCAAGCTAAAGGATAAGGTACTACTTAATTCAGACCCCGATATTTCATTTAGAAAATTTGCTTCATCATCTGATGTTCCTAACAATGTCAGGATCACAGAATATGTTAATGATAAGGTTAAGATCTCAATCTATACAGAAGCTGACGGGATACTGGTATTAAGTGATGTCCTTATGCAGGGATGGAAGGTATATGTAGATAAAGTTCCTGGAAATATCCTTTCAGCTAACTATGCATTTCGTGGGGTTTTCATCCCGTCAGGATCCCATAATGTAGTATTTAAATATGAACCTGTATCATTCCTGGCCGGGGTGATATTGACCTGTTCCGGATTACTTGCTGTTATATTATTTATACTCCTTGGCGGGATCAGAAAACGGAATTATGATCCCCCTGTCTATACTTGACAATAGAGCGAAATCACAGATATAATGGAATCCGGATAAACGTTTGTTTTTACTATATTTAAAGTTAAGGAGAACTTATGGCCCGGAATAAGAAAGTGCTTGTAGATATACTCCTGCCTGTCTATAATGAGGAACATATACTTGAAAAAAGTGTGGTATCCCTGAGGAAATTTCTTGCTGATAATGTTACAAACTTTAACTGGATTATAACGATCGGTGATAATGCTTCAACAGATGATACTCTCCGGGTTGCTAAGGAACTTGAGAAAAAATTTGCTGATGTTGTAACTGAACATCTTCCTTTGAAAGGGCGTGGAAGAATGGTGAAATATGCCTGGAAAAAGAGTAAAGCTGATATTCTAACCTACATGGATATTGATCTTTCAACAGACCTTAATGCGTTTATCCCGATGGTTGAATCAATAATGGATGGAAATGATGTGTCGATCGGTTCAAGGCAGTTCAAGGGTGCTGATGTTGACAGGAGCATAAAAAGGGAAATTATATCAAAAGGTTATATTAAAGTTCTGAAATTGTTGCTTGGTTTCCCTTATACTGATGCACAATGTGGTTTTAAAGCTGTATCGAAAAAGGTTGTATCAGACCTCTTTGATCATATAGAGGATGATGAATGGTTCTTTGATACAGAGCTTCTTCATATTGCAAATAAAGAGGGCTATAAAGTTAATGAGGTACCTGTGAGATGGATCGAAGACCGTGATTCAAGGGTAAAGATCGTCAGAACTGCATGGTTGGATATGAAAGGTGTTTTTCGGATGATGGGATATAAGAAGAAGAATATTTTATGAAATCATCTATTCTCATAACTGGGATTTCCGGATTCGTCGGGCGAAGTCTCATCAATAGGCTTGATCTTTCAGCATTTGAAAACATATTTCTTCTGATCCCGGAAAAAAATGTTCCGGAACAATTTAATGATCTTCCTGATAATGTTGTTATAATTAAAGGAGATTTATCCGATCCCGACATACTTCCTGAAAAATTTGACATTTTACTTCATATGGCTGCTATCACAGGGAAGGATAAAAAATCCCAATATAATAAAGTGAACTTTGAGCTATTCCGGGATCTGGTGGAATCCGGAAAGGATAGAGGGTTGAGGAGAGTTCTTCTTGTCAGTACGATTGCTGTTAAATTCAGGAAAAGGAAGAGATATTTTTACTCTTTCTCAAAAGAGAAAGCTGAAAAGTTTGTGATGAGCTCGGGATTGGAGTATTCTATTAT
>Ga0209013_10004540_pt1 | contig 12162 bp, 10 predicted proteins | sample Cruoilmetagenom2_FD_187291 | JGI IMG/M metagenome (GOLD analysis project Ga0209013, IMG submission 187291) | Oil polluted marine microbial communities from Coal Oil Point, Santa Barbara, California, USA - Sample 2 (SPAdes) (version 2) | ecosystem: Environmental > Aquatic > Marine > Oil seeps ...
TTTATATGCCATCACATCAGTTGCGCCATCTCTTTTAGAGAGTTTTTTACCCTGTTCATTGTTTATCATCGCAACGTGGTTAAAATTTGGAAGGTCAAGTCCAAGTGCATTATAGACTACGATTTGTTTAGGTGTATTATAAAGATGGTCATCTCCACGGATCACTTCAGTCAGTCCCATAAGTGCATCATCTATGGCAACAACAAAATTATATGTCGGAGCACCATCTGCTCTGGCGATAACAAAATCATCTACTTCATCCGCAGAGATATTTATCTCCCCCTTAACACCATCCATAAAACTAATCATCCCCTCTTTAGGTGCTTTTATACGAATAACCGGATCAATGCCCACAGGTGGGGTACCTGTGAAATCACGATAACGTCCATCATAACGTGTACGTTCTTTTTTCGCCATTTGCTCTTCTCTAAGTGCAGTAAGCTCTTCCTTGCTCATGTAACACTTATAGGCTTTACCCTCTTCAAGCAACTGGTCTATAAACTTTTTATACAGGTCAAAACGTTTAGACTGGTACACAACCTCGCCATCGTGACTCATGCCTACCCATTCAAATGCTTTAAGTATGGCATCTTTGGCTTCTTCTGAGTTACGTGCCATATCTGTATCTTCTATACGAAGAAGAAACTCCCCTTTATCATGCTGTGCTGTAAGCCAGGAAAAAAGTGCTGTTCTTAGCCCTCCAATGTGAAGATAACCCGTTGGAGATGGTGCAAAACGTGTAACTGTCATAGTAATACCTTGAAATAAATTATGTGATTGTAGCGAAAATGTGGTTAAGGAGGATAGTTACTCGGAAGGAGCGAGAAGAGCCGAAACTCTTCAGGGTTTTAACTTTTTTTGCTAGGTTTTGTTGTATGTTTTGTAATTTTCTTCTCTGGAGAAGACTTCACATCATTTTTTACATTTTTAGCTGTCTGCTCACCGATACCTTCAACTCTCTGAAAATCTTCAAACGATTTGAATTTCTCTTTCTTTCTCTCTTGGATAATAGCTGTTGCTTTAGCTTCACCAATACCATTGATCTCCATAAGTTGCGCTTTTGATGCACTGTTAAGTTGATTTAGACTCATTCCAAATAGTGATGATGTGAACAGAACCACACATCCTACAATTACCTTTTTTAACATCCTTGTCCTTTTAAGAATTAATTTTTTGTTATACATAATATAACCAAAAGATTATACTAAAGTTTTCTTATAGGTTTAGTAGATTTTATCCATCATTAGGCATATGATTAAATTCAGGCACGATTTTTTTAAGATGGACAAGCTTGTCGTCATTCTCTATAAGATTGTCTATATCTCTATTAAGCTGCGTCATATCATAAGGTGTTGGTTGTGCAATAAATATAGAACTGTACCGTGTTTCCTGTTCACTCTCATCGAGCAATAGTTCTTCATACAGTTTTTCTCCAGGACGCAACCCAATGAATACAATATCTATTTCATCTTCTTTCCCATAAAGACGTATCATCTGCTTTGCAAGATCTACTATCTTTATTGGCTCACCCATATCTAAAACAAATAACTCTCCACCTTTAGCTATCGCAGCAGTTTGTAGCACCAATTGACACGCTTCTGAAATAAGCATAAAGTAACGTGTTATATCTGGATGAGTTACAGTCACAGGACCACCCTCTTCTATCTGTTGCTTAAACTTCGGAATAACAGAACCACTTGAACCAAGTACATTACCAAATCGCACAGCTACTATCTCTGTATTTTCAGCATCTACATTATTCGCATAAAGTTCTGTCACACGTTTAGTTGCACCCATGACATTGGTTGGTCGTACCGCTTTGTCTGTCGAGATAACAACTACCTTTTCAACAGTAACCTTTATACTAATATCTATCACATTTTTTGTTCCAACTATATTATTAAATACAACAATTTCTTGATTATTTTCACAAATAGGTACATGCTTGTAAGCTGCAGCATGTATCACAATTTGAGGAGTGACTTCCTCAAAGAGAGATAGAAGTAAAGACTGATCTGTCACATCAATCAATCTCAAATCAGCATTATCAAGTTGTTCACCTATTTGATAAAGATTATATTCACTATTGTCTAGCAAAGTAAGTGATGAAGCACCAAATGCTTGACATTGTTTGGCAATTTCAGAACCTATGCTTCCTCCTGCACCAGTAATTAGTATAGATTTGTTTTGTATGAAATCTTTTATCGTGTCCGAGTCTAAATCTTTGGGGTTGCGAGCAAGTAGATCTTCGATAGAAAGATCTTCAAGTTTTTCATGATCAGAACCTAAAAGTTTAACCTGCTTAATCTCCGTAATACCCACTTCATTTAACTTAGTAACTAGTTTTTTAAGTTCATTAGGAAGTAATTTTTCAGTAATAATAGCAGCTATGATCTTCTTTTTATATACAGAAGTATCTAAAGATTGTATATCAATGACTTTTACATTATTAATATAAGCATCTGTCATTGTCTTATTTTCCTGAGTCGTGCTGATCGCAACAGGATAGTAGTCTATCTCTTCTTTAAGTGCACTCTGAATAATGGTACTGGTCTTACTATTAATTCCAATAATAAGTGTTGGTTTCAGTGAATGCTGCCCTCTACTTTCTCGTAGAAGACGTTTAATAGTTCTTATCGCTCCTATAAAGATCAGAGACAAAAAGAAATCAATGGCAATCACAGAACGAGGAAACGGCGAAAAGGACTCATTAAAAAGTAAATAAACCATAATAAAAAACAGATATGCCCATATATGTGCTTTCACAATATTCTGTGCGTCATAAAAACTAAAAAAACGCCAAACGATGAAATAATTTTTATAGAAAAAAAGAAACGCAACCTTTGCTCCAGTTAGGACAGCATACGTCAACCAAAACGAACCTAAAAATTCTTCGGGTATATGAAAATTAAACCGTAATAAATATGCAAGATATAATGTAGCACTTGAAAGTATTAGATCAACACCGAGAAAGAATATCATTCTTTTTAAAGAAGTTGGTCGAAACAAGTTTTTCATTTTATAGCCTTAGAGATCAAATTACACACTCTCAATACGTCTTCATCACGCATACTGCTTCCACTTGGTAAACAAATACCTTTTTCAAACAGCTTTTGACTCGTCCCATCCTCTATAGCTGTTGAATTTGAAAAGAGTGGCTGAAGATGCATCGGTTTCCAAAGTGGTCTACTCTCTATATTTTCTTTTTCCAAGAGGGATATAATACTCTGCGGATTTGTTTTTTCAAAAGTCAATGTTGTCAACCAACGATTTCCCTGACTATTAACTATTTCTGGCATAAATTTGACCTCATCGTGACTACGAAGGTTTTCTTTATAGAGTTCAAATATCTCTCTTCTTCTTTTTACACGCTGCGTCAATACTTCCATCTGTGCTACGCCTACTGCAGCCAAGATATTTGACATACGATAGTTATATCCAAGTTCTTTATGTTCATAATGTAAAAAGTCTTCTTTTGCCTGTGTTGAAAGAAATTTTGCTTTAGCGATCCACTCTTCATTATCGCTCACTAACATGCCCCCACCAGAGGTAGTAAGGATTTTATTACCATTAAAGGAGTAAACACCTAAATCTCCAAAAGTGCCACTCTGCTTCCCCTCATAACTGGCACCTAAAGATTCTGCTGCATCCTCTATAAAATATATCCCCTCCTCTTTACAGATAGCTATGATCTCATCAAGTTTACATAATTGTCCATAAAGATGTGTAATGATCAAAGCTTTTGGTTTTTTGGGTGCTGTGCTAATTGCCTTTTTCAATAATTCGGGAGATATATTCCAACTCTCATCACTATCTACAAATATAGGTTTTGCGTTTTGATACAAAATGGCATTGACAGAGCCTATAAATGTAAAGCTAGAGGACAGGACATAATCTCCTTCACCTACTCCTAATACTCGTAAAGCCAAATGTAATCCAGCCGTAGCAGAAGAGAGTGCTAACGCATTTGAAGTTCCAGTATACGATTTAATACTCTCTTCAAAACGATTGACAAATTCTCCTAAAGGCGCAATATAATTACTTTGAAAAACTTCAGAAATATATTGCTTTTCTTTGCCACTCATATGGGGAGGCGAAAGAAAAAGTCTCTGATTCACTTTATCTTTCCTTTTTCTACGCAGGGATTTCCGTATGCCAATTTTGCATTTCCTATATCTTTAAGTACCACCGAACCAACGCCAACAAGACTATTCTCTCCCACGGTAATCCCCTGTTTTACAGAAGACCCAATACCAATATGAGCATAATCCGATATAGTCACATTCCCGGCGAGTGCAACATTGGGAGAGATGTGGGCAAAATCACCTATCTCATTTTCATGTTCTATCACTGATGCAGAGTTAAGAATACTTCCATTCCCCACTTTTGTTTTTGCATTGATAACAACATTTGGCATCACAACAGTTCCCTTACCCAGGTCAACACTTTCAGAGACAACCGCAGAAGGGTGGACTAATGTTATGATTTTCATATCTGCTTGTAGTATTGTATTATAAATCGTAGCTCTTGTTTTATTGTTTCCTACACCAATTACTATGGGAACATCTATATCTTTATCTATTTCTTCAAAAGAAGGATATTCATTCTCTCCATCATCAATCCATATTATGTGATCATATCCACAAGATCTTGCTAAGTCAGCAACAACAAGACCATGCCCACTGGCGCCATAGATATAAATACTTTTCATTTATTTTGATCCTCTAAATTTTTCCATAGTTAAGTGTGTAGTTGAACTTATACCATGACGTTTAACAACGTTCAATACTGTCATCCCCAATATCTTCATATCTAAAATAAAAGATTGATGATTCACATACCAAGTATCATACTCAAACTTCTGTTCCCACGAGATAGTATTACGTCCATTTACCTGCGCCCACCCCGTTATACCGGGCTTGACATTATGTCTTTTTTTCTGTTCATTATTATATAAGGGTAAATATTCGACAAGTAATGGCCTAGGACCTACAAAACTCATATCACCTTTAACTACATTTAAAAGTTGTGGTAGCTCATCTAAAGAAAAAGCTCTCACTTGCTTACCGACCCCATAAAGTCTATCCTCATCAGGCAACAGCTCTCCATCCACATCATGTGCATTATTCATTGTTCTAAACTTAATGATCTCAAATATTTCACCATTGAGGCCAGGTCTTTTTTGTCTGAAGAATATGGGATGCCCTAATGTTACATAAATTAATATACTCACCAGTATCAACAGTGGAGAAAATACTACCATCAGAAATAAAGCAAAGAACTTATCTCCTAATGGTTTAATTTTCTCTTTATACATTACTCTACTTCTTTAATTTATAAATTTTACTATAAGGTGATGAGACAACTAATTCAAAAAGGTTTTTATCATACTTTTCAAGCATAAACATTTGCACATAAGTAGAATTAAACGTTTTAATATCCATAACTACAAACGTACCATAACTTTTCAGATAGATCACTACATATTCACCCTTCGCATGATACTGTTGAGACTGCATCTGCACTTTACCTTGTTTTGTATTTTGTGTCACAATAAAATGTTTTACTGCTTCTTTCTGCCGACCTAAAGTAAGCTCTCCTTTTTTAGCATCAAAAGTAATCCCATTTCTAAAAGCAATGATCCCATTTTTATTACTTGCAGCACTGGTAGGGTAAAAAACAACCTTTCTCTCTGCCTTACCCGTAGTCAAGTCTAAATTCCCAAAAATCGTTACAGTAGGGAAAATATTTAACATTCGGTAAGGAAGATAAAGGTAAATATCTCTTGTTTTTTTCGGTAATTTATATGCCGGATCTTCCAGTTCAGAAAGAAGCAGGTTTGGATCTATTTGATCTTCCTGTTGGTTTTTAAACAAAGTATTCGCAACAATTGTATAATTAGAATCCACATATGTTTCTACTGCCAAACGACTTAAATTAGCAACAAGTTCAGGAGAGTCTGACTGCATGATCTTAGAGATGATAAAGTTATCATTGGTATGTTTCCCTCCATCAATGAGTGTATTGGTATTAGAATAGTACCATATAGGGTATCCATAATCCCACCAAGCAAGTGTATAGTCTTTGCTATCTGCCATTTCATCAAGCTTTGCAAGGTCCTGTACTTCTGCTTTTTTTAGTACTGTAGGTACTTTATATCCAATGATATGTGTAATATTTGGATAAAGCATAGCTGCAGTCAATATAGTCATTGCAAATAGATAAATACTTTTTTTATCTGAAATGATTTTAGTTATTACATGAAAAAGATAAATAGCGGATATCGCAGCAACAGGAACAGCATACACAGTAAATCTAAGTCCAGCCCATAAAGACAAAACGCCTACTCCTATCAAGGGTAAAGCTATAACAAAAGGTTTATGTCGCAACACAAGTACTACATACCCCATAAGGCTCACTATCACACCTACTTGTGAACCGGAAATTCTGTTTGCCATAGTCGAGAACGGAATGGCCCCAGCTTCTCTTACTGTCTGTACCACCTGATAAAAATGTAACCCCTCAGACACAACTCCTCTGCCCAAATAGCTCATAAGTTTTGTAATAATAACGCTAAAAACATTTCCAAAATATAAAAATCCTACAAAAAAGACAATTGCCATATAAAATAACTGTTTTTCTTTCGGCTTCATTTTAAAAAGCATTATAAAAGAGACTAAAAAGAGTATGGCTCTCCCTTCTATAGAGAGGGCAATCATTAAAGGTATACTCAATAGTATCACACTTCCATAAAGAGAAAAAGCATCTTCTTTAAAATCATTTGTCTCTTCTGTTATGATAATACGTTTATGTTCCGCAAACAAATAAAGAATCAGCATGATAAACATCGCATAAATAAGTGTCAGTCCCTGAGGGTAGAAGTAAGGGTATATAAACATTAAAAATGCAGCTAATACTATGCCCTTTAATTCTTTTTTATATGCAATATGAAGTAAAGTATAAAATATCGTAAATTGTAAAAATACAGAGAACATATCTGTATCATAATAACCAACCATTGTACGATTATAATAACTCCAGACAACAGAACCAAGAAGTGCTGCAAAAAAGCCCAATAAGGTATGCCCCATTAATCGTCCGGTTAAGATGATAGGAATAACTATCAAACTAGAAATAACTGCAGGCATATACAGAATAACTGTCTCTAGAGAAAAGGGTAACAGCTTTACAGCATATACCGTGAGCATTACCAATCCCCAACTTGACTCAACAGCATATGCGCTTTGCTTGCCTGTGGTTTCAATGCCATCAAGTATATCCCTCGAGCCTGTTGCAAAAAAATACCCATCATTGGTATTAATCATCAACTGCTCAGCGTAAAACATTGCATCATATCCGTCAAAATACATTGGCCAATATAATCTAAGTCCCATACTAAAGAGATATGCTAAAAATATAAAGGACACTATTATCCCTGTATTATTTTCCGTAAGATTGTCTTTTCTCACATTTTTCCTTTAAACCTATAATAGAGTGCTAGATATTGTGCAATCACCCTTTTTACATCAAATTCATTAATAGCTATAATTCTACCATTTTCACCCATAATCTTTCGCTTATCAGGATCATTTGCAAGATCATCAATCCTTGCTGCCAATTGAGTGGAATGCTTTACCGGTATAAGATATCCATTTTCACCTTCTGTGACAACTTCGCGGCATCCTACGGTATCTGTGGTAACAATAGGTTTTGCCATAGATGCGGCCTCCAATAAAGTACGCGGTATACCTTCTCGATAACTGGGTAATACATATATATCACTCATCGCTGTCAAAAGCAGCACATCATCCCTATGCCCCAACCATAAGACATTGCCCCCTTCAAGGTATGCTTTATCTACACTACTTGGATTTCCTTCATCCACATCTCCCACCAAGATGAATTGTAGATTGTTGTTTTTCGACAATAGTCTAGCCGCTTCATAAAATTCATGCACACCTTTATGCCAAATTGCACGAGCTACCATAAGTACGATAATCTTATTCCCCACATCCATATCTCTCTTAAGTGTATCAATAACTTCTTGCGTAATACACTCTGGATCAAATTCCGCCGTATCTATTCCCACACTTTTAATGATTGTTATTTTACTGGGTGAAATCACTTTTTTTTCTTGTAGGTATTTAGGATCATCACTATTGACAAAAACCACCTGGTCTGAAAATTTAAATACGAATTTGTAAAGTTTTTCGATAAGAGTCCGTACTGCTCTGTTTTTAAGACTATCTTCTATATAAAAAGATCCCAGCCCCTCCACTAAATTAATGATTGTTGGTATTTTTGCATATTTTGCAGCCATCGTTCCGTATATATTTGGTTTTGCGGTAAAGGTATGTAGTAAATCAAGGTTTAATGGCTTTATCGCTTTATAAATATTGAAAATAGCTTTTAGTTCTGTGAAGGGATTCAAGCTACTACGCTGAATCTCATACGAAATAGCCTTTATACCGTAACTTTCAAAAAGTTCAAACTTATCTCCTTTTGGGCAGATTGCATATACGTGATGTCCTTCTTCCACTAACTTTATCATAATGGGAAGACGAAAAAGATAGAGGTTAAGATCAAGATGAGAAAGAAATGCAATTTTCATATGGAGATCCTATTTAATATTTATACGGTTGAATTTATTTTTCAAAGAAACAATACTATATGAAGCTAACACTATAAATAAAGGTTCTAATGGCAATCTGTATCTAAGAGATGCGATATATAGTATATGTATTAAAGTAAAATATCCTATTATTATATAGATAGCACTAAATTTTTTCCACTCTTTTAAAGTTATTATAAATGTTATCAATGCAAAAACGATGATAATACCATAACTAAAAATTGACAATATATTATAATAAATACTACTAAAACTTTCCGCATTAAAAATGAAATTATAAAATCGTTTAAACTTTAGCCACATCATCGATATATATTGACCTGTGTTGTTTTTGATGAATTCAAATGCTTTTTCTTTATATAGTCTATTCCGCTCGATCTCATCATCCAAAGTATTCACATTAGTCACAAAATCAATGTCTACATCGGTAGCCCAATCAACCCCTGACAATTTGTTCTTCTCATTTGCTCCAAGATATAAATTCATACTACTGCTTGTAGTAAAGGGTACAAATATATGAAATATATTGTAATTTCGTATCCACCATAATGATAATACTATGCTATAGAGAAGAAATGAATATATAAATATTTTCAATGCAGTTTTCAACTTATAGGTATTGATAAAATAAAACATACTCACTAATAAAGGAGGTAAAATAGATAATGTACCTTTTGAATAAATGGTTAAAGTAAAAAATAAGTTAGTTAAAATAAAATATCTATTTAATCTAAAATCTTCTTCATACCATTTATATAAAAAATAAAAAGCGATCAACAATAAAGTAATAAACATTGTTTCACTCAATAATAATGCCTGATAATATACAAAAAATGGGTAAAACAACATAATAATAAATGATATAAACGCAACTTCTTTTTTTCGAAATAGTATCAAAGCTATTTTATAAATTAAACTTGCCTGGAATATGAGCATCAGACTTTGCATAATCCTTATTGCGATAATTGTACTTTCTGTATTATGAAATACTGTATAGATATATCCATAAATAATACCTGTTAAGGGCATCTCCCATGCTCTACTGTTTTCAGTCCAGAATTCACCCGTAGAGGAAAACCTAATAGCTTCATTTAAAAAACGTTGTTCATCGGGGAAAATAGTTGCAATAGGAAAATAAATAAAATTGATACATTGATAAAAAACAAATGCCATAAGAGAAATGACAATCATATTTCCTCTATTTATCTGAAGCACTATCTAAACCTGTTTAAGAATAATTCATAATTTTCTCTATGTTGCTTAACCACGGTGTCCAATATAAAACCACTAAACAATGATATGATAGAAATGATCATAAGTCCCACAGCAAGAACGGCTGACGGCATCTTTAAAATTTTTGAGGTTTGCATAAACTCTACAATTACCGGGATACCAACGAGTAGAGCCAGCACGAGAAATACTCCTGAGAGAATAGTGAAAAATGTTAATGGTTTATAATCTTTAAACACCCACAAAATCGTTTTTAGTACTCTCATGCCATCACTAATAGTATTAAGTTTAGAAAAACTCCCCTCAGGTCTATCTCGATATTCTATAGGTATCTCTTGTATCAAAAACTTTTTATCCAAGGCATGTAGTGTCATTTCTGTTTCAATTTCGAATCCATTACTGGTAACCGGCATCGTTTTCACAAATCGTTTGTTAAAAACCCTGTATCCGCTCATAATATCTTTGAGATTTGTATTAAATAATTTATTGATTAACATTTTAACTAAGTTGTTGCCAAAGTTATGAAGAGGTCTTTTATTCTCATCTTTATAGGTACCGTTACTATGTCTATCTCCCAGTACCATGTCAGCCTCACTATTCATAACAGGATCAATTAAACTCTGAATAAACTCTGCAGGATACGTATCATCACCATCAATCATTATATAAATATCAGCATCAATATCTCTAAACATTGACCGAACCACATTACCTTTACCCTGTCTATACTCTTTTTTGACAATTGCTCCATGTTCTTGTGCTATTATCGATGTGTTGTCTGAAGAATTATTATCATATACATATATATATGCATCAGGCAATTCATTTTTAAAATCACTTATCACTTTCGCTATCGTTAATTCTTCATTATAGCATGGTATTAAAACTGCTATTTTATTCATATCACCCTCCTAAAAACATAAAACTTATTTAATATAAAAGAATTAATAGCCACCAATGTAGTCGCTATGAGTCCTGCTATATATAAATTATCATTATAGAAATATACATATGTTTTTATTATAAATATATTTAACATGATATTAAAACCATAGACCAATAAAAATTTTAAAATTAATGTATTATCAGTATTATTAAACACTAATTTTGAAAATGTTTTAAAGCTAAATAATACACCAAGTATAGTTGCGAAAATAACGGCTAGATAATATTCAAAATTCATGTAGATAAATAGTGAATACAGTATATAGTAAAATATTGTATTTATCATACCTACTATTACAAATTTTATGATTTCCTCACGTACCATAGTTAAGCTCTCAGAGTATCAAATGCCGAATCTACAAAATCACTATAAATCGGGAAATATTTTTGTAGAGAATACTCATATGTATCATTTTGGGCCTTTAACGAAAGTTTCTCACGTAATGTATTATCACTATATAGTAATTCGATCTTTTCAATCCATTGCGTATCGCCAGAGATGAGATAACCATTTTCTCCATCCCGAATCACCTGGTTATTTTCACCAATATCACTTCCAAGTAAAGGAATACCCACGGCTAAATATTGTATTAATTTAAAGGCAGATTTACCTTGGCTAAAAGTGTCTTTATCCAAAGGCATAATCCCAACATGTGCCTGTTTTAAATACGCGAATTCATTTTCCAATGACCACTCGACAAATTTCATATTCACACCATCAATAGCTCTTGAATCCAATGCTTTAGCAGCAATGATACATAATTCATAGTCTATCTTTTTTGCCAGTGCCTTAAACATTTCAGCATGGGATTCAATATAACGATAAGTAACGGGTGTACCAATCCACACAAGAGTAAAGCGTTTATTTTTTTCTCTTACTTCTCTATAGTCTTCCAAATCAATGGCAGTTGGAATCTTCATAATATTATTATTTAAAGGTTTTACCTTTTCCATTAAAAAATCATTAGCGACAATAACGCCATCTGCACCTTGCACTAATTTGTCATATTTATATTTGAGCCAAAACTTATCTTTATAATTATCCCAAACATTATCATCAAAATTCAAAATATACTGTTTATTTTTCAAAAAAAGTTTTTCAAACCAGTAAGGCAAATAAGGGAAAAGTTCATATTCGATGATAAGATTTTTTGAAGCAGTGAAGAGCGCAAAAAATCGACTGAAGAAAGAGAACAGTATCTTAAACTTCTTACGTGGTTTATTATTATAAAGGTTATGCAGATATTCACTATCTAAAAATGAATGTATTGATATATTATAGTCTTTATTTAACATCTGTCGCATAAAGAAAAAACTTCTATAACGACTCGTCGCTCCTTGAGAGGTGTATTTTG
>Ga0209013_10004541_pt1 | contig 12162 bp, 13 predicted proteins | sample Cruoilmetagenom2_FD_187291 | JGI IMG/M metagenome (GOLD analysis project Ga0209013, IMG submission 187291) | Oil polluted marine microbial communities from Coal Oil Point, Santa Barbara, California, USA - Sample 2 (SPAdes) (version 2) | ecosystem: Environmental > Aquatic > Marine > Oil seeps ...
CGCTTCGTTTTCAGCCCGCCCTTGGGCAACTCGGGCGCTATCAACCCCACTTTCTCATCCTGTACAACGGCCTGACCTAGATTATCGCTACGATCACCCCATTGCCTTCCCCACGCGCCCATGCTATCATCCGTCCAGAGTGATTTTGCCATGAGCCTATCCCTGTTCTCGAATTATCGACAACGACAACTTGAAGCCCTGTTGGAAATCAGCCGGGCGCTTACCGCGCGGCTCGATCTCCCATCATTGTTGCGCACCATCCTGGGCTATACCGCGGAGATGATCGGAGCAGAAGTCGGTTATGTGGCGCTACTCACGCCCAACGGCAACTTGCGCGTGGCTTCGGGCTATGGGCTTCCCTCGAACGTCTTCCATGCCCTGGCTCCCTACCTGGCCCAGAAACGCCCTGAACGCGACTTCTGGAACGAAGGAGAATTACGTCGTCAGCTCAAAATCATTGCCGAGGCTACGAAAATCCCACTCGAGCAAGTCATTTCTTTGCCCCTGGTGCTGGAAGATGAGGAGATCGTCGGTGTTTTATTCCTCTTCCGATCAGGCTCTATCGCTTTCACGGCAGGTGACCGCTCTCTACTGCGTGATTTCGCGGACCAGGCCGCCATTGCCGTGCGCAATGCTCGCCAAATGGAACAACTCCGCGAAGAAAAAGCACGTGTCGAGGCAGTAATCGCCAACAGTCCCAATGGCGTCATGATCCTGGACCCGGACCTGCACATCGTCATCATCAATCGGGCCTTTTCTGATCTGGTGGGCATTACGGCAGATGATGCCAAAGGCAAGCCTTGCTACGAGGTGCTGGCACTCGAGAACCTCACTGGTGATCACCTATGCCAGGAAGGCACGCACCCACCTCCCCCCACCGGCATCTGGCAAGGCGAAGGGGACATCATCCGCCCTGGTTACAAGCGTATCACCGTGGGTGTGACCTATTTCCCCCTGTTCGACCGCAATGGAAATCTCATCAATGTTATTGCCACGCTTAGCGATATCACCCGTTACCGCGAAGCGGAAGAGCTTAAATCCACCTTTATCTCCGTGATCTCCCACGAGCTAAAAACCCCAGTGAGTTTGATTAAGGGCTATGCCAGCACGCTTGCCCGCGACGACGCCAATTGGGACGATGCTATCGTGCGTGAAATCGGGCAGGTGATCGAAGATGAAAGTGATCGCTTAAACGATCTCATTAATAACTTACTGGATGCCTCGCGCATCCAGGCTGGCGCTTTGAAGCTGGATATCGACGATGTTTCTCTGGAACATATCGCCCGCACAGCCATCGAACGCTTCCAAATACAAACCGATAAACACCAACTTGAACTCGATTTCCCTGACGACCTACCGGCCGTACGCGCAGATTCCCGCCGTGTTCGCCAGGTCTTCGACAACCTGATCAGCAACGCCATCAAATACTCTCCGGAAGGTGGGGTGATCCGGGTGGGCGGGTGGCAGGAGGATGATCGGGTTGTCACTTACGTGGCGGACGAGGGCATCGGCATCCCCAAAGATGAGCAAGCGTTGGTTTTCGAGCGCTTTTTCCGTGTCGATTCGGGGCTGCGACGTGACACACAGGGTGTGGGACTGGGCCTATTCCTGGTGAAAGCGATCATCGAGGCACAGCGCGGTGAAGTTTGGCTCAGTAGTGATCCAGGGAAAGGAGCGACCTTTTTCTTCGCCCTGCCTTCTTCTTGAAAAAGACATACCTCTTGGAAGAGGATGCGTTCAATTTTGGGGCACAGGGAAAAGGACAAATGTCCAAGCGAATTCATAAATTCGCCCGAATCCGCAATTTGCTGAGTTGTGTGCTAAAACGCGCCGAATCCCGGATTCGTCTGGCCACTTTTTCTCCTTGCCCATTTGCTCCCCCAATTGAAAAATTCCCAAAGAAAAATTCTTTTTGATGGGATAATGGAGTAATGCTATACTGTTAACGGATAGATGTTTTCAGAATCCGTTTATATCTGTAGCCTTTGAGGAAACGATGCAATGAAAAATGAACAATTGGCAGAAACGAGCCAGTGGTCATTTTCGGTAGTTCTCGAACCAGACCCCGAAGATGGCGGCTATGTGGTGTATTGCCCTACACTAAAGGGATGCTGGTCGCAGGGGGATACAGTCGATGAAGCTATGCACAATATTGTCGATGCTATTGGCGGATGGATGGTCACCCACATTGAGCGTTCTCTCGATATCCCGCAACTTACATCCATCAATGAACAAATAACAGGGCCCCTAACGCTTTCTGTTCAGGTGCCATAAATGGCTCGCTTGCCAAGGGCTAGAGCGGAACGCCACCTGAAAGCCTTCCAGCGAGCGGGTTGGCATGTTGCCCGTGTGACAGGAAGTCACTACATTCTGAGCAAAGAAGACGTTGATTTCCATCTTTCGATACCATATCATCAAGGGAAGACCATAAAAACCGGTTTGCTCAAAGGGCTTATTCGTGACGCCGGTTTGAGTAACGATGCGTATCTGAATTTGTTTTACGGCAAAAAGCGGCGTTGATACGAGTGAAATTTCATAATGTTATTCCTGATAACATGATGCAGGCTGCACGCTAGCCTGCATCATTAGAACATTGGTTGAAATATCACCTGGGTGCGCAAATAGCTCGATCAAATCTGTGGCAGGAAGCGGCGCATCACATCGAGATTCTCAAGGGCGAGCCCAGCGCCAATGGCGACACAGGCCGCGGGATTATCGGCGGCAAAGCAGGGCACACCTGTCTCTTGCGTGAGTAGCTGATCCACATTGCGCAACTGCGCCCCACCACCTGTCAACACCATGCCGCGGTCGATGATATCGGAAGCAAGCTCGGGCGGCGTCTTTTCCAGTGTCTGACGAACCGCCCCCAAAATCGCTTTCAATGGGTCACGGATGGCCTCAGTCACTTCCTCGGAGGTCACAGAGATGGTCTTGGGAAGGCCTGTCACCTGATCCCGCCCCCTCACGTCCATGGTCAACTCATCCTCCAGGATTGTGGCCGACCCAATCTGGATCTTCAGATCTTCAGCGGTATGTTCGCCGATGATGAGATTATATTTCTTGCGGATGTAAGCAATAATCGACTGGTCGATACGGTTTCCGCCCACACGCACACTACTCCACACCACGATATCATTCATTGAAACCACAGCAGCTTCGCTGGTGCCACCGCCCATATCGACCACCATGTTACCCGTGGGTGTATTGATGGGCATTCCGGCGCCATAGGCGGCTGCCAGTGGCTCTGGGATAAGATAAGCTTCTTTGGCCCCCGCCTGGATTGCCGCATCGTACACCGCCCTGCGCTCAACGCTGGTAACGCCCTTTGGGGTGCTCATCATGATCTGGGGCCTCAGCAAGGGATTGCGGCCAATGATTTTGCGGATGAAATGACGCAACATCGCCTCTGTCACCGTATAGTCGGCGATCACGCCGTCTCGCACAGGCCTTGTCACTTCGATGCTATCGGGCACGCGGCCGATCATCTTGGCAGCATCTTTTCCTACCGCCACGATTTTATTATCTCGAACAGAAATGGCCACCACACTGGGTTCCTGGAGCACGACGCCTTTGCCGCGCATATACACCAAGATATTTACGGTTCCCAGATCGATGCCAACTTGTTTTTCAAACATGTATTAGTTCCTTGTAGCACGTAGATTGGTTGGTCGTTCCCAATCCTCTCCAATTTACTAATTTGCCAGAATACCATTAGCAAAATGAGTTCGCTGAATTGACGAGGAAAAACTGAGTTAATTCTGAACGACTACCAAGTGATTATAGTCGAAGCGGGAGCAGTTGCGAAAACTAGCAAGAGCTTTACACATAAGAAACCGGACGCTGATGGCAGCGTCCGGTCTTCGAGATACAAAAGTAAGTTCCGTTGGGCAACTCAGTCAGAATCTGGCTCGCTCGATTGAGGTGGCGCAGATGGACGATCGCCTGGTCGACGAGGGCCGCGCCCCCGACGACGATAGATATTCAGGCGCACACGCGAGCGTTGCAACGCCGCTGCCATGGTTATGCTGCGTTCTTTGTCGCGGTCACGCTCGGGGTTTGCCAGATATTCTTCCGCTTTCCGCATGGCCGCTTCGGCGCGCGCCGCGTCGATTTCGACAGGGGTTTCGGCGGAGCGAGCGATCAATACTACTTTATCAGGGCGAACCTCAACGAAACCGCCCCCCACCGCGAAGTATTCATCTTCCCCATTATCCACGCGCACAATTACCTCGCCAGGCGCAACGACCGCCATGAGAGGTGCGTGCTTGGGCAAAATACCGAGCACGCCATCCACGCCAGGGATGGTGACCATATTCACATCGCCTTCGTAGATGATACGATCTTGGGCGACAAATTCAAAACGCAAAGTAGACATAGATGGGCGAAAGAGCGAATGGGCGAAAGAGTGAAAGGGCGGGTGGAACGTTTTGCGATCACGCAATACGCAATACGTTCTACATCTCTAAGCGCAAGGCAGCAGCTTTTTCTACGGCCTCTTCGATGGACCCGACCATGTAGAAGGCAGCCTCGGGCAGGTCATCGTGTTTGCCTTCCAGGATTTCCTTGAATCCGCGCACGGTGTCTTCGATTTTGACGTAACGGCCGGGCGAGCCGGTGAAAACCTCGGCTACAAAGAAGGGCTGGGTGAGGAAACGTTGCATCTTGCGTGCTCTCGCCACAGTCAACTTGTCATCCTCACTCAATTCATCCACACCAAGAATGGCGATGATGTCCTGAAGGTCTTTGTAGCGCTGTAGGGCCTGCTGCACCCTGCGCGCCACTTCGTAGTGATCGTCGCCGATGATGAGCGGGTCCAGGATACGGCTGGTGGAGGAAAGCGGATCGACGGCGGGGAATAGGGCTTGCTCGGCTAACGCTCGCTCAAGCGAAATACTGGCGTCCAGATGGGCAAAGGTCGTGGCAGGAGCGGGGTCTGTGTAATCGTCGGCAGGGACATAGATGGCCTGCATCGAGGTGATAGAGCCGGTCTTGGTGGAAGCGATACGCTCCTGCAATCCGCCCATGTCGGTGCCGAGATTAGGCTGATAGCCCACCGCACTCGGTAAGCGCCCCAAAAGCGCCGACACCTCAGAACCTGCCTGCACAAAACGGAAAATGTTATCAATAAAGAGCAAAACGTCTCGCCCTTCATCGCGGAAGTATTCGGCCATGGTCACGGCAGTCAGGCCCACGCGCAAACGCGCGCCAGGCGGTTCGTTCATCTGACCAAAGACCATTACCGTTTGGGGAAGCACGCCTGAGTCTTTCATTTCGTGCCAGAGATCGTTACCTTCACGGCTGCGCTCGCCTACACCAGCAAACACAGAGAAACCGCTGTGCTCTTCAGCCACATTACGGATGAGCTCCTGGATGACAACGGTTTTGCCAACACCAGCACCGCCAAAGATGCCTGTCTTGCCTCCCCTGGTAAAGGGGGCGATTAGATCGATGACCTTGACGCCGGTTTCGAACATCTCCGCCTTTGTGGATTGTTCATCGAAAGGAGGCGCTGGGCGATGAATCGGATAGAAGATATCTGTCTCTACATCCCCCAAATTGTCGATAACCTTTCCTGTCACATCAAAAATGCGGCCCAAATTATTGGGACCAACGGGGACAGTGATCGGTGCGCCCGTCGAAATGGCTTCCATGCCACGACTCAAGCCATCGGTGGAGGACATGGCGATCATACGGATACGATCATTGCCCAGGAGTTGCTGCACCTCGCACACCAATACGCCATCATCCGCCAAGGGAATATCAACTGCATCAAAGATATTGGGTAATTGGCCGTCGGGGAACTCGCAGTCCACAACCGGACCAACGACACGAGTAATGCGGCCTACAACGTGTGCTTGACTATCGTTTGTGCCGTTTGTACTCATCCAGTGAAACCTCCAGAATATTCATTCATTTTCATCAGTGTGCTTCCAACGCGCTGACAGCGCCTGCGATGTCAAGCAACGACATGGTAATTGATTGTTGGCGAGCCTTGTTGTAAGTCAGTGTTAGATCGCCAACCAACTCATCGGCGGCATCGGTGGCATTACGCATGGCAACCATACGCGCCGAATGTTCGCTTGCAATCGCCTCGTACAACGCCTGCAGTATCTGCACCTCGGTGAAACTATAAAGCACCTGGCTCAACACTGTCGGTGCATCAGGCTCGAATATATAATCGGGCGCCATCGACAGCGGTATATCTTCGGCAGGGACGATGGGTAATAATTGCTGCACGGTTGGTTGCTGGTTGATGGTGTTGATGAACCTCGTGAATCCGACAAAAACAGCATCATATCGGCCACTTGCAAAATCATCAACCACGAGACGGGTGACTGGCCCAACCGATTCGGATTGACTGGCTGGGTCCTGCTTATCCCCACCCAGATAATCGCTAACAGGACGATCACCGATGGTGAATTCAGCTCTCATCGGCGGCCCGTACCTTCGCATCCAGTCTCGACCTTTACGGCCAGCGGTGATAAGCTCGACCGTTTTGTCTTCATCCTGCCATTGGTGGATCGATTTCGCCGCCTTGCGAATCATATTGCTGTTCAGCCCACCAGCCAGACCGCGATCGGCGGTAATCAGAATAAAGCCCACTCGTGCGATGTCGCGCTGTTCCAGCAGATGTTGGCCAGGGTCCTGGGTGCCGGCAAGGTTTGCCAAAAACGAGAGCACCTCATGGGCCTTCTCAGCGTAGGGTCGCGTCGCCTCCACTTGCGCCTGTGCTCTGCGCATTTTCGAAGCAGATACAGCCTCCATCGCTCTCGTGACTTGCGAGATGTTTTTGACGCTGCGGATTCGGCGTTGGATATCGCGTACAGTAGCCATGTGTGTCAGAGGTCGGAGATCAGAGGTCGGAGATCAGAGGTCGGAAATCAGAAGTCGGAGGTCGGAGGTCGGAGATCAGAGGTCGGAGGTCAGTATGGAGTCAGTGGCGAATCTGGCTACTTCATACTTCATACTCCATACTTCTTACTCCATACAGCCTCAAACAAATTGCTTGTTGAACTCGTCGATGGCCAACTTCAAACCATCTTCCGTCGTGTCGGACAACATCTTTTCACGATTGATGGCGTTCCCAGTTTCAGGATAATTTGTGGCCATGAATTGGTAGAACGACTGTTCCCACGCAGGAACGCGTTCAGCAGCGATGCCATCCAGGTAGCCATTGGTGCCTGCATAGATGACCATGACCTCGTCGCCAAGCGATAGCGGACTATACTGCGGCTGCTTGAGCAACTGGGTCAAACGCTGGAAACGATCAAGTTGTCGTTGGGTGGCCTTATCCAGATCAGAACCAAACTGGGCGAAGGCCGCCAACTCGCGTCCCTGCGCCAAATCCAACTTCATCTTCCCGGCCACTTTCTTCATCGCCTTGGTTTGGGCAGCTGAACCGACACGCGACACCGACAACCCCACGTTCAGGGCGGGGCGGATGCCAGCGTAAAACAGGTCGGTTTCAAGGAAAATCTGGCCGTCGGTGATAGAAATGACATTGGTGGGAATATAGGCAGACAAGTCGCCCGCCTGGGTCTCGATAATTGGCAGAGCAGTCAGAGAGCCGCCGCCGAATTCGGGAGCCATTTTAGCGGCCCGCTCTAACAGACGACTGTGCAGATAGAAAACATCGCCAGGATATGCCTCGCGGCCAGGGGGACGTCGTAGCAATAATGAAACCTGGCGATAGGCCCAGGCGTGCTTGCTCAGATCATCAAAGACAATGAGCGCGTCCTTGCCCTGCTCCATGAACTCCTCGCCAATGGCGCAACCGGCGTAAGGCGCCAGATACTGAAGGGCAGCTGGCTCAGAAGCCGTGGCCGCGACAACAATGGTATGCTCCATAGCGCCATGTTCTTCCAGGGTGGCGACGATTTGAGCGACGCTCGCCCGTTTCTGACCAATGGAGACATAAATACAGATGAGGTCTTTGCCCTTCTGGTTGATGATGGTGTCAATGGCAACGGTGGTCTTCCCAGTTTGGCGGTCGCCGATAATCAACTCACGTTGTCCGCGACCAATCGGAATCATGGCGTCGATGGCCTTGATTCCGGTCTGCACCGGGGTATCAACGCTCTTGCGACTTACCACGTTGGGGGCGATGCGCTCGACATTACGATACGTGTCGGTTTCGATGGGACCTTTGCCGTCGATGGGCCGACCAACGGCGTTGACCACACGTCCAATCAAGGCATCGCCAACAGGCACCGAAGAAATTCGTCCGGTACTGCGAACGAGATCGCCTTCCTGAATGCCGGTATCATCGCCCATGATGATGGCGCCAATTGTGTCCTCATCAAGATTCAAAGCGATACCAAGCGTTCCATCGGGAAACTCGACCAACTCCTGGGACATGGCATTCTGTAAACCAGCAATGCGCGCGATACCGTCGCCAACCTCGACCACGGTACCTACGTCCACCAATTTTGTGGGCGCTTCGAAATGCTGAATTTGCTCTTTTAGTTGCCGGGTTAATTCGTCAAGGCCGACTACCATAGGTTACTCCTCAAGGAACAGTTAACAGATTGCAAACTGCGATTTGACCTGAAAAAACCAGTGATCAGTATTCAGTCATCGGTAAACAGTATTCAGTAAGCAGTCCATTTCGACCAACAAATTTCACCGACCAAATGACTGATCACTGATTACTGCTTACTGATCACTGCGATGGAGGACTACTCCTTAGTTGGTACGCACACCGAGCGATTGACTCAAAGCGCCCAGGCGAGAGCGTACACTGCCGTCGATCAACTTGTCGCCAACCTGAACAATCAAGCCACCCAGGATTTCAGGATCAACCTGGAAGACAAATTGAAGGTTGGAGCCAAAACGTTGAATCAAACGTGTGCGGGTTCGCTCTTGCTCGTCGTCGGTAAGAGGAACGGCGCTGGTAATAAACGCCCGTTGCGGGCCACCGGCCTCCTCTCTAATGACGGTCGACAATGATGCCAGGATTTCATCCAGATAGCCGAGATCGTTATTGACTATCAACACATTGATGAAATTACCAATCTCAGAAGATAACCCATCAGGAAACAGGTCAGCCAAAAGAACTGCTTTAGCTGCAGGCTCCAGACCTGGGTCTTCTATTTGAGATCTCAACTTAGCATCTGTTAGAAGGGCGGCATTGACATTCTCCAAGCCATCAATCCAGGGCTCGAGAGTAGCAGCCAAAATACCACGGGTGTACGCTTCGGGCGTCCTTTCCATATCAGTTCAGACTCGTTTCAGATAGGAAGTCTTCGATCAGTTTATGCTGCAGAGATGGATCCATACCCTCGCGAACAACGCGTTCGGTGGCAAGCATAGTCAGTTCAGCGATCTGCTTTTCGGCGTCAGCCAGGATGCGTTGCTTCTCAGATTCAGCTTCCTGCATTGCTTTGACCTTAATCTCTTCAGCTTCTATCTGGGCGCCAGCCAGAATTTCGGTTTTAACTTTCTCTGCCTGGGTTGAAGCTGCAGCGATACGTTTCTGTGCTTCAGAACGCTCTTGCTGAAGCTGGTCCATCAACTGAGAACGCTCAGATTCAGCTTCCTGGCGAGCAATCTCCGCCGCAGACAAACCTTCCGCGATTTTTTGTTTGCGCTCATCAAGCATTTTCACCAATGGCGGAAAGACAAAACGGCTAAGCAAAAAATAGAGTATTGCGAAATTGACAATCTGCGATAGCAGAAATGGTCCATTGATGCCTAAGGCATCCATACTGCACCTCCTTTAGCTGCAAATACGAGGGGACATCCGGTCGATTTGCTTAGGACAGGCCGGGGGCACCCACGAACAGCAAAAGGAGCGCGATAACGAGAGCATAAATGGCAATGGACTCGGCAAACACAATACCTAAAATCATGTTCGTGCGAATCTCACCTGCAAATTCGGGGTTGCGACCCATGGCCTGCAATGCGCCCATGACCAACAAGCCAATACCAATACCGGGGCCAATTGCGCCCAAGCCAATCGCGAGAGCAGGAGCTAGAATTCCAATCATGATGAATCATTTCCTCCATTAAAGAAGACTGTAGGGATCAGAGAAAAGGGTGGATGGTTAGTAAGCAAAAGGGTGTAAAACTAGTGGTGTTCGTCGTCATCTGAGCCTGAGTAATCATGGGTGGCCTGCTCGAAATAGATGAAGGCCAGAATTGCGAAGACAAACGCCTGCATGAAGCCGACGAAAAGCTCGAATCCCATGAAGGGCAGCGGTAGTAAGAAGGCCAGTAAAAAGGCCATAACAAAAAGCAAAACCTGTCCGGCAAAGATATTGCCAAAGAGCCGGAAAGCCAAGCTGACAATCTTGGCGAATTCGGCGAACAACTCAAGTAGGCCGACAATAATATCGATAGGTTTGCTGCCGGTGATATCCGGCATAGCGAAACGCCTCATGTATTTAAGACCGAAACGTCTGAAACCAATAATATGGCTCAAGACGACCACAAGCAAAGCCAAACCAATCGTTAGATTCAGGTCTGTGGCAGCGGCGCGCAGGAATGGGACAAGGACATAACCCTTCGCATCCTCAGGATGGTATTCATGTCCCGTTTCTTCGGCATGAAGCACTTCTTCATCGATATGCGCCTGCTCTGCCTTGGTTAGCTGAACCTGATCAGCAACAAGTGTGGTAATTCCTAGAACAGGGGTTTCTGAAGTTTCATAACCAGATGTCACACCCATCTTGGCATAGGCCACTTCCACCGGTTCCATCACGCCAATGCTGTCAAAGCCCGGAACTAATTCCCACCAGTTGGCGAAGAGAAGGAAGAGAAGGAGCGTCAGAAACATGGGCAACCATGCCCGGGCCTTCGCCTTACCCCCAATATCCGTCAACATCCCATCAAAAATCTCCACCACCCACTCCATGATGTTCTGGAGAAATCCAGTCGGCACGTCCTTCATCTTACGGACTGCCAGAAAACCGATTACCAATACCGTAATATCCGCCAGAATCGTGGCAATAAACGTGTTGGTTATGGGAAAGCCGAAAATATACAACCCCGGAATTTGCTCCGCAGGTAGAGAGATGGTGGGCATTGGCACTTTAATAAATACCGCAGCAACGACGATAAGCACCAATGCGCCAATGGTGTATATCAGGTTTTTGCCTTGGAAGAGTTTACGCACTATAAGCTCTCCTTGTTATCTTCTTCATCGACGATGGGCGACAATACTAACAGACGGTTTCGAATGATACGAAGGACAATCATAAGGGCCAATATCATCCCCACAGACATTCCGAGTAGCAGCCCGAGGGGACTCATGCCTGTGAACTTGTCAAGAAGTATGCCGAGGAGTAAGGGCAGGAACAACGCCAACGCAACCAAACCAGCAAGTTTAACAGCCAGCGGCATCCAGGAAGGACGCTTTATTTTTTCACGATGTCGCTGCATAATGACTCCCATTTCCTGGGACTTGACGGTGTCGTTAAGCAGGAAGTTTGGGGAGATTTTTTGACGGTATAAACAACCGTAGGAGGGAGTATAAACGAAGCATTCCAAATCGTGCAAAATAGAACGGAGCTTTATGCGGTAGCCCTACCTACATACTGGCTGAACCTGCTCCACACCCCCGTCTCAAGCGCGTTGATCCACAAAATGCAGACGCAAGCCAATCGGATCGACTACCGTCAACCTGGCGGGAGGGATGGCAATGGGCGAGTGATCTTGACTACCCACTTCCTAATCAGGGCTCCAGTTCGGGCAGAAATTCATCGTCCAGATACTCATCACGGCGATAGTGCCAGGGTTTATCCGGCAAATCATACTCGCCCACGGTTTGATTCGCAGCCACGTCAAGTGCAACAAGGACCCGTTCGAAATCATGAACGAGATCCGCTTCCAACAACATCGAAAGCACCCGATCCTCCTGCAAAATGAAGGACATGTGCGTGCGGAAATTATGCCCATCCACCCGCTTGATCGGAATCCCCACTGTCTGGCTGAACTCGCCGTCAGCATCGCTGAGACTGTGGACGTCCACTCCGATCATCTCCATCCAACTCGATAATCGGGGAAGCCCCAGACCACTGATGACATAGAGCGAGACATCGCGTTCTTGAAGCATTGCAAGACGACGAGGGAGATCAACGCCACGAGGAGGCAACGGAAAGGGGTTGACCGCGCCGGGATTGTAGACGCAAATGCCGAGTGTGCCCTCTTCCACCAGATCGA
>Ga0209013_10004542_pt1 | contig 12159 bp, 12 predicted proteins | sample Cruoilmetagenom2_FD_187291 | JGI IMG/M metagenome (GOLD analysis project Ga0209013, IMG submission 187291) | Oil polluted marine microbial communities from Coal Oil Point, Santa Barbara, California, USA - Sample 2 (SPAdes) (version 2) | ecosystem: Environmental > Aquatic > Marine > Oil seeps ...
TCCCTGTTTGGAAGCATGGATGAGGAAGAGGAAAGGCGTTTGTTATATGTAGGGATGACCAGGGCCTGTTCACGGCTTGTATTATCGTATGTGAACAGACGGGCACTAAACGGACGCGTCCTGCATATGGAGCCGTCAACCTTTCTTAATGACATTCCGAAGGATTTATGCCGCCCTCTTGAGCGAAGAGGGTGGAAACCGAGGGTCAGGGCATATAAGCAATTGGATCTTTTTGGATAATACAGGGGCAACCCAAAGCCGGGCCTTCCGTACCCGGACCTTTACTTTAAGGCATTCATAATATGGCAATAGAAGGAAGAACTTATAGACCTGTAATAGATCATAAAAAATGTAGCGCCTGCTCTGTCTGTTTCCATGCGTGTCCTGCCGAGACCATGGTGGAGATGCGGAGAGAAACCGGGACACTTCGTGGAAAGGTATACAGCGACACGGATACGGATATAAGGATAAATTTGGACAAGGTTCCCGGTTCCCCTCCTTGTCAACTTAATTGCCCTCTTGATCAAGATGTGCGGGGATACATAAAGCTGATTTCGGAAAAAAAATATAGTGAGGCATTAGAACTTGTCAGAAAGACGAATCCTTTGCCTTCGGTTTGCGGGTATGTCTGCCATCATCCCTGTGAGGCAGCCTGTATTAGAGGTTCGTTTGATGAGCCTCTTTCAATAAAATTATTAAAACGATTTTTGGCCGATTATAATGCTGAAAACCCTAGGCCGCCCGGGACAGTAAAGACAAATGGTAAAAAGGTGGCAATTGTCGGGGCAGGACCTGCCGGCCTGACCGCCGCGCACGAACTTGCCGGATGCGGGTATAATGTAGAAATTCTCGAATCTTATCCTGAGCCGGGCGGTATGCTCGCATGTGCTATCCCGGTCTTCAGACTGCCAAGGGAAATTTTAAAACGGGATATTGAATATATTGAAAGAATGGGCGTTACAATCAAGACAGGTATATGCCTGGGAACCGATCTGTCGATTTCAGACCTTCAAAGGGGGGGAGCATACGCCGTTATCATCGCGGTCGGGACACACCAGGGCATAAAAATGAATGTTAAAAACGAGAAAGACCTTGAAGGGTATATGGACTGTCTTGAATTTCTTGCAAGATATGCCAAAGATGAAAAAATCCCTTTGGGAGATGAAGTGCTTGTCGTGGGCGGAGGTAACGCAGCAATTGACACTGCCCGCTCGGCCATTCGCATGGATACGAAAAAAGTAACCATCATTTACCGGAGGGGGCCTGAAGAAATGCCCGCTGACAGGAACGAGGTAAAAGAGGCATTGATTGAGGGTGTGGTCATAAAATTCCTTACTGCCCCTACAAAAATGATTGCATTGAATGGCAGGGTCTCCGGTCTGGAATGTGTAAAAACTGGGCTGGTTGAATCGTCTGGTTCAGGGAGAAGGAGGCCGGTCAATATCGCCGATTCAGAATTTATCATAAATGCCGATACCATAATATCAGCGGTTGGCCAGGAGCCTGACAAAGAATTGAGAAAAGCGCTGGGTGTAAATTGCGAACCAATGTCAACCCGTATGGATGGTGTCTTTTGCGCAGGTGATTTTGTAAATGGTCCCACTACGGTGGTTGAGGCCATGGCCAGCGGCAAAAGGGCGGCACGGGCAGTTGATGGTTATCTGTCAAAAAAAAATAATTGACCACTCGGAAAGAACAGGAATGCACAATGAGTTGTGAAGGTCAATTGTAATTACCCAAGGTAGATAGACTGAAGCCATGGAAATTATTGAGACCTCTTACATCTGACTTCCGGTTCCTGATATTTCCGGCTGCGAATCAGAAATTGAGGAAACAGAGAAGGTTTAGAGAACGCCTACAAGAAATTGCCAAACCCCTTGCTCCCAACTTATTGAGCAGATATAAAAAAGGCAACCCTATAATGGATATAGAAAAATATAAATCCCGCAAGTGTGAACTGAAAATTATTGACAGATATCGAGAAAAAAAACTTAATATTAATGAACGATTCAAGCATAATGCGGTTGCCGGCGCCGGTCTTGACGAGGTGACGGCAGTCAAGGAAGCCGGGAGGTGTCTTGTCAATAATATTTGTGACAGCTGTGATTTGTGCAGGTACTTTTGCCCGGACTTGTGTATAACCAGAAATGAAAGAACCGGTCAGATTGAAATTGACTATGACTTTTGCAAGGGATGTGGAATATGCGCCTTTATCTGTCCTAAAGGAGCCATAACAATGGTGCTGGAGAGCTGAAACAGCGAGACACAACACAGGTATAGTATGAAAACCAAAACTCCTAAGGTATACACTGTCAGCGAACTTACAGAAGAGATACAAAACCTCCTTGAGGACCGCTTTGATTTTGTTTGGGTTGAAGGTGAGATTTCCAACTTCAGTGCCCCTGTTTCCGGACATTACTATATGGTCTTCAAGGACAAAAAGTCTCAGATCAGGGCAGTAATGTTCCGCCTTCAGGTTCGATATTTAAAATTTGTTCCTGAAAACGGCATGAAAGTGATTGCCCAGGGGAGGGTAGGTGTATACCCGCCTCGGGGGGAATACCAGATTGTTCTTGATTATCTCGAACCCATGGGTGTTGGCGCTCTTGCCCTGGCCTTTGAACAGCTTAAAAAGAAACTGGCATTCCAGGGTGTCTTTGACGAAGACGTAAAAAAAGCCCTTCCCTTTCTACCGCAACGAGTGGCCGTCATAACATCTCCAACTGGAGCGGCAATCCGCGATTTTTTAAAGATCATCCGTCGACGATTTGTCAATATGGAGATAATCGTCGTTCCGGTCAGGGTCCAGGGAGATGAGGCAACTGCTGATATGGTAAAGGCCCTGGAATTTGTAAATGCTGAGTTACAGGTTGACGTAATTGTCCTGACGCGCGGTGGTGGTTCCCTTGAAGATTTGTGGGCTTTTAACCAGGAGGACCTTGCCCTGGCTATAAGACGCTCACAAATACCGGTCGTATCTGCAGTGGGTCATGAAATTGACCTTACAATCTCTGATCTTGCGGCCGATTTCAGGGCGCCAACGCCCTCTGCGGCTGCTGAACTCCTGGTTAAGGAAAAAGAAGCCCTATCAACTCATTTAGACGATATGAGAAAACGTCTGGTATCCGGCATAAAGGCAAACATAAAAACCCTCAATCAGGAACTGGAACATTTGGCAAATGGCCTTCGGGATCCGCGGAGACGACTTAATGATAACTGGATACGCCTTGATGAAGTTCACTCCAGGCTTTTCAGGTCCATGGATCTGACTATACGAGACCGAAAGAGGTGGCTTGGAGCCGAGGCACGAACCCTGATTCTTCAATCTCCCGCCAACATGGTAAATTTGTTGATGGAACGTTTAGGTTTTAGTAGGCTTTCTCTTGGCCGGGCGATTAAAAGACGGCTTGAGGAGAAAGGGATATCACTTTCCCTTCTGGAAAAAAGGATGAATGATCTGAGTCCCTTGTCAATTCTTGAGAGGGGGTACAGTATCACAAGAAAGTTGCCGGAAAAAATAGTCTTACGGAATGCTTCGGATGTCCGGAAAGGAGATCAGGTCCAGGTTCTCCTATCTAAGGGACAACTTGAGTGTGGGGTCAAAAAGGTATCTGCTCAATAAATTGGGGGCAATGGATTTGTCAATTTCTTTTATAGCTGAAAAGGTAACTGGGCTTCCTCCTCAAGTCCATATCTCAAAAAAAATATCACTAAATTTTGCAAAGGCCAAATATTCGGGATTTAGACCTCCCAAACTAATCGTGATCTCTAATGGCTTTTGCAAAATCCCAAATAGTTGGCCGACCTTCTCCGTGGAAATTGATATGGGCTTGAGGAGGAAGCCCAGTTACCTTGTCCATTATGGGCTAAGGAAGCACCCCTATTTATTGAGCTGTTACTTAAAAAATATGGGAACCGTTCAGGGTTCACCGTTTAAGTTAAAGGTTTCAAACCAGGCGAATGGAAAAATTATCCGGAGGAATCATGGCCGAAAAAAAATTTGAAGAGGCAATGAAAAGGCTGGAACAAGTTGTGCAAAATCTTGATAGCGGCGAGTTATCCCTGGAAAACAGCCTTAAGAACTTTGAGGAAGGGATGAAGCTGGTCAAATTTTGTTCTAATAAGCTGGAGGAGGCCGAAAAGAAGGTAACCCTCTTGGTAAAGGAGGGCGGGGGTAAATCATCGCAGGTTCCCTTTGAGATTGAAGGGGAAAATAATGCAGAGTAAGGAAATGTTTGATTTGAAGGTCTACCTCAGTGAAAAAAAGGCCATAGTGGATAAGGCGCTTCAAAGTTGTTTTCCTAAACCAGGCGGACCGGCATCCGATTTGATAAGGGCCATGGAATACAGCCTTTTTGCAGGAGGGAAAAGACTGAGGCCCATCCTCTGCATTGCAGGCACCCGGGCCGTGGGCGGGACCGAAGAGGATGTGCTCCCTGTCGCATGTGCCCTCGAAATGATCCATACCTACTCCCTTATTCATGATGACTTGCCTGTGATGGATGACGATGATTTAAGGAGGGGGAAGGCAACCAATCATAAGGTCTTTGGTGAGGCAGTGGCTGTATTGGCCGGTGACGGGCTCCTGACAGAGGCATTTCGCCTGATGACATCCCATAAACTAACTCAAAGGATATCACCTCGTGTCATACTCAAGGTGATAGGCCTTATTGCACATGCATCCGGATATCAAGGGATGGTTGGAGGGCAGGTAGTTGATATCATATCGGAGAGAAAGAAAGTTGATTTTCCCACATTGGACTATATTCATACACACAAGACGGGGGCGATGATCTCAGCCTCTGTGACTTCCGGGGCCATGCTGGGCGGCGGCACCCCATCTGAGGTTGAAGCCATTACCTCTTTTGGTAAAAATATAGGTCTGGCATTTCAGATTTCCGATGATATATTAGATATTGAGGGTGACACAAATACCATGGGTAAAGAGGCGGGGTCCGATGAACAAAAGGGTAAGGCTACCTATCCTGCCGTAGTCGGTGTGAAAAAATCCGGAGAAATCCAGTCTGAATTGGTTGATGCAGCTATTAGCTCCCTCCAATTTTTTGACCAAAGTGCAGAGCCCTTACGTCGGATCGCTCAATATATTATTGAAAGGAAAAAATGAGCACGTCTAATTCAAAAAAAAATATCTTAGATAGCATTAACAGCCCTGCTGACCTCAAAGACCTTAATCTTAAAGAACTCGAGGGGCTTGCCGATGAAATTCGTCGAGAGATCATCAAGACCGTGTCAAGGACAGGCGGGCATCTTGCTCCCAGCCTGGGCGCTGTGGAACTAACCATTGCCCTTCATTATGTCTTTGATGCGCCAAAAGACAAGATTATCTGGGATGTGGGACATCAGGCCTATGCCCACAAGCTGATTACAGGCAGAAGGGATCAATTTCACACACTCCGGCAATATGGAGGTATCAGCGGTTTCCCCAAAAGAGAAGAAAGTTCTTACGACACCTTTAGTACCGGACACAGCAGCACCTCCATTTCCGTGGGTCTTGGCATCTCTACGGGGAAGGAGCTTAAGAAAGAAAAGAGCAAGGTTGTTTCCGTGATTGGCGATGGTTCCATGACGGCAGGTATGGCCTTTGAAGGGCTGAATCAGGCCGGGCATATGGAGAAGGACCTGATTGTGGTTTTAAACGATAATGCCATGTCAATATCGCCCAATGTCGGCGCCTTTTCTTCCTTTTTGAGTCGAAAAATGACAGGTCGCCGTTTTGTCAATTTGAAGAAGGATCTGGAAAATTTTTTAAAGTCCCTGCCTGGTGTGGGCGAAAATATCCTGAATTTCGCACGCAAAAGTGAAGACTCCTTCATTACCTTTTTTACGCCTGGCATGATGTTTGAGGCATTCAAGTTCAAATACATCGGGCCGATTAACGGACACCGGATTGACCGGCTTATTGAGACCTTTAAAAACACAAGTCATCTGGAAGGTCCGGTCCTGGTACATATACTCACGGTAAAGGGAAAGGGATACGAGCCGGCTGAAAAAGACCCGGCCCATTTCCATGGGGTGGGGGCATTTGAGATTTCCACCGGTTCGTCTCAAAGGAAGGCCCCTAAAACCCCGCCGTCATACACCGAAGTGTTTGGCAAGGCTATGGTAGACCTGGGCCGGAAGAATAAAAAGTTGTTTGCCATCACAGCAGCCATGCCCGAGGGGACTGGGTTGGCCCAATTCAAACAGGCCTTTCCTGAGAGATTCCTGGATGTAGGTATCGCGGAACAGCATGCAGTAACCTTTGCAGCAGGCCTTGCCACAGAGGGTTATAGACCCGTCGTCGCGATTTATTCAACTTTTCTCCAGAGGGCCTTTGATCAGATAATACATGACGTGTGTCTGCCCAATCTGCCAGTGGTTTTCGCCATTGACCGTGGCGGACTGGTGGGGGAAGACGGCCCGACCCATCATGGACATTTTGACATCACATATCTGCGCAGTCTGCCAAATATGACCTTCATGGCTCCCAAGGATGAAAATGAACTTAGAAACATGCTTTTCACGGCCTTAAAACAGGAAGGCCCTGTTGCTATCAGATATCCCAGGGGGAAGGCCCCGGGTGCTTCCATGGATGTCGATTACAATACCATTCCAATTGGCAAGGCGGAAATCTTGCGGAAGGGCAAGGACCTGCTTATTCTGGCCCTGGGAAGCACTGTTTATCCAGCTCTTGAGGCTTCCGCCGATTTGGAGAGAGATGGAATCTCCGTGAGCGTGGTTAATTGTCGTTTTGTAAAACCAATTGACAGCCAACTGGGAGATCTTGCTGCCTCAATTGGCCGGGTATTGGTGGTGGAAGAAAATATCAGGCAGGGCGGTCTTGGAGGGGCAATCCTGGAATTGTTCAATGATATGGACCTAAGAGATATCCGTGTAAAAAGGATTGGATTGCCTGACAGGTTTGTGGAACATGGGCCCGTCTCTCTTTTGAGGGAAAAGTACGGGCTTGATGCAGCTGGAATTTTGAGACAGGCCAAAGATCTTGTTTCGTTGTAAGTCTTAGATCAATAATATGTAATATCTTCTAAATAAATTGAGGGCAACGGATTTGGCCATTTCTTTCAGGCGCTCTCTCAATTACCTGGCCAGGAGGCTGTCTGGAAATTTCCCACCTCTGGAGTAAGGGGAGTCTAGATATTTCTGGATGGGCACTAAATAGTTAGTGCCCGAACGAAAACTGTCTTTTTCTCCGATATCTGTGTTGGGCTCAAATTTTAATCCTCGAAATATTTCAATATTTTCCTGCGGTTAAAATTTTCGCCCGTCTTGATCTCAATGAAAAATCCTGATTTTCGTTCAGACACTAGTTAACCATTTTCTCCGTGATCCGCCATGGATCAAAAATATAGATTGGACCTGCTATTAGTTCAAAGAGGTTTAGCAGAAAGTCGTGAAAAGGCCAAGGCCATGATTATGGCGGGCCTTGTTCAGGTTGATGGCAAAAAGACTGATAAGGCCGGGCACCTTTTCCCTGAGTCAGCATCTGTTGTCCTGAAAGATACCCCCCCCTATGTCAGCCGTGGCGGCAAAAAGATCGAGGCTGCACTCAACCACTTTTCAGTTGACGTAGAAGGACTGGCCTTGTTGGATGTGGGTGCATCAACAGGGGGTTTTACAGACTGTCTGCTCCAGCATGGGGCAAAAAGGGTTGTTTCGATTGATGTGGGTTACGGTCAGTTTGCCTGGAAACTTCGACAAGACTGCCGCGTGCAGGTCCTGGAAAAGACGAACATACGCTATCTGAAGCCAGGGGACCTGGATATGACCTTGGACGGAGCAGTCATTGATGTATCCTTTATATCACTCAGACTGGTCATTCCACCGGTCTCCAGGCTCCTAAAAAGGCACAGCTTTACTATTGCGCTTGTCAAACCCCAATTTGAAGTGGGGAAAGGACAGGTTGGCAAGGGTGGTGTAGTCCGTGATCCGAAACTACATCGTGACGTTCTTGACCGTATCAGCGGCCTATTTTGCGACGCTGGGTGGGTTTTGCATGGGCACATACCCTCACCACTTTTGGGTCCAAAGGGGAACCGGGAATTTTTGATTTATGTAACAAGGTAGAGATATCCGTCCCTTTTGCGAGTGCCCTTTTTTGGCTATCTTAGGCACAACCGTCTTCGTGCGCGAGTCCTTAGCCCAGAATGAAAGCTTTGTAGATGGAAATTAATGGGCCATGCGCTTTGATGCCTTCAGGGGATTTAACTTCAAGTTTTGTTTATCGTTTTTTCCCTTCAGGTGTGTGGCCATGTTGCAATTTCCCGCATGCCATTTGGAGGCAGGATCAGGGAAGATGAGGCAGTATTTGCCGGTAGGAAAATCGCCGACTTTCTGGCAGCCTTCACACTGTTCAACTACAGTATGGCATGTGCCGCCATTAAACTGGCAACCTTTTTTGTCCATAAAAAAACAATCATAACCCTCTTTTACGCTTGTACAAACCATTTTAATCACATCCTTTCTTCAAAATATTTTAAACACAAACTGATTTTTATGGACAAATTTTTTTTTATTGTCAAGAAAAAAATAAAAAATAGGTAACATTATCCCATTTTCTTAGAAATGCTTTAAAGGGGGAGAAGGCAGGATTTCTAGATACCAGGCCGGGAGACTTGGAACGAAAGAAAAGGCAGCATTATCCGTTTTAAGACCTAAGGGCTCGACAATAAATAGCTTAACATTTTTGCATCTCATCTTTATGTTATCTTCGCACGATCCTCATTCGCAGGTAAGCGCAGACTCCGAATCTAATATAAATCTCAGCGCCTATTCTGCGAAGTTATTTATCGTCGAGCCCTAACCTATTTATGAAAAGAGACATTTTGGACGCCTTACTGCCAATGGTTTCAGACTGCGCGCTACCAAAGCAATCACGAAGAGAGGACTTCAAGCGTGCCTGCATATCTGAAGGCATTTTTTCGTATCCTGATTGTTTGCACAGTTGGATCGTTTTTTTCAGAGAATTAAGGCATTCCCTACATTCCGGACAATCTTCCAGGTGGTGGTCTATTTCTTGGCAAATTTCATTTTCCAACTCTCCATCCAGGTATTCGGATATTCGTTCTATATATTTTTTACAGCACTCTCTCATTGAAACTTACCCTCTCTGAAATGGGCTGATATCTTTTCCCTCAGAAACAGGCGTCCTCGGTGCAATCTTGTTTTTACTAATTGAGGAGATATATCAAGTATTTCTGAGGTTTCTTGCGTATTAAACCCCTCAATATCCCTGAGATTAAAGACAACACTGTATTTTGGAGGCAGGGATTGTATAGCACTGTCAATGATCTGCTTTATCTCTGCCCGAAGGAAATTATTAGAAGGATCATCAGACCAGTCAGGAATTTCATATCTGCCATTAGAGCTACCCTTATTCAAGAAAGAATCCAGGGATATCTCCTGGTCAGGTTCATATTTTTTCTTTCGCCGTTTCTTGAGACAGGCCCTGGTTGCAATGCGGAAAAGCCAATTTTTCAGCTTGGTCTCTTCCCTGAAATCTTCAAGATATCTAAAGGCATTTAAAAAGGTCTCTTGCGCAATATCCTCGGCGTCCTGAAGATGACCGCACATCTTTAGCCCAAAGGTAAATATCCTGTCCTCATATCGTTCCACAATTTTTTCCATGGCATCCAAGGAGCCCGCCTTAAACTCAGTAATTAAATTATGATCAGTGGTGTTTCTAGCTGGTTGTTTCATGTCAAATTTGGCGTCCTTTTATCCTGAATTAGTATTGTTAAGCCATTTAGTCTGTATTAACGCTGTGACGTAACAGCTCAATAAATAGGGGTGCTTGCTTAGCCACTATGGGAAAAGGTAATTAATGAAAGAAATTGCCAAATCCGTTGCCCTCTATTTATTGAGCAGATACGCTATGACCCTGTATTTGTATTATGGTTTAAGGTGCAAGGCGCTCTTCCTTAAGCCTTGAGCCTTATGCCTTTTGTCATTTCAATACTTCTCCGGTCTTTTTTCGGGGCCAAGCCTTATTGGTGCTGTAATATATGATACGTACCACTATCCCTTACCTGCATCCATCCGGCCAAGCTCCGCAAGTTCTTCCAGTCCGTTGCGATTGAGCAGTTTAATTTTACGTCCATCCATTTCAACCAGATTCAGCTCTTTCATCCTCGCAAAGATTCGTGACAATGTTTCCGGAATCGTACCCAGTAGGCTTGCAAGCTGCCCCTTGGAAATGCTCAACATGACGGTGTCTTCTTGTCCCTCTTCATCTGCCAGGTAAAGCATGTATGCGGCCAGGCGACCCGGAACCTCTTTTAAGGAAAGGTTCTCTACCTGAACGGTAAACTCACGGAGCCTCATTGAAAGTACAGCTAACATGTTCATTGCCAGGGAGGGAATCCGGGTTATCAGGTCAACAAATGCCGCCCTGGGGAAAAAAAGGACACGGCTTTTGGCAATGGCCTGGGCGCTTGCAGGGTAAGACCTTCCCGCATAAACGGCAACCTGGCCGAACGGTTCTCCCGGGCCGTAGATATGGAGGATTTGTTCTTTTCCTTGCGGTGATGCCTTAAATATCTTTACTAGCCCTTCCACAACCACAAAAAAGCCATCCCCCTCATCTCCGTCTGAAAAGATGATCTCGCCCTTATTGAAACGCCTGTCAACAGAAATATTTTTGATTTCTTCTAACTGGCCTTCAGGAAGGTCACTAAAGCTGGGAACGTGTGATATTATGTCTAATAGGTTTTTCACAATAACCCCATTCTTTGGGAATAATTATCCATTTCTTGACTTAAGTCAAGGAGACGTAGCATTTGTTCTGCAATTCAAACACTACAGCCGCCCTAGTTTCTGAATTGCAGAGCACTTGTTGAAACAAGTACAGTTGGTAACAGTTTAGCCCTTTTGAAATGAATTGTCAGTGGATTGAGGGGCCGCCTATTTTCAAAGGGCTAAACTGTTACGGCAGATCTTTATTTTTTATTGACTATTTCATTATGTATCTGATAAAATTTAGTAGCTTAATTTAAGTATGCCATGGCCTTACCTTTTTTGGGAGGGGACATGAAAGACTCAAAAAGTTTTTTAAAGACCACACAACCTGTTTGGAAGAAACTGATAAAACCCGCCATTTTAGTAAGTATCGGGATCGTCATCGCCTTCCCGATTTTCAGTATGTCCTATTTTACCATGGTGCGCACCTCAACACCTCAATTCTGCGCATGGTGCCACGAAATCCAGTTTGCTTATGATACATGGAAAACCTCAACCCACGTAAATAATCCCCAGGGATTTGTGGCCGATTGCATGGACTGCCACCTGCCGGCCCCGGAGGACACCTTCAATTTTTTCTACGCCAAGACTGCGCACGGCATTAAGGATATCATTGTTCATTTTACTCAGGATAAATACGACCACGAGAAAAGCAGGCTTGCGGCTTACGCCTCTTTCAAAAATGAACAATGCCGGAAATGCCATCGCAATTTGTTGTATATCCCTGACAAACGGGGGGCTATGCTCGCGCATAGGGCGGTCGTATATGCTAGGCCCGGTTATGAAAAACGATGCGTGGATTGCCATAAAAATCTCGTCCACAATGCCAGGCAATTATATCAATATAAACAATACAGGGATACGTACAGGGGTTTAGGATTATAATATCTTTTCACTATGCTCAAAGACATTATAAAGCGTGATTCTGTCGCTTTAAATTAAGGAAAGGGGGCTGAATAATGAAAAAGATCACAATTATTGCAGGTCTGGTAGTTGGGCTGGCCGGTCTTGTAATGGCCGGTTCGCTCGTTAGCGATGCCCAGACGACCCGGAACCAGGCCAAGGAGAAGGAATTCAGGATCGAGCGCAGCATGCCCAAGGAGGCCGTTGCCTGCATCGAGTGCCACAAAAAGGAAAACCCCGGTATATTCGCCGATTGGGCCCGCAGCAGGCATGCCTCAGCAAACATTACATGCCTTGACTGTCACAAGGCAGAGGAGTTTGACGCTGATGTGAGCAAGGAGCATTACAAACAGTATGAACGCTCGGATCAGAAATTTGGGAAAAAAGAATATAAGGTTCCCATCTCGGCCGTTGTATCTCCAAAGGACTGCTCCCGCTGTCACCCGGACGAGGCCAAACAGTACAGCCTTAGCAAACACGCCAATACTTTAGAAATAGTAT
>Ga0209013_10004544_pt1 | contig 12158 bp, 12 predicted proteins | sample Cruoilmetagenom2_FD_187291 | JGI IMG/M metagenome (GOLD analysis project Ga0209013, IMG submission 187291) | Oil polluted marine microbial communities from Coal Oil Point, Santa Barbara, California, USA - Sample 2 (SPAdes) (version 2) | ecosystem: Environmental > Aquatic > Marine > Oil seeps ...
TTAAATCAGCTTTCGTATGAGCTCGAACGCGGAGGATTCGAATATATCCCCCTCCACCTCGTTTACTTTCTACTAAGTATCCGCGATCTTGGGTAAATCTTGTATTGATTACATAATTTATTTGAGATGGAACACACTGAAACTTTTCTGCAATCTCACTTCGCTTAATTTCAATTTGTTCCTTACTTCCTTCTTCTATAATAGCCTTCAAATAACCTTCAATTATGTCAGATATATTTTTCATCTTCTCACCTCTTCTCACAAACTGACTTTGACTATCTTTGACTATATTATAGCGAGAATTTTTCGTATGTGCAATTGATACGATTTGCACTTAAAAAGAAGAAAAAACTACAAACGGTTGTTTGTAGTTTAGGATATATTAATGCGGCTATTCCTATTCAATAAATCTTTTTTCTCTCATAAGATAGTTGCGTGATATAAAAATTCTGTTCTACTTCAATATCTGCAAATTTCTTAAAGTTATTCCTCTCATATAAGGTGATTGCTGGTATATTTTTTGCACCAGTTGATACAACCACCTTTTTTTCGTTAGCATAGACAGTTAATAGATAATTTAATAACTCTGATGCAATCCCTTTCCGAAAATGATTAGGATCTACTACAAGTCTACAAATATCAATTAGTTCAGCTGTATCTTCATAAGATATAAAACCCACCAATTCCGAACCAACCAACTTCCCAAGAAATAGTTCTCTGGAATTTTTAATATTTTCTACACTATCCAAAAGCTGTGGAATTCCATTAAACCCTATTAAATCAGCTTCTACTTTATAAGCTGGTAATTGAATCGATAGAATACTTTCAGCAACTTTTGCATCCCTGTGATTGATTAATTGAATCATTTGTGACCTCATATCTAAAATTAGATTTTCTTTTTATAATTATTTCGTTGGGACTTCGTAATTTGCTTCCATTTGTCTGTTTCTGCTTTTTTAGCTACTGCATCGTTTTTACGATCGATATGCGCAAGCTCTCGCATTAGTTTTACATAACTTTTGTATCGTTCTTGCTTAAGAGCACCAGTATAAATAGCCTCCTGAATAGCACAACCTGGTTCTTTTACATGCATACAATCACGGAAACGGCATGCTAATGCAAGATCTTCAATATCTTGAAAGCTAACACTTACCCCATCACTCGTGTCCCATAGTTGAAACTCTCTCATACCAGGTGTATCGATTAGTAAGCCACCTTCTGGTAACAGTGTCAGCTCTCGATGAGTGGTTGTATGGCGCCCCTTACTATCATCTTCTCTTATATGATTTACAGCCATTACTTCTAGGCCTGACAAGGCATTGATCAAAGAAGATTTCCCAACTCCTGAAGACCCAAGAAGTGCTCCTGTTTTATGTTCAGCTAACAGATTTCCTAAACGGTCGATACCTTCGCTTGTCACACTACTTACTGCAAATATATCTACTCCAAAAGCTATATCCTCAACTTCTTTAATATAGTATTCCAGGTCATCACAAGCATCTTTTTTGGTTAGTACCACCACGGGTGTTGCTCCTGAATCCCACGCAGCCAATAAATACCTTTCCAATCTACGAACATTGAAGTCATGATTTAGCGACATTACTAAAAACACAAAATCAACATTTACCGCAATTAGTTGAATTTCCGTTGTCAATCCTGCCATTTTCCTCGAGAATTGTGAACTACGGGGAAGTACTTCGTGAATGATTCCTTTATCCTCACCAGGCATACGTTCAAGTACTACCCAATCCCCTACTGCGGGAAATGCTTCCCTATCATGCCCAAATTTGAACTTTCCAGAAAGTGAGCTTAGCAACTCTCCTTCATTGGTCATCACTCTATATAAGTTTTTATGTTCCAGTAGTACGCGACCTGCAATTCCACTACCTGTCATTTTTTCTTCCCAATTATTATTCCAACCATATTGTTCGATTATATTCAATTTAACTTCCTCCTAATTTCCGTATGAGTAAAGGCATAAGCAACATCGATAGCAGCTATAGCCAAACAATAAAAAAACCATGACTGCACGAATCGGCAGCCATGGTTTCCCGGTCATTAGTAAAGAAGCATATCTCTGGTTAGAGACATACGGAGCGGGACATCATGAACTTGCGGATTCGTGGATACGTATATACAATTGCCATAATGCCTCACTCCTTTCTTTTCGTTGTTTTCAGAATACTACAAGTATTAACAATCCGTCAATATATAATTCTGCAAGTTACGTATTTATGATATGAGTATCTTTATTAATTATAAAGATGGCACGCTACAAAATGACCTTTCTCCTGCTCCTTCCAAGCTGGTCTTTTTTCCGTACAAATGGACATAGCGTGCGCACACCTTGTACGGAACACACAGCCTGAAGGTGGATTAATGGGGCTTGGAAGCTCTCCTTTCAATAGAATACGTTCCCGAGCTTCTTCTATATCAGGGTCTGGAATCGGAATCGCAGATAACAAAGCCTGGGTATACGGGTGTAGTGGATTTTCATATAATTGGTTACTTGTGGTCAGTTCTACCATATGCCCCAGGTACATAACCCCTATTCGATCAGAGATGTACTTGACCATCGATAAATCATGCGCGATAAACAAATAGGTTAGGTTTTTTTCTTTTTGTAGTCGTTGGAGCAGCTTCACTACTTGTGCTTGAACCGATACATCCAAAGCAGAAATAGGCTCATCGGCAATGATAAACTCAGGATCTAGTGCAAGAGCTCGTGCTATACCAATCCGTTGGCGTTGACCTCCAGAGAATTCATGGGGATAGCGATTAGCGTGATCTCTGTTCAATCCAACATCCTCTAGTAATTCATACACTCGAGACTTTAACTCTTCCTTTTTATATAGTTTATGTATTTCCATCGGTTCGGCAATAATTTCAAATACAGTGGAACGTGGATTTAAGGAGGCATACGGATCCTGAAAGATCATTTGCATCTTCTTCAAATATCCTTTTCTTTCTTTGTCACTCATCTCATGCACATTTTTATCTTCAAACAGAACTTTTCCCTCTGTTCTATTGTACAATCCTAAAATAGTTCTTCCTGCTGTAGATTTACCACAACCGGACTCTCCCACTAAACCAAAAGTTTCCCCTTTGACAATATCAAAACTTATCCCATCAACAGCCTTTAACGTCTCCCCATGACCAATGTCAAAATGACGCTTCAAATCTTGAACAGATAATAGAACTTTTTCCGCCATATAAATCCCCCCTAAACGGCATATCTTCTAACTGCACAAATTTCCTTTTTCAACTTAGAACCTGCTAGCACTAGAATTTCTACTGTTTTCCCAGTTGAATGCGAATGTAAAAGCTGTCCATTCCCATAATAAAATCCAACATGCCTTACTGGTCCAGTACCTTCATCATTCGCAAAAAACAGTAAGTCCCCTGTTTTCCAAAGAGAAGTGTCATGTATAGATATTTCTTCGCCCATTTTTGCTTGGTCACTTGCATCTCGAGGAATTATAAAGCCACAAGCCTTCAGCATATTGTACGTAAACCCTGAACAATCATAGCCATATGGAGACATGCCACCCCAAAGGTAAGGCAAGTCTAAATGATTTTCCCCTAAAGCAACCGCCTCTTCCGCGGACCTTTTTGGAATCTGCTCCACAGAAGATGCGAATTGGGCATGTACTTTCGATAATAATGCTTTGCCGTGTGGCGTAAGAACGGTATAAAATACTTCATCCTCTGACATTATCGGTAGAATAGTATTAAATGGTAAAACGAGTAGCGGATTATACTGTAAATCCCAAAGCTGTGCTTTTGCAGAAGAAACTCTAGCGGAACCTTTGAAATTTACTTGCTTTGTAGGCTGTATTTGCGATATCGGGATCCAGCCTGGATAACCACGACTATCTTTTTTAGAGGGCTGCCAAATAGCAACAACTTTTGCCCATTCCCCTACTATCTCATCCACAAGCACTGGCTCTCCGTAAAGTAGCTGCGTTTGCACACGATTTTCATTACATAACGCTAGTCTTTCTTTATATGGTAGTGCCTCAAGCCATTCCACCAATAATACAGGATTTGAGATTGCTGGATTATCTATCTCTCTAGCAGAATTAGGTTCAGTCCAAATAGTTCCTACCTTTACAGCGCAAACCCATCTCTTCGTTTCTTCAACTAGCATCTTTTAGCCCCCTAATCCAAATTCACATGTACAATCCCTAAGCCGGGTTCATTGGAAAACGACATATTACTTTTTTCATAGATAACTCCACCAACTATCAAATCAGTAGCCAGCATTAATGGTGCATCAAAATCGAAATAGCGAATATTCGGCTTGCTAGCTGCAAAATGTGCTGCGGCTGTAATACCTATCTTCGTTTCAATCATGCTACCTACCATACATTCCACGCCACTCGCCTCTGCAAGCGTATTTATTTTTTGTGCGTGATAAATGCCACCTGATTTCATTAGTTTTATATTGATCAAATCCGCAGCACGCATTTTTAGAACTAGTTTAGCATCCTGCACAGAAAAAACACTTTCATCCGCCATAATTGGAGTATGCGTATGATCAGTAACATACTTTAAGCCTTCTATATCCCAAGCAGGGACCGGTTGCTCTACAAATTCGATGGATAGACCTGCATCTTCCATTAAACCGATCGCCTTTACCGCCTCTTTTGCATTCCACCCCTGGTTAGCATCAAGTCTTAACTTTGGTGTCATTCCCACGCGTTCTCGAATGGCACGAATTCGTTGGATATCATCTTTTATGTCACCGATACCTACCTTGATCTTTAGAACTTTAAATCCGTTCTTTATATACCGTTCCGCATCATCTGCCATCTCGACTGGCTCATTCACACTAACTGTAAAATCAGTTTCTAGCGCATCCCGGTATCCCCCTAGAAATTGATATAAAGGAAGTCCCGCATACTTAGCAAGTATGTCATGAATAGCCATGTCTACAGCCGCTTTGGCACTAGTATTTCTAACTAAAACTGTGTTTAGCTTCTGAAATATCTGTTCACTTTGTAAAATATTCATACCAATTACCTGCGGGGCAATTACGTCGTTAATAGCGTACCTTATACTATCCATTGAATCTCCAGTGATCACATGCGTCGGTGGAGCTTCTCCATAACCAACTATTCCATCACTCGTTGTTATAGTCACATACACCGAGTAAGCCGTTGTAACTGTCCGTAGAGCTGTTTTAAAAGGTTTGGTCAGAGGAATTGCCACATCAAATGTTTCAATCGATTTTATATACAATCTCTCTCCCCCTTATTCCACTCCAGGTAATATTGTTAGGGATAAGTTATTCGCATCTAATTCCGCTTCCATTCCAAGCGGGATGGCAAAATGAGGCTCGCAATGTCCTATTTTAAATCCTTTTACAGCAGGCTTACCTAATTTACCGATATAATGATTAAACACTTCATCTAAAGACAAAGTGGCCTTTCTTTTTTTCGGTTCTGCATCACTGAAATCACCAATGACAAACCCAGTTGCTGCATCTAGAATACCAGCTTGACGAAGTTGGTTAAGCATACCATCGACTTTGTACGGCTCTTCGCCCACATCTTCAATAAAGAGAATTTTCCCTTTTGTGTTTACCTCATATTTCGTACCTACACCATTAGCAAGTAGTGATAAATTACCACCTGTAAGCTCTCCTCTTGCGATGCCTGGAGAAACTTGTGTCAACGGAGAGATTGCTTCGGTATAATATAGCTCCATCGGATTAAATAACTGCTGAAACATTTTTTGGGATAGCTCGGAGAACGTATCTTTCCCCACATCCGAGGCTAACATTGGTCCATGGAAGGTGACGATATCCGAATATAAATTCATCCCAGTATGTAGAAAGGTTATATCAGAGTAACCCCAAAAAACTTTTGGATTCTCATGCATCAATTGAAAATCGATTTGATCAGTGTAACGCGCAGAACCATAACCTCCACCTGCACAAATAATTCCTGCGATATTCGGGTTAGCGAACATCTCATGTAAATCATCTAAACGTTCCTCATCGGTACCAGCTAAATAACCATGTACATTTTCTACACTTTTGCCTAGTTTATAAGACAAGCCAAGTTCCTCTAAAAAAGCAAAAGAACGCTTTAAGTTTTCTAAATTTGGTGGACTGGAAGGTGCAATAATTCCTATTGTATCTCCTTTTTGCAATCGTTTCGGACGAATTTTCATATGTAATTTCTCCTTTATGATGAGAGCCTTTAAAAACCAACTCACAGCAAATTTTAACATAGCTACTGTGAAAGAAAAGGGCGGTACCAAAAGAGGCACCGCAGCTTTCTATAATCGCATGCTACTATTGTTTGCTAGCCCATTTTAAATCCATGTATCCAACTGGATGTCTTACAATTCCTGAAACAGTTGGTTTTTCAAGTGTTACTTGGTTGTAATAGTGGACTGGTATAATTGGCAATTCATCCATTAATAAAGTATCTGCTTGGATGAGCATTTCCCAACGTTTTGCTTTGTCTGTTTCCTTTTTGATATCGGCAATTAGTTTATCAAACTCTGCATTTGACCATGTCGTACGGTTCATAGAAGAATCTGTAATGAAGCTTTCTAATGCATTCACTGGATCTGCATAGTCAAATAAGAAGGAAGAACGTGACAATTGGTATTTAAACTCTTTTTGCTCGGTTGCAAACACACTGGCTTCTACATTTTGTAGCGCTATATCTACTCCTAACACTTCTTTAAATTTACTTTGTAGTGCTTCTGCTATTTTCTTATGCGTATCATTTGTAGAATAAGTTAATGTTACTTCAGGTAACTCTGAATATCCCTCTTCTTTCATACCTTCTGCTAAAAGTGTTTTTGCCTTTTCTGCATCAAAACCTATAAGCTTACCTGCTGTTTCTCTGAACTCTTTACCATCTGGACCTACAAATCCATAAGGAACAAAGCCTTCTGCAGGTTTTTCCCCATTCTTTGTTACAAACTCTACTATTTCTTGTTGATCAACTGCTAACCCAAAGGCTTGGCGAATTTTTTTATTCGTGAAAGGCTCTTGTGATACATTGAATCGATAGAAATATAATCCTGCTTGGTCTTCATTTTTTAGTTCTGGAGAATCCATCAACTGATCAGCCAATTCTGCGGGTACGCCCGAAACATCTAATTCCTCTGTTTCGTACATTTGGTATTCAGTATTGGAATCGTCTACCATAGCCCATTCAACTTTATCGAGTTTAACAGTATCGGCATCCCAATAATTTTCATTTTTTGCAAATGTAAAACTTACATCATGCTCCCACGCTGTTAACTTGAACGGACCGTTCCCTATGAATGTATCCGCTTCAGTAAACCAAGTTGCATTTTCCGTGGCTACTTTCTCATTAACTGGGAAGAAACTTGGGTTAGTTATAATATTCAGGAATGCTTCTGTTGGAGTATTCAACTTCACTTCGAATACTTTTTCCTCCAATGCTTTAATAGCAACATCTTCAGCTGTGCCTTCCCCACTATTATAAGCTTCAGCTCCATCAATGAAATAACCTAAAAATGCTGCCGGAGAAGCTGTTTCGGGATTTAACATATGCAACCATCCATAAACAAAGTCACTTGCTAATACTGGCTCACCATTAGACCATTTAGCATCCTCGCGAATAGTAAATGTATATGTTAGTCCATCTTCTGTTACATCGATTTTTTCAGCTGTTGCAGGTTCTGCCACATGGTCCTGTGAAAGTCGTACAAGTCCTTCCATTAGATTATTCAGAGCATTCCAAGAAACCGCATCAAAGCCTACAGATGGATCAAATGATGTTGGTTCAATTCCATTATTTAACTTGAGCACTTGTTCTGTTTCAGTTTCTGTTGCTTTTTCCTTCTCTTCCTCTTCGGTGCCTGTATTAGTTTCCGGTGCTTCCCCCGCATCTTTAGTCGCTGTACAAGCACTTAACACAAGAACAAATAGCGCTACTACAAATAATGATAACCATTTCTTCATTCTAGTTCCCCCTTTGTAATATATATGTGAATGCACTTACGCGCGCTCATCCTATTCAAGATAACTCTTGTAATACTTTTGCACGTTCGTCTTGAAGCCAGCAGTCAACCGCATGGGATTCAGATATGGTTGTCGTAAGAGGATATACATGATCACATACTTCCATCGCATACGGACACCTCGCTGTGAAAGGACATCCTTTTGGCGGCGAGAATAGATCTGGTGGGGTACCTTCAATTGGTTGTAACTCTTCTTCAACTAAATCCAAACGAGGTACCGAATTTAATAGCCCTTTCGTATATGGATGCTCCGGAGTATAAAATATTGCACGTTTATCTCCGATTTCTACTATTTTTCCGGCATACATTACAGCTATTCGATCTGCTATTTTTGCAACGACTCCTAAATCATGCGTAATTAAAATAATCGATATTTCCGTTTTTTGTTGAATCTCTTCAAAAAGCTCTAAAATTTGGGCTTGGATTGTTACATCTAGTGCTGTTGTCGGTTCATCCGCTATTAGTAGTTCAGGATCACAAATGAGCGCGATAGCAATGACGATTCGTTGACGCATTCCTCCAGAGAATTGGTGTGGAAATTGCTTTAAACGCTCTATAGGATTTGGTATTCCTACTAGTTCCAACATTTCTATTGCTTTTTGCTTTGCCTCTTGTTTACTAACTTTTTTATGCGTTCTTAGCCCTTCTGTTAATTGCTCCCCGATAGTTAGCGTGGGGTTTAAAGCCGTCATAGGATCTTGGAAAATCATTGATATGTCGACCCCTTGAATTTTCCGCAGTTGAGGCTTTGACATACCAGTTAACTCTTTCCCTTTAAAAAGAACACGACCATTCTTAATAATCCCAGCAGGCTGTGCTATTAAACCCATAATGGCATTGGAAGTAACGCTTTTTCCACATCCTGACTCACCTACTATTGCGAGTGTTTCTCCTTGATAAAGATCGAAGCTAACACCTCTAACCGCCTCAACCTCTCCACCATACGTTCGAAAAGAAACTTGAAGATTATTAACCTCAAGTACTTTTACATCTGACCTAATCTTCTTTATCTTTCTTTTATTTTTTTGCACCATAGAAGTACCATCCGGACGAGATTTTTCTACTTCATCAACTTGCTCTTTTATTTGTTCCTTTACAAGATCTAACTGATGTTTATTCATCCTATCTACCTCCTAAGCTTCGGATCTAGCGCATCCTGCAGTCCATCTCCTAGCACATTAAAGGCGAACATTGTCAAAGAGATAAACAATGCCGGGAAGAACAAACGCCACCAATGACCAGATAAGATTACAGGAAGTGCATCATTTGCCATTACACCCCAGCTCGCAAAAGGGGCTGCAATTCCTAATCCTAAAAAACTTAGAAATGCTTCTGCAAAAATAGCACTTGGTACTGTAAGAGTCATCTGAACTATAATAGGACCCATTGTATTTGGTAATAAATTTTTCCGAATAATTCGAGAGCTTCTAGCACCAAACGATTTGGAGGCTGTTACAAACTCATAGTTTTTTATTTGAAGGACCTGTCCTCTTACTATACGTGCCATCCCTACCCACCCAGTAACTGTAAGGGCTACTATGATAGTCGTTAAACTTGCACCCATGATTACCATCAACAAAATAACAACTAGCAAATGGGGTAATCCATAAAGCACTTCTACTATACGCATCATAATGGAATCCGTACGTCCACCTTTAAAACCACTTATACCTCCGTAAATAATACCTATGAAGAAATCAATTAACGCAGCCATTACTCCAACAAATATAGAAATACGTGCTCCATACCAAGTCCTCGTAAACACATCTCTTCCTGCCTCATCGGTACCAAACCAATGAGCGGCGGATGGAGGCTGGTTTTGGCTAGGATAATCAGTAGCCGTAACAGAATAGGGAGAAAAAATAGGACCAAATATTGCGAAAAGCATTAATAAAATTAGAAAGATCAATCCACCAATTGCCAATTTGTTTTTTCGTAAACGGCGCCAAGCATCTTTCCAGTAGGATAAAGAAGGTCTTACAACGGCTTCTGCTTTTCCATGTTCTTGAGGGAGAGGTCGAAACCATTCATCTTTTACATCCTCTGGGGACACTACTTCTTGTGAATTTGTCATTAGGCATCCCCCTCTTTACGGTGTAATTTTATACGTGGGTCCAATATTCCGTAGACAATGTCTACAATGAAGAGCATGAACACCAGAAAAGCGCTATAAAACACAGTTGTCCCCATTATTACTGGATAATCTCGATTATTAATACTCTCCACGAAATATTTCCCCATTCCCGGAATAGCAAAAATACGCTCGATTACAAACGTGCCTGTTAGTACTCCAGCAAGCATTGTTCCCAGAATTGTTACTACTGGCATAAGTGCATTTCTTAATGCATGACGTACAATTATCCTTACTGGAGATAATCCTTTTGCACGAGCCATTTTAATGTAATCCTGTGTAAGCACCTCTAACATACTAGATCTAGTTAAACGAGCAATAATGGCGGTAGGACCCGTTGCAAGAGCTATTATCGGCAATATCATATGTAACGGACTAGACCAGGTTGCAGCCGGTAGCAAGTCCCAGGTCACAGCAAGTTGTTGAATAAGTAATGTCGCAAGTACAAAGTTAGGGACAGATATGCCAATAACTGCAAATGTCATGGCAAAATAATCTACTAAGCCATTATGTCGAAGTGCAGCAATCGTACCTAGTGTAATCCCTGATAGCAAAGCAACTAAAATAGTCGCCATCCCTAGTTCAAATGAAATTGGGAATCCTCGTGCCAACAATTCATTTACGGATTCATTTGGCTTTTTAATAGAGGGGCCAAAGTCAAATGTGACAATAGATTTTAAATAACTTAAATATTGGATATGAAGGGGTTCATCTAATTTATAAAACTTTTCTAAGTTTGCTTGTATAGTAGGATTAGTCGTTCGCTCCCCTTCAAATGGAGAACCAGGTATTAAGTGCATCAATACAAAAGTTAATGTAGCAATGATTAGAATCGTTGCAATCATCATGATAAAACGCTTCACAATATATTTCCCCATTCAATAGCCCCCTCAACAGAATTTGGCTTGTAACGCTAATTCCACCATAACAAGCATTGCTCGATATGCCTCTAATATGTCTTTTGCTTCAAATTTAACCGTTGTTGTCCCTTCTATAATTTCACAACCTGGCATTAAAGCTGCCCACTCTGCTTGACCATAGTTAACAAATTCAATTTGCAATACTGGTTTTTCGGGTGGTGTTAGAGGCTTTATTTGATCTCGTTTTTCAATAGCCTCCCCTACTTTTTCTCTCAGCAAAGTATGCGATTTTAATGGATGTAACGTCTTTACAGCTGATCGAGAGATAGACTCTTTTACCACTGCAGTCACCACACCGGGTAGAAGGGCCTGAGCTTCACTACACGCCCCGTCGTCTCCTGCCACCATAATAACTGGTACACCATAATGTCCTGCGACATAAGCATTAAATCCAAGTTCTCCAATCACTACATCATTTATATACATATTACGAACCCCAAAAATCATCGAGTGACTCATCACACCAGGTTGTCCAGCACGTGAATGATAACCAGCAAACACTGCTCCTAAATACGTTTCATCTAGTGCATGCACCATCGAATATAGCTTAAAATCCCCGGTTATTAAGGAAGCTTCTGGATGTAATTCTTCTACGAGGAGATTGTTCATCTTTGAATGACTGTCATTGACTAATATTTCTTTTATACCTTTTAATAAAGCCCCTTCTACTATGGCATTTGCTTCTTGGGTCATTATACGTCTCGCTCGTTCGTAATTATGCTTATCAGATTCCACAAACGTATAATCTGGTAATCCTGTAATTCCTTCCATATCGATCGATAAAAATAGTTTCATACCCTTCCCCCATGTTCCTCTATTTTTACTTTTTCTTTTAAAAACCGAAATAATTATAAACTTTATCAAAATATACTGAAAATTACAATATATCTAAATACATAGATATATATATTACCGGATGATTAGATAGGAAAAGCTTTACATTTAAATCAGAATAAAAAGCAAATGCACTTTAATATAAAGGCATTTGCTTTTGTTTTCTTCATAACGAAGAAACTAGAATATAGATGAATTATCTATTCTGTCCTGGGAAGAACTGTTGCTGTCCGAATTGTTGTTGCCCAAACTGTTGT
>Ga0209013_10004545_pt1 | contig 12154 bp, 9 predicted proteins | sample Cruoilmetagenom2_FD_187291 | JGI IMG/M metagenome (GOLD analysis project Ga0209013, IMG submission 187291) | Oil polluted marine microbial communities from Coal Oil Point, Santa Barbara, California, USA - Sample 2 (SPAdes) (version 2) | ecosystem: Environmental > Aquatic > Marine > Oil seeps ...
ATGGCAAACAGGGTCCGCCTGTGCACTGGTTTCAGGCCGTCGCGCACATCGGGCAGTGCCCGGCCCACAATAACGGACATGGCATAGTCCAGGTAGGACTTGCGCAGTTCCTTTTCAATGGCAATGGAAGGTTGCTGGGGCTGGTTGCTTTCTGTTTCAGTTGTCATACCTGACTGTTATCCTTGTTCATTTTATCACCGCATCCTCAAGCTGACGGACCGGCAAAAAATTTTTCACCTCGATAAGCCTGGACATCGAAGCACCTCGCTTATCAGGGTGACAGTTACATTTGTTGTGGGTCTGATTAGACATCAAGCTCAGAGACTTCCAGGGCGTGGTTCTGGATAAACTCCCGCCGGGGTTCGACCTTGTCCCCCATCAGGGTGACAAAGAGGTCATCGGCAGCCTCCGCATCTTCGATCTTTACCTGGAGCAGGGTACGGTTTTGCGGGTTCATGGTGGTATCCCAGAGCTGTTCCGGGTTCATCTCACCAAGACCTTTGTAGCGCTGCAGATGGCTGCCCTTGAAGGTTTCCTCGCGCACCATCCGAATCAGGTCATGCCAGTCATCGGCCAGAATATCTTTCTCCTGACCAGAGGCGGAACTCTTGGTAATGGTAAAACTGCCGGTCAGGTAATCCTTTATCTCACCATACAGGTCGATTGCGTGCCTGTACTCGGGGATGAGCGGCACATTTGGTCCAACCGTGGTTCGGGTGTGGGCCTGACCACGGAAGGCCACGTCGACCTCGTAACAGCTTGGCCGCCAGCGGCAGATGCGGATGTTACCGGTAATCGGATCAAGAGAGGAAAGCCTCTCCACCAAGCCTTTCAGGAACCCTTCCTCCTGAAACTGGTCTGCTGAGTGGACATCATTTTCCAGCAGGAATACGGTCAACTTCTCCTGGATATTCATCCGTTCCAGAAAACTGTTGATACGTCCAAAAAAAGTGAGTTTCCTGAGCAGGTCAACCATGGCACTGCCGGCAATTTCATCACCATTCTCCAAGCGGATACGGATAAACTGCGAGGCCTGGTCATAGAGGTAATCGTTCAGGGCATCGTCATCGATAAAGTATTGCTCCTTTTTGCCGCGCCCCAGCCTGTACAGTGGTGGTTGACCGATATAGACGTAGCCGTTTTCAATAAGCGGCAGCATCTGGCGATAAAAGAAGGTGAGCAGCAGGGTGCGGATATGGGCGCCGTCAACGTCGGCATCGGTCATGATTATGATCTTGTGGTAACGGAGCTTTTCCTGGTCAAACTCTTCCCGGCCGATCCCTGTGCCCAGCGAGGCAATCAACTGCTTGATCTCCTCAGAGCCAAGGATCTTGTCAAAGCGGGCCTTTTCCACATTCATGATCTTACCGCGAAGGGGCAGGATGGCCTGGACAGAACGGTCCCGACCCTGTTTGGCCGAGCCACCCGCAGAGTCGCCCTCCACGATGAAAATTTCCCGCTCTTCCGGCTTTTTGCTCTGGCATTCGGCAAGCTTACCGGCCATCATCACAGAAAGACCGCCCTTCTTGCGTGACAGTTCCCTTGCCCGCCTGGCGGCATCACGCGCCCTGGCGGCGTCAACCGCCTTGCTCAGTATCCGTTTGGCGATCTGGGGGTTCTGCTCCAGGTAAATACCAAGCTTCTCGTTGCAGATGGAGGATACAATGGATTTAACCTCGGAATTGCCCAGTTTGGTCTTGGTCTGCCCCTCAAACTGGGGATTAGGAACCCGTACGGAAATAATGGCGGTCAACCCCTCCCGCACATCGTCGCCCCCCATCTTTTCCTTCAGATTTTTGGGAACCACATCATCGGTTGCGTATTTGTTGATGCACTTGGTCAAGGCAGCTCGGAAACCGGCGACATGGGAACCGCCCTCACGGGTGTTGATGTTGTTGACAAAGGAGGACAGTCGCTCCGAGTAGCCGTCAAAATACTGGAATGCCAGCTCCACCTGCACCTGATCTCTCTCACCTTCAATAAAAATAGGTTCCGGATGAACAGGGGTGCGTTTCCGGTTTAAATACTCCACATAGGAGACAATTCCTCCTTCATAATGGAACTTGTCCTCAGCACCACTGCGTTCATCTTTCAGATAGATGTGAACGCCCCGGTTCAGGAAGGCCAGTTCACGCAGCCGATTCTTGACAATATCATACTTAAAAGTTGTTGTTTCTGTAAAAATAGAGGGATCCGGTGTAAAAATGATCCTGGTCCCTGTATGTTCACTGCTGCCGATTACTTCCAGTTCCCCGGTCTTCTGACCGTATGCATAGGTCTGTTTGTACACCTTGCCGTTGCGCCTTATTTCGGCGGAAGCAACCGTACTGAGTGCGTTGACCACGGAAACACCGACACCGTGCAGGCCACCGGACACCTTGTACGAGGAGTGATCAAACTTACCGCCTGCATGCAGGGTTGTCATGACAAGCTCCAGTGCGGTCATATCCTCGGTTGGATGCTTATCCACCGGAATACCACGACCATTATCCTCCACCGACACCGAACCATCTGCAAGTATGACCACCTTTATCCAGTCGCAGTGTCCGGCCAGCGCCTCATCAATTGAGTTGTCCACCACCTCGTATATCAGGTGATGCAACCCCTCTTCGGCCGTGTTGCCTATATACATGGCCGGACGTTTTCGCACGGCCTCCAGCCCGTCAAGGACCTTGATCTGTTCCGCCCCGTAGGACGAGTTGTTCTGTTCGCTCACGTATCTACCTTTTGTTAAGACTGCAGATTAGATGTAACCTGCTTATATTTAGATATAAAAAAGAACAAGGCCTCTTGTTTTTCTACAAAAAAACGGACAAAAAAAACGAGCTTTTAGACCTTATTTATTCAATACCTGCAAAACCCTCACATTGTAACATATTTCTCACCATGAGTGTCCATAAAAAAAATGTTATTTTTTTATGGAATTCTATCAAGATACAGCAGATTTTATGCGAAGAAATTTTGTTGCTGACAATGATTGTTTTACAATCTCAATATTGACAATTTATCAACAGGGATAACCAGTGTTTACCACTTCAGAACGAAATAATACAACACACTGAAAAAACATATCTTTTTAATGTTTAAATTATGACGTGTGCCGATGTGTATGCCAATCATGAAAACCCTGCTGTCCGGTGTTTTCCCGGGACGCTGGATCATGGCGGGATTTTCATTCTTGAAATCATCGTTCGACCTGCTGCGACAACAGATCACTTTTGAATTTTTTTATTATTTACTTTCATAACAATGATCGATACCATCAAAACGGCTTGTCATCCGAATAAACCAAACCATACAGATAATCTTTCAAATCTGTCTCTGTCCCTTGAAAAAACTTTTAAAAATCCTTCTGCTCTTTATCCTGTGCATGGCCGGTGCCCTGGCTGCAACCATCCCGGCTGTTACTATAGGATTGAAAAATGAAGGATTCAGGAACAGCCTGCTGCAAAGATTTGCTACGTCTCTAGACGGTGAACTGCAGGCAGACGTGCTTTCTGTTGCCCTGGATAAAAAAAGCATAAATATAAGCTGTAGAAACCTCAAGGGATCGCTGTTGAACAATGCTCTCAGCGCCAGGATCCCGGATATCCGAATCAGGGTCACCTATGTTGATCTTTTACAGGGTTCGTTTTTTCCAAACACCATTCAGGCCACCTCTCCACAGATCAATTACACCCTCAAGCCTGCACCTGCAGCTTCCAGACCTGAAAAAACCAACTGGAGCAAGGAGTTCAACGCTCTGCTGGAAAAAATTCTCGGCAAGGATGCGCACATTGACATTAAAGGCGGTACTCTGTCCCTTGCATCCACCACCCTGTCAAAGGTGTTCATCCTGACCACACCGGGAAATTCGTCCACTAAACTGAAGATGCGGACTGATATCCTGCACGCCGGATCGGTCATCCCTCTGGATATAACCGGTACTTACAAAAAACCACCTGCAGGTACATTTACCTATGAATTTGACATTAAGACAGTCTCTGTACCATTGACGCTGGTGCCGTCATTACCTGATTTCTTTTTCTCCGGCGGCACAGCAGGATTCACCGGCAAACTGAGCGGTAGCAGACAGGACATTAATCTCGACGGAAACATCTTGATCGACAATCTTGATATGACCGTGGGTTGGACCTCGGAAGACGGGCCCATCCGCCGGCTAAAGCCTTACCGGCTAACACACTGTGCCCTTGCAATTCAAGGCGGTCTCCAGGGACGAAAAATAGATTTTCCAACCCTGGATTTGCAGTCTGAAAATTTTCATCTGCAAGGCGCATTGCTTCTTGATTTTACCAACATAACAAATCCGTTTATGGATCTGCGCCTGAAATCAGATGAGATGGCGGTTGCTACCCTGAAAATGCTGCTGCCTGATCCATTGATCAACCTTTGGACCACACAAACCATCTTTCCAAGATTTGAAAACGGAACAGCCAGAATAAGCAATTTTATACTTGCCGGTACAACCGGCGAGATAGCACGACTGAGTGAACCGGAGAATAACCACTGCCTGTCCTGGTCCGGTAGCCTGCATGATGTTGACGCCTTTTATAATGACCATAAGCCGCTGGCCAGGGTCCACAGTGTCAACCTTTCAATGCATGGTGACCTGTTGAAAATAACGGATATAAGCGGTACCTCCGGCGAGTCAACTCTGACCAGGGGAGATATATCGATAACTAAACTCTATGAACCGTCATTAACGGTGATGACCGATGCCAAAGGTGTATTCTCTCTTGCCTGGTTGTCCAGGTTATTAAAAGACGGTCTCCTGGGAGAAGGTCTGCAGCAGGCGGCAACCCGGGTTTCATCAATTTCCGGTCAGGTTGACGGCCAGGTTCTGTTTTCCTTTTCCAAAGCTGACGAGTTTAATCTGCAGAGTTTACAGGGTACAGGCTCAACTTCCCAAATGGTCCTCGGCCTGGACAACATGCTCTATCCTATCAAGATGCAAAAGGCGGAATTTTCCCTCTCCTATCCTGGAACCTGTGTTGTCAGGGGCAACGGATCTTGCGGTAAATCTACCTTTGACGGCAGCATGAACCTGATTGAAATGAATAAAAAAAAGCAGTTCAAGCTGAATATCAGACCAAATCTGGTTGAAGTTAAAAAAATATTTGCAGCTAACCAGGTTATTCAATCACTGGCTCCCTGCATTGCGACTCTACCGCTGCAGGCGTACATCACCCTGGAAAAAAGAACAGTGGCCATTAACGGTATCCTTGATGTCTCAAAATCAATTCCAGCAGGTGACAGCAGTACATGCAAGAAAATTATTTTAGAAAATCAACTGGAAAAAGTAAATTTTGAATTGTATTACGATAATAACAATTTGAATGTAAAAAAAATATCTCTGCTGACCAAGGATGGGAATTTACAGGCTAAAGGTATTGTTAAACAGAAGGAAAATGCTCCCGGTCGAATAAAAAAATTGACTGTACAGGCTGCTGATTTTCCTGTTCAGGCCCTATCAATTATCATGGAGGAACCAAACAGATACCTTAACGGCAGCTTGACTGCAAAGCTTGACGGTACTGATCTGTCTCTTGACAAAATCTGGCAGACTCTCAACGGCGGCCTGCAATTACATGGCTGGCATGGATCGTTTATCAGCCCACCACTAACTATCAATAATCTAAATATTTCTGCTGTCCTGGACAATGGCATGATAACTGTTAAGGGCAATAATATACTGCTTGCTGACTTCAACCCGAAATCTCCCCTTACATTTAAAGCCGATCTGCAGAAAAAAGACTTGTGGAACGGGTCAGTGCGTCTCCACGGAGACTACCTGAATCTCACAACCATGCCGAGTATGTTTAAACAGGTAAAAAAAGATTCTTTTAAAAGGTTACCCATTGGCAAAATACGAATTTTATCGGGTGCTGAACGTGTCAAATACAGAAATATTAGTTTCTCGCCCCTGCTCGCGCAGGTATTCATTACTGCCGATAAGATTATAATAGCAAAGTCACTCCTGCAACTGGGTGATGACTTTATCTGGCATACCGGTTACCAGCAGGATAACGACATAATTTATCAAACATATTATAAAATAGAAAAAAAACCGGTTGATACCGTCCTGTCCCTGCTGGCAATCGACCATGACGGAATTAGCGGTTATCTGGACTCCGAGGGTAATATTATTGCAAAGGTGACACCGGAAAAAAACATTTTGCAATCAGTTGCTGGATCTCTTTATTTTAAGGCCAGGGACGGAACCCTTGAATCATCATCAGTCCTCGTTAAAATACTGGACCTGATCAGCCTGGAAAATATCTTTGAAAAACAAGAAATTATGAGCTGGAAAAATACATTTAACTATAATCAGATAAGCGGAAGGTTTGACATTGCCGACGGTGTATTTACAACAAACTCATTGATCATGGACGCCTCTGCCTTTGACATCTTTGGCGAGGGCAATGTTGATATGCTGGATGAAACCATTGATATGAAAATCAAACTGGCTCCTTTCGGCACCATCAACAAGCTTTTCTCCTCCATCCCATATCTCGGATATATCCTGACGGGCAAAACAAAAAGCCTGTTTGATTACAGTTTTTCGGTAACTGGAAAAACCAAAGATCCTGCAGTTGAATACTCTCCCCTGGCTAACAGTGTTGACAGTCTTACCGGTTATGTCAAACGTCTTGTCAGCGGCAAACAAGAGATTCAACAGGAAATCAATGCCAACCTGAAGGAGGATATGGTCCGCAAAAAATCATTTATCCTGCGAATGAACAGGGAGCTTGCTCCCCTGCGAGAGGTGAAAGAACAAACTGTTCCTTCCAAGGAATTCCATAAGTAATTGAAATAAATAATTTTATCTTTATTTCAATCACGGATTATGCAGGAAAACCACCTTCATTCATAGGTTATACAACTTGCCGGGCAGGAACCAACAGCCTCTTCAATACAGGATTCATCTCCACTCTCTTCCTGGATAACATGGGCCTTTCCTTCATCTTCGTTAAAGGCAAATACTTCCGGGCAGAGTTCAACACAGGTTTCACAGCCAATACACTCTTCCTGATCAATTGCTACTTTTTTTGCCATGATCGTTATCTCCTGAAAGTTATAAAAACGACCGTACTTATTACGAAGTATTCCCTGAAATCTGTTTGACCATAGAATGTTGCTGCTGCAACAAAGGCATAGCTCCATTAAAGCCAGCTGCCAGACATGTTGTCAGGGTTGGAATAAACAGTCGCTGAATTTTTTTACATAATCATCCCTCTATTGTTAATCCTATTATAATTTCATGGGCATGATAATACTGAGGAAACCTTCATCATTTTCTGAGGTAATCAGACATGGACTTTCATCGGAGCTGATGGCAGCCTGTACGGTTTCACCTTCCATAACCTGGAGGGCCTCGATAAAGTAACGGCAGTTAAAACCCAGAGACAGGGGGTCACCACTGTATTCCACTTCTATCTCATCCCTGGCTGAGCCAAAATCTGCATTCTGGGACGTTAGAATCATCTGATTGTTATTTATCTCAAGCTTGATGGCATGGAACATATCCTCTGTGAACAGGTTTATCCGTTTCAGGGATTCCAGAAAACTTATCCTGTTAATCAGGATAACATTGTCCATGGATATAACACTGAGCAGGTTCTCAAAGTTGGGAAACTCACCTTCCATGAGACGAATAACAAGCAGGGAATCTTCGCTCTTCAAAACAGCCTGCTTTTTTTCAATACCCAGTTGAAAACTATCTCGATCCTCTGAAAATTTTCTTATTTCCTGGATACCCCGGCGCGGAATAAGGGTTACCGGATTCAGCTGCAGATCAGCAGCACTTTCCGCCTCCTTGTTCATGATGGTCAGTCGATGACCATCCGAAGAAACCACACGGAGTAAGGTTTTACCGCCTTCATCAAGTTTTTGTAGCAGGGCGGCGGTAAGGCTGTACATATTTTCCTTGTCCTGGGCAATGGAAAAAACTGTCTTATCGATAAGGTCGCCGATTACGGCTGCCTCTATCTCGACCATTGCTCCTTCGTCATAGTCCGGAAACTGGGGAAATTCATCACTTACCATACCGGCAAGTTTATAAATACTGGAACCGGCTGTAATCTCTACCCAGTTTTTTTCTTCTTCCTTAAAGGAAATAATGGCTGATCCGGACTCCCTTGCAACCTCGAACAGTTTTTTTGCCGGCAAGGTTAATAGGCCAGTTTCAAAAACTTCGGCGGGAACAGTCTGCTTAAGGCCTATTTCAAGATCTGTTCCAGTGAATACAATCTGATTATTCTCCACCTCAAGCAAAACATTAGAAAGGATAGCCAGGGTTCCCTTTTTACTGGTTATGTTCTGCTGGGCACCAATGGCACGAAGAAGATCTTCCCGGGCTATATTAAAATGAAAAGCCATAATAACTCCTTTATATTTTAAAAAGAAATTGTTGTTATAGTTAGGCCTGTTAGTTTGTTGATAACAAATATAACAGGCAGATTTTATTTAAATTTTATTCTTAATAAAGTGTTGGCTAAGTTTTTTATAAATTGTTGGTAACTGGGCTTTTCAAGATATTAACAATTTATCAATATAATTATAAACAGCTTGTTAACAAGGTTATCAACATCTTGTTTTATTCCATTTAACAAGATGAATTGTCGTTTATATGGTTAGGTGACAGTAGTAATGAAGGACTTTTTTGTGCTGATATTTCAAGTTTCGGGAAAGAGTAAAAAATTATTTATAAGCACCTTATATTTACTCGAAAATGATTGAAAATTCAAAGAAATAAAAAATATAGACGGATGAAAAAAAGAACGGATCATCAGATGGATATAAACCTTAGGAACCTGCTTGTTCAGGGGCTGGAAGAGGGTACCTTTCCGGGCGGAGCAGCAGCTGTTTCATGGGGGAGCGGTGCAGAGCGGAAGCGGTACACTGCTTTCGCCGGTATTAAAGATATCCGCTATTCGGATGAAGAGGTTACGGAAGAAACTTTATTTGATCTGGCCTCACTGAGTAAAGCCCTGTCCACAACCCTGATTCTGTACAGCCTTATAGATGAAAAAAAAATTGGCCTTAATGATAGCCTGCAATACCTTCTTAACTGTGATACAGGCAAGGATAAACAAGATATTACCGTCCGGCAACTCCTCTCCCATTCATCGGGAATTTTAAGTTACAAACCCTATTTTAAAAGTATGGCAGCAGAGATAACACAAGGAAACAGGGATGTACTTCTTGAACGTATCCTGGCTGATCCGCTGAAATATGAACCGGGAAGCGAATGTCGATACAGTGATCCTGGTTTTATTATGCTTGGCCATATTATAGAAAAAGTAACGGGCCGGGGATTGGCGGAAAATTTTGTGGATCGGGTAACAGCACCTCTGAACCTGGAAAATGAAATTTTTTATGTACCGATAACAGGCAGTACGGTTAACAAACAACTCTTTGCATCCACCGACGACTGTCCGTGGCGAGGAAAAGTAATGCGGGCAGAGGTTGAGGATGAGCACTGTTGGCTGATGAACGGTGTGTCCGGACATGCAGGTCTGTTTGGCAAGGCCGGCGGTGTCTTAAAATTGTGTGAGGAGATACTTGATCAATGGCAGGGCAGGGGAGAAGCCTGTTCCTGGACTGGGATGCTTGGCCGGGGATTATTGAGACAGTACGATAATCAGACCTGGTGCATGGGATTTGACAGCCCATCCGTGCATGGGTCGAGTGGAGGAAAATATCTTTCCTCACAAAGCGTGGGGCATCTAGGATACGCGGGTACTTCATTCTGGATTGATCCGGACAGACAACTGATTATGGTACTGTTGACTAACCGGGTGCACCCAACCAGAGAAAACATCAAAATAAGACAGTTCAGGCCATATTTCCACAATAAGGTCATTGAGGAAATAAACGAGGCCTGTTGATCAATAAAAAAGGCCCCTGGTCAAAAAATCAGGGGCCTTATAACTTATGCTTCCGAACTGTGGTGCTGTTCTACTTATCTACCACCAGCAAACGTTCTTATCGGCATCAAAAATCTTACCTACCAGTTCGTCATAATTCGGATTATCAACATAAAGCTTGAACTCGTCAGCGTCACGATCACGGTTGAGGATTTCAACCAGAGTCTTGACATCGTCATTGGGCTCAGAGCGGTATACCTGTAATATTTTCATTTTTAAATCCTCCTTATTCAGCGCAAGCCGGCGGCGGCTCATTGGTCTGCTTGAGCAGGCCGTAGGGAATGATTACGTCAGCTTCACGCATTCTCTCACCCAGTGCCTGCAAATCGATGTTGGTCATCTCAACACCTTCGGGCAGATCAGTGGGAGCATCTGCGCCACAGCTGAAAACCTCGCCTTCCATGTCGGTGATCCAGGCAATGTTCTCGGCCATATACTCACTGAACTGCGGGAACTCACCGTTCATGACAACCGGATAACCGTAATGGTTTTCCACTGCAAGACCAAGTGAGGAACGAATACCATCGTTATAAAAACGATTGGCAATCAGTATATATACTTTTAAAGATTCCATTTTTGTAAGCTCCTTATAAAACGATGTACTTACCGCATTCGTCGAGCAGAGCTCCGTGGAATGCCTGGGTTCTCATCTGTTTGCCACTTAAGCCAGCAGGAATATCATTGGCTGAATCGTATCCTTCGCAGGTGTAGCTGTCTGCACAGATAGCGATATCATCTTCACCACACAGCTCGGCAAGGCCCTTGAAACGGGCATCCTTGGTCATGTGAATGGATTTATAGGTAAAGAAAATCATAGGTTTCTTTCCTGCCTTTACTGTAGCTTCCGCCAGACCGACGACATGCGCCATGTTTTGGGGAGAGGTTACAAAAATAGCAAGTTTATTCGGATCAGCAGCCATTAGCTTTATCCTCCTTCTAATGCTTCAAATCAAATTAATAAGGGATCAACCTTTTTTAACAAAAAAGCTGATAAAACCTGACTGCTCTTTCTCGCCCAGGTATTCGTGACCAGCACGCTCACACCAGCCGGGGATATCATTACGAGAGCCGGGATCGGTACCATCGATCTGCAGGGTTTCACCGGAGTTGATTTTTCCGATCTCTTTTTTGGTGCGCAGAAGTGGCATGGGGCAGCTCAGACCTTTTGCATCAAGTACAGCTGCAACATCCAGTCCATCAGGTGCTACTTTAACATCACTCATTTGATCCTCCTACCTTGGTAAGATAAATAAAAAAGGGGTTTATGAAAACTCGTTTTTGTTTTCACTAAAATATCGCCGATTTTCAACCACCTCCGGCTGAAAAATGATAGCGACAAGAGATTGTATAACGAAAAGGACTCTGGATGTCAAGATATAAATGAATGGCAATTCAAGTATATGAATAGTTGTAACATTAAGAAATTTAACGATAAAATTAAACTAAAAAAAGACAATTCAGACTTGAAATCCATCAACATCCTTGACAAAAAAAGCATGTGACGTTAAAGGATGTCCTGAAAAGGTGGCTGTTGTTGATGTTTTTTTCAACAGACAGGACAGCTTTACCTAAATGACAACAGCGCCCCTGGGCGGATTATGTGAATCTGCTGTTCATGACGGGGTGGTCATAATTATATAGAGCTGGAGGAGGGGGAATGCATGAGTGACGAGAGCTTTGGAGGTAAGGTTAAAGGCCTGTACAAGGTCCTTTGCGAGTCTGAATGGAATGCCAACATCACCGGTGTGATAGTTGCACTCCTGAGTATTTTGATCATGGCCTGGTGGCGCCCATGGGGTGCGGTCGGGGCTATCCGGAACTGGGGTGACTGGATACTGTACGGTGTTGGTTATTTTGAAAATATGCCAAAATCAGCCCTGATCAGCTCCGGATCGGTAATCGGAATCGGTTTCGTCGGCGGAGCTTTTCTTTCCGCCTGTCTGGGGGGACAGTTTGCCCTGCGTTTTCCGCCTTACCGTGAGGTGGTAAAAGCTGTACTTGCCGGTATCCTGATGGGGATTGGTTCAGCCTTTGCCGGTGGTTGTAATGTCGGTGGCATGTACAACGCCATAGGTAACCTGGCCGCTAATGGTTTTTCCATGTGGCTGGGACTGGTACTTGGTGTTGTCGCTGGTTTGTGGCTGCTCTACAAGGAGATGGAGTACATCAGCTGGGGATCCGGCGGTTCCTGGACCGTTGACTTTCCAAGAGCTGTACAGGGTATT
>Ga0209013_10004546_pt1 | contig 12154 bp, 15 predicted proteins | sample Cruoilmetagenom2_FD_187291 | JGI IMG/M metagenome (GOLD analysis project Ga0209013, IMG submission 187291) | Oil polluted marine microbial communities from Coal Oil Point, Santa Barbara, California, USA - Sample 2 (SPAdes) (version 2) | ecosystem: Environmental > Aquatic > Marine > Oil seeps ...
CCCTTTTTTATCTACATTTTGATACCCTAAGAAAATTATTTAAATAAATTATAATATGGAGAAACTATGCTTATAGATGGTCATGGACGTACAGTTGATTATTTACGTATCTCAGTCACTGAACGTTGTAACTTCAGGTGTCAGTATTGTATGCCTGAGAAACCATTTTCATGGGTACCTAAAGAAAACCTACTCTCTTTTGAAGAACTCTTTTTATTTGTTAAGGTAGCCATTGATGGTGGTGTAACGAAGATACGTCTTACAGGGGGTGAACCTCTTTTACGTGAAAACCTTGATGGCTTCATTAAAATGATCAATGATTATAAACCCGGACTGGATCTAGCCTTAACAACCAATGCTTTTTTACTTCCAGACGCAGCGCAAAAATTGAAAGATGCAGGACTGAAACGTCTTAATATTTCACTTGATTCCCTCAAGGCAGATGTGGCAGCTAAGATAGCAGGTAAAGATGTACTTGGACAAGTCTTTAAAGGGATTGATAAAGCCTTGGAAGTTGGACTAAAGGTTAAAATTAACATGGTGCCTCTTAAAGGTATTAATGATGATGAGATAATTGATATTATGGAGTATTGTGCCCAGCGAAATATGAAGGTGCGTTTCATAGAGTATATGGAAAATTCCCATGCCGACCAAGCACTTAAAGGCATGCACGGTAGAGAAATACTTGAGAAAGTAAAAGAAAAATACACCATCAAAGCCTTAGGCCGTGAGGGTGCAAGTCCATCATTTAATTATCTTATACAAGAGACCGGGTATGAGTTTGGACTCATTGACCCTCATAAACATGACTTCTGTGAAAACTGTAATCGTATTCGTTTAACAGCAGAAGGAAACCTCATTCCTTGTCTTTATTTTGATGAAGCATTGAGTATTGCAGAAGCAGTGAAGAAAGGTGATGTGGAAGCCGCAGCAGAAGTGTTGGCAGAGGTACTCAAAGATAAGCCAAAAGAGAACCGTTGGAGTGAAGAAGAACTTGAGGACAGAGAGATCTCTAAACGTGCATTTTATGAGACCGGTGGCTGATGTTTTACCTGACTGAACAATTCTTTTCTATTCAGGGTGAAGGAAAGTATGCGGGTGTCCCTTCTTACTTTTTACGTACAGGTGGATGTAACTTGAACTGTCCGGGCTTTGGGGCAGAGTACGAAGTAGACGGGGAAATACGTTTAGGGTGTGATACCTACTTTGCAGTTGATAGCAGCTATGCAAAGTCATGGATAAAGGTAGAGGATGCCCAAACACTCATTACGACACTCAAAAATGAATTTGAGAAAATAGGTTATAAACCACACATGGTCATAACAGGTGGTGAGCCGCTGATGTACCATAGTGAGAGTACTTTTTATGCAGTGCTGGAGTGGTTAGTCTCAGAAGGTATACAGATCACTTTTGAGACCAATGGAACGATAGAAATAGACTTTGAGAAATACCCAGCCTATAAATCCTGTATCTTCGCGCTTTCCCTAAAGTTGGCCAACTCCGGTGAACCTGTGGAGAAACGCATCGTTTCAGAGGCACTTAAAAATGTTCAGATACATGCAAAAGAAGCATTTTTGAAGTTTACTATAGATGACGACCTGGTGAAAACAACAGCTATAGATGAGATAAATGAGATCAAAGAGATATTACCAAAACTCGATGTCTACTGTATGCCTGTAGGTGAGAGTAGAGATACGATCTGGAAAAATGACAAAGCTGTTTTTGAGTTTTGTATGAAACATAACTTTCATTATAGCGATCGACTTCATATCCGTGTTTTTGATACCACGCAAGGGGTGTAATCTAACATTTAGCTAGCTTGGCTAAAATCAGATTAATATACTCCTAATTGAGGATCTTAAATGTTAATACGTAAACTTTTTAAATTTGAAAATGCGCATATAGTACGTGACTGTACAACACAACGTTGCAGTGAAAATATCCATGGACATTCCTATAAGATCGAAGTACTCTTAGAATCTAATTATTTGGATGATGGACAGATGGTGTATGATTTTGGACTGACCAAACGTTACATTAAAGAGCTTATTGACTCTTTTGATCATGCTATTACGCTATGGTCAAAAGATGACAGTGACTACATCAATGCAATGAAAAAACACAGTAACAGATGGGTAGAACTTCCTGTATCTCCTTCGGCAGAACAGTTCTCACGTGTGATCTATCTTATGGTAGAACGTGTACTGTCTTGTACCGATATGCAAAATGGTGAGAGAGAAGTAAATTTGCATAGTATCATTGTGCATGAGACTGAAACAGGGTATGCACAAGGATTTAAAGAAGATGCCCATAGCCAACTCATGGGTACGATAAACCTTGAAGATATCCTATTTTCACCTCAAGTACAAAGTGAATGGAGTGACAGTAAACTATGGAGTAAACTCCTTACTCGTACACTTATTAAAAATCCTACAAAAGTTTAAATTACTGAGGTTCAGATATACTTCGGATATTAAAACAATAGGATAATCCCATGAAACATTTTACCTTACTCACACTGCTCGCAGCATCTATACTGTTTACTGCCTGTGGAGACAAAACAAAACAAGCAGCGGAAGAAAGTTCAGAAGCTATAAAACAAGCAGTGAAAGAAGATACAAACAGTGCAATCGAAGACGCAAAAAAAGCTTTAGAAGAAGCTAAGATAGAAGCAGAGAAAATGGCAGATGAAGCAGCAGATAAAACAGCTGAATTAAAAGCATCAGCCCAAAAGAGTATTTCAAATGCAAGTGATGAGTTAAAAGAAACTGCTGAGACAGTAAAGACAGCTGCTACAGAAGCAATTAACAGTCTCTCATCACCTGATGCTTATGCAAAATGTAAAGGTTGTCACGGAGTAGACGGTAAAACAGCTGCGCTTGGAAAGTCAGCAGTGCTTGCAGGGCAAGATAAGGCAGCGCTTATTGCTTCACTTAAGGAGTACAGAGCAGGTACAAAAAATGTGGCTGGTATGGGTGCTTTGATGAAGGGTCAGGTTGTTTCCATGAGTGATGAAGATTTTGAGGCGATAGCGGAGTATCTCTCTTCTGTAAAGTAAACCTATTTCCTTCTCTTGTCTTAGAGAAGGAAACCTCTTATTTTAAGAGCTAAACAAATCCTCTCTAATATTTGCTGACAATTCCCAACTTATGGGTAACATATTTACCAAACTATCTTTTGCAAGTGTCTTGACCTCAGGGGTGATAAGAATGAATCCATCTGCTTCCTGCATCGGTGAGACCATCCCTGGCATTTGAGGCTTGAGTGCCTCAAAATGTTCTCCATTAAATCTTCCAAGCACCACAGCATGTTTACCACCTCTTACCGAAAAGTCTTCTTTCATTTTTGTTTTTACTGTAGCATGGTAGCTATCTGTACGACCAGACATTTTACGCATGACAGCACGTACAAAAAGTTCATAATTCACCATAGAAGCAAGCGGGTTTCCCGGTAAGTTCACTACAACAGTTTTACCTAGCTTTCCAACGATCGTAGGGCGCCCCGGTTTAATGTCTATCTTGTCTATCAGTACATCCATACCAAGGTTGGTGAAGGCTTCTTTTGTAAAGTCTTTATCTCCCACGCTTACACCACCAGAAGTGATGATTATATCTGCATCGAGTGTAGAAGTTATGGCATCTTGAAGTGCTTCAAGTGTATCTGCCGAAGAGCGAATGAACCTCGCATCACAGCCTAAAGACCGAGCACGTGCGAGGAACATAGGTGAGTTAGAGTTGTAGAGTTGATGTGCCTCTATCTTTTCAAAGTGAGGACGCAGTTCATCCCCCGTACCAAAAATGGCTACTTTGATAACCCTTGTGACCGTCACATGGGTAATGCCCTGAGAAGCAAGTGATGCGATGGTATAAGCATTGATAACATCACCTTTGTGAAGGAATGCTTTTCCCTTCATGATATCTTCACCTGCCATACGTATGAAGCCGTTGTGTTGAATGTCTGAAGGAAGAGTGATAAGGTCATTTTCCCCAGTCACATTTTCTATGGGAACAATGGCTTCACACCCTTCAGGGATAGGTGCACCCGTCATGATCTTGATAGCTTTACCTTTTTCAAGTTTCATTTGTGGGTTGTCACCTGCATAGATGACCTCCGAACAGCTTACTTTAGAGGAGGCATCTGAGACTTTTACCGCATAGCCATCCATGGCTGAATTGTTAAATCGCGGCAGAGGAAAAGAGGCAATGTAATCTTGTGCAACAACACGGTTTACAGAGACCTCAATAGGAATGATCTCAGCGTCAAGGGGAGTAAGATTTGTATCTATGATATCTAATGCTTCAGTAATGGAAACAGCCATGAAAAGCCTTTAAAATTTAATTAGAATTATTATAACGAATTAGGGTATAATCCAATTTTAAAATAAAGGAATTTATATGTTAGAAACAGTTTTAGCTTCACATAGCATTTTGGTTAAAGTTTTTTTAGGCTTTTTAGTGGCAGGACTTCTTATCCCTGTATTGACTGCAAAAAATCCATTGGGATTTAAAAAAGCGAGTCTCATTTATACATTTACATTTCAGGGGATCGCAACTATGATTGCTTTTGTAGGTGTCATTGCGATGTTCATGGCTGATCTTCCTATGACAGTCAGTATCTATATTATGGTCGCAGTTTGGGCAGTGATGATGTATATCGAGATCAAGAAATATAAAGTGATCAAGGTATCTAACACAGAGCATCCGGAGACACATAAATTGCTTAAAGGTGCATTTTATAAGATCTCTGTAATACAGATACTACTTGTTGTGATCATGGTAGTACTTATGGTATTGAATGCTAAGGGTACGATAAGTATCTAATGCTTTATCTATACCATAAAGAAGCGGGGCAATCTCAACTGACGTTGGTCGGGGATGAACATCGCTATATCTTTAAAGTACGCAGACATAAGGTAGAGGATACTCTATATCTGCGTAATCTCAAAGATGGACTTCTCCATCGTTATCTCATTACTTATTTAGACAAACGTTCAGTCATACTTGAACTTCAAGAGAGTAAAACACTCGAAATCAAAGCAAAACATTCTTTACATATAGGCTGGTGTGTTATAGACCCTAAAAGTGTTGAAAAAGTACTGCCATCACTCAATGAAATGGGTGTTGAGAAGATCACTTTTATTTACTGTAAACGTTCACAAAAAAGTTTTACACTTGATTTTAAACGTTTGGAGAAGATTCTTTTAAATTCTTCCCAGCAGTCAGGAAGAAGCCAAATGATGCAGCTTGAAACGGTGGTTGATCTGGAAAGTTTTCTACAGAATTATCCGGAAAGTAAGATGCTGAATTTCTCAGAAGATAACTTTATAGGTACAACAGAAGTAAAAACGATTGTTATAGGGTGTGAAGGTGGATTTCATGAAGAGGAAATAGCACTTTTTAAAGCAGAAAATATCGTTGGTTTTGATACCCCTTTGGTTTTGAAGTCTGAAAGTGCAGCGTGTGCGGTAGCTTCAAAGATTTTATTATAATTTAAATTTATTAGGGTAAAATACCGTTCTTAATTGTCTCGCCAATGAGCGTTGCAATGACACTTTTTCAGTTAGAAAAAGGAAGAGTCAATGACTAGAGCAGATTAGTTATCTGTCACAAAAATAACTTTTTAGGAAATACAATGAGAAAAGATATACACCCAGATTACAAAGCTTGTGCTGTAACTTGTGCTTGTGGAAACAAGTTTGAGATCAGATCAGACAAAGAAGCAATGAGTATTGATATTTGTAATGAATGTCACCCGTTCTTTACAGGTTCTGAGAAAATTCTTGATGCTGCCGGTAGAGTAGATAAATTTAAGAAAAAATTCAACCTTTAACAGGTTTTACAGGAGTTTTTCTCCTGTAGCTATATACATTAGTCATAAGGCTAACCAATGATCACTTTCGTTCCCACTCCTATAGGAAACCCCCAAGACATTACCATTCGTGCTATGAGAAGCTTTGAAAAGGCTACACTTTTTTTATGTGAAGATACACGTCAGACCAAACGGCTTTTAAAATTGCTTGAAGAGCGGTTTGATATGGCGTATCCCGATGCAGAATTTTATTCGTTTAATGAGCATAACGGGCAAGAGAGATTAGATAAATTTGGCACTATGTTAGCTGAAAAAGAAGTGGTGTATGTGAGTGATGCAGGGATGCCTGTTATCTCAGATCCTGGGCAACTTTTGGTCGCGTATGCACAGGAACATGCCATTAAATATGATGTTTTACCTGGTGCATCTGCAGTGACAACTGCCTACGCAGCATCCGGTTTTGAAGAAGGAAAATTTCTTTTTTATGCTTTTTTACCACACAAAGGAAAAGAGAGATCCTCTGCGCTGAGTGAAGCAATGAGCAACGGGTATAATACCGTACTTTATGAGTCTCCACACCGTCTTGAAAAGCTTTTAGATGAAGTGGCATCTTTAGATCCAGACAGAGATCTTTTTTTAGCCAAAGAGATCAGTAAAAAATACCAAAACTACTACAGAGGTACAGCTGATTCGCTACAAAAAGAGTTTAAAGAGCTTAACATACGCGGTGAGTGGGTAGTGGTTATATCTGCACAAAGATCTGTGGAAAAATCGCTTACTTTTACAGAAGTTCTGAGTCTGGACCTTCCTCCTAAACCTAAAGCAAAACTTCTTGCACAGCTGAGCGACAAGAGTGTTAAAGAGTGGTATAACGAACTCATAAGCTAGGATTAACACCCCTAAAAGCAAAAATTAGATAAAATCTTCTTTATGATTATATATGGAAAACAAGTGTGTTTACACGCCTTAGAACATCACGAAAATAAGATAAAAACTGTCTATGTTGCACAAAAAGGTGCGACTTCTAAAGGGGCTTTGCCTAAAGACCTTTTTAACAAGTATCATGACAAGATAAAGTTTTTAGAAGAGAAGTGGGCACAGTCTATGTCTAAAGGCGGTAATCACCAAGGCTTGCTTGTGGAAATGGAAGAGTTCGAAGAGACAACTTTCGCGAAGATAAAGAAAAGTGCCTTCATCGTTGTCCTTGATGGACTGACAGATGTTGGGAATATCGGAGCAGTTGTACGTTCTGCTTATGCTCTGGGTGCAGATGCTATTATTGTCTCTGGCGTGAGACAGCTTAATATGGCAGCCATTACAAGAAGCAGTTCAGGTGCTTTACTTGACATGCCTTTGATGATTACACCAAATATTTTAGATAACTTTAATGAGCTAGGCCAATTGGGCTTTAGTATTTATGGTGCGTCAATGGAAGGTGAAAATGTTCAGAGTATGACTTTTGCTCCTAAACGTGTGTTAGTACTTGGAAGTGAGGGTAGAGGACTATCTGGAAAAGTATCAGGAAAGATAGACCAGATGGTCTCTATAGAAATGAAACATGCCTTTGATTCACTGAATGTGAGTGCAGCAGCAGCGATTTTAATACACAGGATGGATTATGCAGTTAAATGAAATACTTGAAGAGAACAGTATTAAAACGATCAGTCAAAAGACAAAGATATTAGAAATAAATCTGGAATCTCTTTTTAGCGGAAAGTTCGATACTTTACAAAAAACCAGAGCACTTGGCTTTATAGCTATTATTGAACGTGAATACAATGCTGACCTGTCTGCATTGAGAGAAGAGGCTTTAGAATATTATAGTCTCAATAGAGAAAATAATACATATACTACAAGACAATACCTTGATGAAGAGAGGAAAGGAAAGTCAAAACTACTAATCATTGTGGTGCTTGGACTTCTTATCTATGCATCATGGTATTTTTTCACACAGTTTGACAAAAAGAACTTAAGTGGATTGATTCCTTTTATTGATGAAGAGACCATTGAAAATTTTGTAAATTCTAAAGAAGTTGAAACTGTAGAGACAGCTTCAGAATTGAGTATAGTAAAGGTAACAACGGAAGATAACGAAGCAGTGACTGTGCCTAAAAAAATAGAAATGGAAGAGGTAGCCCCTCAAGATGTTTCTGCTTTAGTAGCAAGTCTTGTAGAGGAAAGCAGTGAGACAGAAATTGTCAATACTTTACAAACCGTATCGATCATTCCTGTAAACAAATTATGGTTTGGTTTGGTGGATATTGACAGTAAAGAAAGAAAACATTTTTCTATTGAGCAGGCCTATACCTTGGATATAAGTGAAAAAAGTTGGCTTGTTGCAACATCTTCTGCCCCTTTCTCTGTAGTGCAGGGGGAGAAGACAGAAGATTTTAGTGATGCTAAAGAACATTATTTTAAAATAGATAAGAATGGTATAGTCGTACTGAGTAAAAGTGATTATGTAGAGCAGGGCGGTTGGCACCAATGGTAAAAATGAAGAAAGCAATAAAGAGAGTAAAAAATGTTTGATGAAATTCAATTTGATAAAATAAACAGATTGCCAAAGTATCTTTTTGCAGAGATCAATGATTTAAAGATGCGACTAAGACGTGAAGGTGAAGATATTATAGATTTTTCTATGGGAAATCCGGATGCTCCTACCCCACAACCTATTATAGATAAACTCTGTGAAACGGCGCAAAGACCAAAAACACACGGATACAGTGCGAGTAAAGGTATCTATAAACTGCGCCTTGCGATGAGTAACTGGTATAAACGTAAGTACAATGCAGTCCTTGACCCAGACACTGAGATAGTGGCAACCATGGGAAGTAAAGAAGGATATGTCCATCTGGTACAGGCTATTGCTAATCCTGGAGATGTAGCGATTGTCCCTGATCCAACATATCCTATCCACTCTCAGGCATTTATTTTAGCCGGTGCAAATGTTGAAAAGATGCAGCTTGTATTTGATGAAGATACTTTTGAAGTGGATGAAGATAAGTTTTTAGCAGATGTAGTGGATCATTTAGATAACTCTATCCCTAAAGCAAAGTTTTTAGTGGTGAACTTTCCACACAATCCAAGTACAGCAACAGTCACGCCTCAATTTTATGAAAGACTTGTAGCGCTTGCAAAAGAGAAACGTTTTTATATCATTTCAGATATCGCATATGCAGATATTACGTTTGATGGTTATACGACACCTTCTATTATGGAAGTCGAAGGCGCTAAAGATGTTGCAGTTGAGTCTTATACCCTTTCCAAGTCATACAATATGGCAGGTTGGAGAGTAGGATTCATCGTAGGAAACAAAAAACTTATAGGTGCATTGCAGAGTATTAAATCATGGTTAGATTATGGGATGTTCACACCTATTCAAGTGGCTGCAACAGTTGCACTTGATGAGCATCATTATATTCCCGATAAAGAGATCATCCCTCGTTATCAAGTAAGACGTGATGTGATGATAGAAGCCTTTGGAAATGCAGGGTGGCATTTGGCTAAACCAAATGCCTCTATGTTCATCTGGGGTAAGATACCTGAAATTGCAAGAGATATGGGTTCATTGGAGTTTGCAAAACAGTTACTTCTTAAGGCAGGTGTTGCAGTGAGTCCTGGGATCGGTTTTGGTAAATATGGCGATGAGTATGTACGTATCGCTTTGATTGAAAATGAAAATCGTATCAGACAGGCAGCACGAAACGTCAAGAAATTCCTTAAGGAATTAGAAGAGGCAAAAAATAATGGTTAAAATTGGTATTTTGGGTGTTGGAACTGTTGGTACGAGCGTTGCTAAGATCTTGGAAGAGAATGCAGATATTATTGAAGCAAGAGCGGGTAAAAAGATACTTGTAAAGTCAGGTGTAGTTAAAAATCTTAACAAGGACAGAGGATTAAGTATTAAAATTTCTGACAATCCTCTTGATGTAGTAGATGACCCTGAGATCGACATTGTTGTAGAGCTTATGGGTGGGGTTGATGAGCCTTATGCATTGGTTAAAAAAGCACTTGAAAACGGTAAAGCAGTGGTGACAGCCAACAAGGCACTTCTAGCGTATCATCGTTATGAACTCCAAGAGATCGCAGGCGATATTCCTTTGATGTATGAAGCAAGTACTGCAGGTGGTATACCTATCATCGGAGCTTTGCGTAACGGACTTTCTGCAAACCACATAGAATCCATACAAGGTATCATGAATGGTACTTGTAACTATATGCTTACCAATATGATAAATAATGGTGCACAGTATGATGAGATACTTAAAGAGTCTCAAGAGTTAGGATATGCAGAAGCTGATCCTACTTTTGATGTGGGTGGGTTTGATGCCTCTCATAAACTTCTCATTTTGGCAAGTATTGCATATGGGATAGATGCAAAACCAGAAGATATCCTCATAGAAGGTATAGAAAATATTACCGGAACTGATGTAGATTTTGCAAAAGAGTTTGGGTATGAGATAAAGTCACTTGGGATCGCTAAAAAAGTGGGTAACGGAGTAGAGCTTAGAGTACATGCGACCATGATACCTGCAGATAGTATGATAGCTAAAGTGGATGGTGTGATGAATGCTGTTACTGTCGTAGGTGACCGTGTAGGTGAAACGATGTATTATGGACCAGGGGCTGGTGGTGATGCTACTGCTTCTGCTGTTATCTCTGATATCGTGGATATCGTTCGTGGGAACCAGGGACCTATGCTTGGCTACAAAAAAGGTTTAGAATCTGGACTTACACTACTTTCTAAAGACGAGATCATTACACAGTATTATCTTAGAATGGAAGTAGATGACAGAAGTGGTGTACTTGCGACCATTACATCTGCATTAGGTGAGTTTGGTATTTCTATAGAAGCGATGTTACAAAAACCAACAAGTGCTGAGTCTAGAGCACAATTACTCTTTACTACACATTCGTGTAAAGAGAGTAAAATGCAAGATGCTATGAGATCACTTTCAAACCTTGAAGTGGTACATGGCCAGATCGCTATGATGAGGATCGAGAAGTAAAAGGATAAGATATGGCAAAAGATCACTATTTTGATATAACGGCAAAGCTGGATATGATGGAACTTAAGAATGCGTTGATAATGGCTGAGAAAGAGGTCGCTACACGTTTTGACTTTAAGGGATTGAAAGCAGATTTTAACTTGAATGAGGCAGGTAAAACTGTGAGTTTGAGTTCAAGTTCAGACTCTAAAATAGATGCGTTGAAAGATATACTTATCTCTAAGCTTATCAAGCGTGGTATTGCGGGTAAGGCTTTAGATGAGGTGAAAACCGAGGGTATAAGCGGGGGGAACACAAAAGTGATCTACCGTATCGTAGATACCATAGATAAAGATGAAGCCAAAGAGATAGTAAAAGCTATAAAAGCAATGAAGATAAAAGTCACTCCGTCCATTCAAGGTGATGAAGTACGTGTTTCTGGAAAGAAGATAGATGATTTGCAGGCTGTTATGACTGAAGTAAAGAAGCTTGAGTTAAAAGCGCCGTTGGTGTTTGGGAATTTTAAATAAGTAAGGCGCGTTTAAAAACGCACCAATAGTGGAACTGTTATTAACAGTGTCCACCACCACAACACCCACCTGAAGCAGCTTGCGGTGCTTTCATAGCGATGCTGAAGTCTTGACCATTTTCACTTAGTTCAAAACCATGTTTACCACAGAACTTTTCATTCATCTGGTTTACCATATTGAGTGCTTGTATCATTGCGTCATCTTTGTTATCATAAGTAACATTGTTTTCTAATGGACTTCTTTTGAAGCACCCACATTCTTGAGCTATATTTATAGTTGACATTGTAATCCTTTTGGTATAATTTGACCGATAATAACCAAGTTAAATTAAATAAACGTGATTTTAAGTGTGATTAGGATAAATTTACTCTTATTAGAGTGAAAATGTGTAAAAAAAAGGGCAATAAATATGACAAAAAAAATAGATAGTGAGTATAAAGTAATCGACAGTGTGTGTGCATACTGTGGTGTTGGTTGTGATATCGCAGCAAATGTGGATGTGAAAGAAAACAAGATCAAGAAGATCTTTGCACATAAAGATGGAGTTGTTTCTCAAGGAAATCTCTGTATCAAGGGAAAATATGGTTATGATTTTGTTGATGCTCCTGAGCGACTTAAAGTGCCTCGTATTAGAAAAAGCTTCCTAGAAAAAAATAGCTATATTAAAGAAAAAATTGCAGATAGCCTTGTTGATTTGGATGATACTTGGTATGAAACTGACCTAGACGCTGCAACGACTGCAGCATCTATGAAACTTAAAGAGGTTCAGGTGAAGTATGGAAGAAAATCTGTATGTTCTCTTGGTGGTGCCAGAACTTCATGTGAGAG
>Ga0209013_10004547_pt1 | contig 12154 bp, 12 predicted proteins | sample Cruoilmetagenom2_FD_187291 | JGI IMG/M metagenome (GOLD analysis project Ga0209013, IMG submission 187291) | Oil polluted marine microbial communities from Coal Oil Point, Santa Barbara, California, USA - Sample 2 (SPAdes) (version 2) | ecosystem: Environmental > Aquatic > Marine > Oil seeps ...
CAGACAAAATGGGAAAAAGTAGAGGAGTCACTGGCAAATCTAAAAGAGGCTGGTCTGATATCGCTGGAGGCTCTAAGCAGGGCAGAGGTCGGGCAGATCGCTACACTCATCAAACCCAGTGGTTTTTACAATACAAAAGCCAAAAGGCTTCAAATACTTTGTCAAAATATTCTCAATGAGTTTAATACATTTGAAATGTTTCAAAATGAAGTAACTCGAGAGTGGCTGCTCGAACAAAAAGGGATAGGGATGGAGAGTGCAGACTCTATCCTTTGTTATGGATGCGGACGTGAGGTCTTTGTTGTCGATAGCTATACACACAGACTCCTTGAGGCTTTTGGCTACAATTTTGAGAGCTATATGCAGATCCAGGCATGGATGCAAGAGGGGATCGAAGCAAACTTGGATAAAATAACCAAAATGTATGATACAGAGATAACGTTGCATACTGTCTATGCACGCTTTCACGGAATGATCGTAGAGTTTTCCAAAGAGCATATACGAGGTAAAAAAGTCCATACAGCAACACTCAAAAAGTATATAGAAGGATAAAACAGTGACCAACATCGTCATAACAGGCTGTTCCACAGGGATAGGACTTGAAACAGCAAACTATTTAAAAGATAAATTTATAAAAGTCTATCCTACTGCACGAGATCAAAAAGATGTTGATATGCTCATAGGCTTAGGTTTTGAACATGCCATGCAACTTGATGTGACAAAACCGGAGATGATCACAACAGTCATAGAAAAGGTGTTAGAGATTGATGGAAGCATAGATGTCTGGTTTAACAATGCAGGTTACGGGCAACCAGGAGCGATGGAAGACATTACAACAGATACATTACGTGAACAGTTTGAAACCAATGTATTTGGATTACATGAATGTACAAGACAAATCATACCTGTGATGAGAGAACAGGGGCAGGGGAAGATCATCCAGCATAGTTCTGTACTGGGTCTCATCTCGCTTTTTAGCCGTGGTTCCTACAATGCCAGTAAATATGCAATAGAAGGACTAACAGACACTCTTAGACTAGAACTCAATGATACGAACATCTACCCAGTACTTCTCAATACAGGACCTATTACAAGCCATTTCCGTCAAACTGCACTTAAAAAGCTGGAAGAGAATGTTGATATAGAACATTCTGTGTTTAAAGAGAAGTATCTTAGCAGTCTAAAAGGAACACAGAAAAAAGTACCATTCAATGAAGAGGCCAGTTCTGTTGCATCGATTGTACATAAAATCATACTGGCCGATAAACCGAAACCTCGTTACTATATCACTAAAGCGACTTACTTACTTGGATATTGCAAAAGAGTTTTAAGCACGTCATTACTCGATAAAATCTTAATCAAAATAGGTTAGGCTTCTATAAATGAAATTGAATAGATTTTCGCTATAATCTGCGATATAAAATTACAGGAAATCATATGGATAAGATTAAAATCGGTGTTATTACTACAAGTGACAGAGCTTCACAAGGGATATATGAAGATATTTCAGGTGTAGCCATTATGGATACAATGAAAGAGTATTTACTCAATGAGTGTGAATATGAATACAGATGTATACCAGATGAACAAAGTCTTATAGAAACCACACTTATCAAGCTTTCTCGTGATGAAAAGTGTGACCTTATAGTCACCACTGGAGGAACGGGTCCGGCACCAAGAGATGTTACGACTGAAGCAACTGAAAATGTTTGTCAAAAACTTCTTCCCGGTTTTGGAGAGCAGATGAGGGCAGTGAGTTTACAGTATGTACCAACAGCAATACTCTCTCGTCAAACAGCAGGTATCTGTAATGGTTCACTTATCATCAACCTTCCGGGTAAACCAAAGTCTATTCGTGAATGTTTAGATGCTGTTTTCCCTGCGGTACCATACTGTATAGACCTTATCGGAGGGTCTTTTATGGAAGCTGATGAAAATGTGATTAAAATCTTTAGACCTAAAGCAAAATAGGGACATACTAAATAATATGAATATAGAATTTATTGAAAATAAAATGAATGAGATCATCAAAGAACTTGAAATAGAAGTCATGTCTGTACTGATGGATGAAAGTCTTGATAAGAAGCAAACAAATCTTCATATGAAACCTCTTACCTCTACAAAACAGATTCTAAACAATGCACTAGACAGCATCAAAATGGTAGATAAACTAGGTAAAGAAGAGTTGGGGAAATAAGAATGACAAACAGTGTCATTCTCATACTCTTTATCTTAAGTGTCATCTTATTTTTCTGGGGTGTATATAAAGCTGTTAAAACCCAAAAAGCCATCTATATTCTGGCTTTTACTCCGTTCATACTTCTTATGATCGGGATGTTTTTTATTTAGAATATATCCAATAGTATTGCTACGTTTAAACAGTACTATTGATTAATATATATTACTTGAACATATTTTACTTATATTTATGCCTTTCTAACCTCTTTTATTCTTTTTTTAATTCAATTTATTTTATAATTACTCAAAAATATGAAGAGGATTAATTATGAAAAAAATCACATCTGTACTTTTAGCATCTACTATCGTATTATTAGCAAGCGATGTAAAAGAAATAAAAAAAGCATATCATGAAGTACACTGGGGTTATACAGGTCACACTTCACCAGATAAATGGGGAAGTCTTTCTGAAAAATATAGAGAATGTGCTACAGGGCTTAATCAGTCACCTATAAACATTACACATTCGATCCATGGTAATCTTCCACCACTGGCTCCATCTTATACAAGTGATTCTAACTATATTGCTGATAACGGTCATACTGTTCAGGTCAATATGGCTCCTGGAAGTACAGTAATAATTGATGACATTACATTTGAACTCAAACAATTTCACTTCCATGCACCCAGTGAGAACCATATAGAAGGAAAAGAGTTCCCTCTTGAAGGACATTTTGTTAATTTAGACAAAGATGGAAATATCGCCGTACTTGCCGTCATGTTCGAAGAAGGTGAAGAAAATAAGGAATTAGCAAAGTTTTGGAACACAATGCCAACAAAAGCTGGAGAGGTTCAAACATTGGAACTTTCTAAAATAGCCAATGCACTGTTACCAAAAGACAAACATTATTATCGTTTTAATGGTTCACTCACTACACCTCCGTGTACAGAGGGAGTTAGATGGTTTGTATTTAAAGAGACGCTAACTATCTCTAAAGAACAAGTAGCTAAATTCAAAAAAATAATGCATGGTGTCAATAATAGACCTATTCAGCCTCTAGATGCCAGAATCATTGTTGACTAAACTTATTTTCTAGTGGAGGTCATTCCTGCAGCCAACCAAGTCTGCATACCTCCTCTGTACCACTTTATCTTTTCTGGCGGGTAACCTAAAGAGAGTAGTGCTTTTACCATCTTTGGTGATTGACTGCACCATGCACCATTACAAAAAAGTAAAACTGTTTTAGCCTGAGAAAAATCAAAAGGCTTTTGCTTACTAAGAATACCAAGTTTCGCTAAAATCTCTTTGTATTCTTTTTCAAATACTTTTGGCATCATCATATAAGCATAATGTATATTGATAGCACCGGGTATTGTACGATATTCATACCACTCTTCATCACGTGTATCTATAAAAAGCATAGACTCGTCTTTCTGCATCTTTTTAACAAATGCCATCACTTCTATTTCTCCATACGTCTCTATATCTTTATGTATCTGCATAGGAAAGATGGTTTTGCCCGCACTTGTAATGAAAGTTGATTTACAAGCTTTTGATACACTCTGGCTGGCATACTTATCTTTCCAAAATACATCATTGCTAATATGTATATTTTTACATTTAGGATCGATCTCACGTTTGACAGTAATACGTTTATTCTCTCCTACATGGTTGATATAGTCTATTTCAACACCTGTAGAAGTTAACGAAGGATGAGGATCATTAGAGAAACTTAAAAAGCTAAGAATGATAAGTAAGAATATAATTTTATACATCATATACTCCTTCTATTTAAAATATAAAGAAGAGTGTAATATTGTATATCTTTATAAACTACGTAGCTATTTCCTGGTAGATGTCATACCCGCAGCCAGCCATGTCTGTATACCTCCACGGTACCATTTCATGTTTTCAGCTGGGTAACCTATCTCCAGTAGGGCTTTTATCATGGCTACTGATTGGCTACACCATGGTCCGTTACAGAAGATGACAATGGTTTTGGCTTTACTGAAATCTAGTGTTTCATCTTCATTGATAATCACACCAAGTGTTCTCAATTCATGTTCAAACTCAAATTCAAAAGCTTTTCGCTCTTTAAAATGATGAAAAGGCATATTAATCGCACCAGGGATAGTACGATAATCATACCAATCCTGTTTACGACCATCAATAAGCATCATAGAGTCATCACTCTGCATATGCTTTATAAAAGCCAGTACTTCAAGTTCCCCATAGGTATTGATATCTTCATGCAGATGCATCGGTAGAAGTTTACCTGTAGTATGTACATAGGTTGATTTACAAGCGTCTGGAACTTTTGTATTTGCATAATTGCCTGTCCATACTATAGAATTATTGATGGGCACTTTTTTACACTCTTCTGGAATGTCACGTTTAACCGATATCTCAGATACTGTCCCTTGATTAGTTAAAAACTTTACATTTATGCCTTCATACTCAAATCCTGAATTAGCGGATAAAGGAATAGAAAGACAAATGGATAAAAGGCAAATACTAAGAGATTTATTAAACATGATGCATCCTTTATGCATCATATTAACATAGAGTCTGTAGAAAGTGTGTGTAACGGGTCATTTTCGTGTAGAAGTCATACTTGCTTCCAACCATCTTTGCATACCTCCACGATACCAGTTTATCTTCTCTGGAGGATACCCAATATCGAGCAAAGCTTGTATCATAGACACAGATAGACTGCACCAGGGTCCATTACAAAATATGGTTATCGTTTTGGCTTTTCTAAAGTCTAAAGTATCATCTTCTTCATTGCCATATACTCCGAGTTCTCTTAAATGGTCTTCAAATTCAAATTCATAGCTTTCTCGTTCTTTAAAGTGATGAAAAGGCATGTTGATTGCACCTGGTATGGTACGATACTCATACCACTCTTCTTTACATGCGTCTATGAGCATCATAGAATCATCTGATTGCATCTGTTTCATAAAATCTAAAACTTCCAGTTCTCCGTACGTGGTAATATCTTCATGTAACTGTACAGGCAAAATATTGCCTACCGTGTGTACATAGGTAGACTTGCAAACCTCTGGAACTTTAACATTTGCATAGTTTCCTGTCCATAACATAGTATTATTGATAGGTACTTTTTTACACACTTCTGGAATATCCTGTTTTATAACTGTATATACGACTTTACCTTTTGTATCAATGGTTTTTATGCGTATATTTTCGTTCTCTAATCCTAACTCTTTTGTCAAAAGAAGAGAGGAGAGAAGTAATGAAATAATAATATATTTATAAAACATTCTTTTTCCTCTAGAGGTATCATTATTTATAGTAGTATAAAGAGTATGGAAAAGATGTGTAATGAAAGGAAAAAACACGCTAAAAAATCTAGCGTGTTGAGGGGAAAGATTATACGTTGGCAGCAACTTTATAGGTAGGATCATCTTCCTCATATGAACAGAAAGGTCCTGCTGTCTTTAACATACCTTTACAGTCTTCAGAAAGGTGTCTAAGTGTAAGCTTCTTACCTGCTTTCTTGTACTTGTCTGTCAATCCATCGATCGCTTCTGCACCAGAAGAGTCCATTACTCTTGCTTTTTTAAAGTCTATAATAACTTCAGAAGGATCATTTTCTACATCAAACTGTTCATTGAATGAAGTTACCGAAGCAAAGAAAAGAGGACCGTCAAGTTCATAGATCTTTTTTCCGTCACTGTCTGTAGAGGTACGTGCAAAGATCTTCGCATGTTCCCAGGCAAATACAAGTGCAGAGATGATGATACCTGCGATCACAGCTACTGCAAGGTCTTCAAGTACAGTAATAATGGTTACAACCACCAAAACAAAAGCATCTGAACGAGGCATGTGTTTAATACGTTTCAATGAAGAAAATTCAAAGGTACCGATACTCACCATGAACATAATACCCACAAGTACTGCCACAGGTATAACAGCAATAACATCAGAAAAACTCACGACAAGTATAATGAGTAGTACGGCTGCTGTAAATGATGAAAGACGTCCCAAACCACCTGAAGTAAAGTTAATAACAGATTGGCCGATCATCGCACATCCAGCCATACCGCCAAAAAGTCCTGAAGTCGTATTTCCTGCACCAAGAGCAATACACTCTTTGTTTCCTGAACCACGTTCTCCACCCATTTCATCTAGTACTGAAAGTGTCAGTAAAGACTCTATAAGCCCAACCAATGCAACAATAAGTGCTGTTGGTAAGATAATAGCCATTGATGCCCAGGTAAAGAGTTCAGCTAAAGGCATTACAAATGAAGGCATTGAAACATTTGAAAGGTCTGCAAGATCACCTACTGTTTTAGTATCTATATTACCAAAAAACACAACCATTGTTAGAACTACGATTGCAACAAGTCCAGCAGGCACAGCCTTGCTCAATTTAGGTAAGAACTGCATTGTTGCCATTGTCACAATGATGATAATGTACATGATGTAATTTTCAAGGAAAGAGGCAGAGATAATCTCCATCCAGCCGCCATACTGTTCCATGTTCTTAGGTGCAAGGAAAGGAAGCTGTGCTACAGCAATAACGATAGCCAAACCATTTACAAAACCAAAGAGGGCAGGTTGAGGCACAAGACGGATAAACTTTCCCATCTTCATCACACCAATTGCTACTTGTATGAGTCCAGCTATAATGGAGGTCAGTAAGATATAGTGCAATACCATCATACTCAAAGCTTCAGTATCTAGCTCTGGATACATAGACTTTACAGAAAGCCCAAGTCCCACAAATACTACAGCCACAGAACCGGTAGCCCCTGATATCATCCCTGGTTTACCACCAAGAAGTGCTGTAATAAGCCCGATGATAAATGCACCGTAAAGCCCAACTACAGGAGAGACTCCTGCAATAAATGAAAATGCTATCGCTTCAGGGACAAGTGCTACTGCTACCAGTGCACCTGAGAGAATGTCATTTTTAATGTTTTGTTTCGAATAGTTTTGAATGTTAAACACATCAATTCCTTACTTTGTTTATGGTCGGAATTTTACCATAATAGTTTTACAAGCTACTTCTTCTATTCTGTACGCTTAAGAACCATCACTGAAGCGGTAAGTCCAAAACGAAGCTTCACATTATCAGGCAGTGCATCCAACTTAATACGTACAGGAATTCTTTGTGCAAGACGTATCCATTGAAATACGGGTTTAACACTTGGAAGCAGGTTGTTACCCGGATTTCCATCAGAGTGGGCGATACCCCATGCTATAGATTCGACCTTACCACTTAATGGTGTATCTGGATATGCAAGAAGTGTAACCATTGCCGTATCTCCTACTTCTACTTTAGGGATAGAATCTTCACGGAAGAAACCAAAGACCCAGTATGAGTTTTCATCTACTAGTGCCAAAATAGGTTTGTTTGCAGATGCCTGTGAACCTATCTGGAAGTTAATGTTTGAAACATAACCATCTACTTCTGCATACACTTTAGTATAAGAGAGGTTGAGTTTTGCTGTATTAACTGCTTCTTCAGAGGAATCAATGTCCGCTAGAGACTTATAGTAGTTCGTTTCGTTTCGAACCAGGTCTTTCTGTGAGACTGCACCTTTATCTTTAGCATAGATGTTTTTAACACGTTCAAACTCTATCTTTGTACCTTTAGCTGCTTCACGCGTACGCTGCAGTCTTGCCTCTGACTGATTGAGTTTGACTTGATACTGGGAAGGGTCGATCTCAAAAAGAAGATCCCCCGTTTTAACTTTTTGATTATCTACCACATGTATCTTTGTAACCATACCATTGACCCTAGGTGTAACCTGTATCACCTGTGTACGTACCTGTCCATCTCTAGTCCATGGATTATCTATATAGTCTCTGTATTTATTGTACGCAAAAAATGCAGCTGTACCCAAAATTGCAAGTGTAAGTAAAATTTTTATTATTTTTTTCATGTTTAACCTTTAAAATTTAATCCAAAATGCGTCTATCAAAACCATATAGAGTGCCATAATCGCAATAAATACGTAAGATGGCGCATAGAGATAACGTGTTAGTTTCAGCTTGTTAAGAACCATAACGGTAATAAGTGCTGCCAGAAAAGAGAGGAATACTACCAGTAAAAGAGGTGAATAATATACATCACCTATTGAGAGTTCATGTGGAAAAGGATTGCTCATTATAACATCCCTTCAGGAAGTCGTGTCATATTTGCATCAAGGTATTTACCCCAATCAACCGTCTTCTTCATTTTTGCTGCCGTATCAGCAGAGAGATAAGATTTTCCTTTACTTATCTGCCATCCACCGCCCAGTGCTTTATAGAGTGAAATAGCTTGAATAGCAAGGTTCCCTTTGATCGAAGCATATCGATCTTGAGTAGATGTTAACTTTTCAACCGTAGTGAGAAGTCGTTGGTAAGAGACCAAACCGTCATTGTACTGAATCACAGAGATATTGAAGGCGCGGATCGTAGCATCTACTGCTTTTCGGTTCTCTACCTGCTGTTTTTCTGTCAAGACATAGCTCTGAAGTGAGTTTGAGACTTCAGAGACGGCAGAGAGTACAGACTTGTTATAGTTGACCAAACTCTCTTCAAACACAGCATCCTGTAAACGTATCTGATTTTTGATACGGCCATATTGGAAGATATTCCAGGAGAATGCCGGTCCTACAGTGATGCCCAATGCATTTGATCCGGAGATCCATGAACCTGTAGCATTGTTGCTGTTATATCCTATGTTTCCAAAAAGAGAGAAGCTAGGGTAGAGCTCTGTTATAGTCGCACCGATCAAAGCATTATTTGAACGTACACGATATTCAGCTACTTTGATATCTGGTCTTCTTGTAAGGAGGTCAGCATCAATTTTATTGTAAGGATTTAAGTGAGGAAGAGGGATCATCTCAACATTAAGAAGATCAGAACTACTGTCCTTGATCTGCATGACACCCTTTTTCTTTTGACCTATATATTTACCAGTAGGGTCACTATATTTTTTACTGCCTGATGCAAGGATTTTCATCACATTTATGACATCTGTACCCAACAAGAGAGCAATAGCATTCCGTGCTTGTACTTTTGTGATCTCTATAGATGGGATTGCTGAACGTGTATTATAGAGCTGACTACGTGCCTGCTGCATATCGAGTTCAGATACATTTCCTGAGTTAAATTGAACCTCAGTCATTCTAGTCACTCTCTCCTGAATAAGAACATTTCGTTTTGCATAAGCCACACGTTCTTCAGCTGTTCTGTAGTTTATATAGTTACGTGCTACTTCTGAAATGACTGAAACCATAATATCATGATAGGAAGCGACACTTGCATAGAGATTTGCTTCTGAAGACTCTATACCTCTAGCATATTTGCCCCAGATATCCATCTCCCAGCCCATATCGAAGTTAAGCCCGGCAGCGGCAACATCTGCTGCTTTGGTTCGTGAAGAAGAAGCAAAACCTGAAAGTGTTTGTACTTGAGGGAATGCTAAGCCTTCACTGATACCCAAGGCTGCCCGTGCCTGGAGAATACGTAGTCCGGCACTTTTAATATCAAGGTTTTGTGCATAGGTTTTTTCAACCAAAGTATTGAGCGTAGGGTCATGGAAAGTTTTCCACCACTGCGCAATATACTTGTCACTTCGTGTACCCTCATGTTTCCACTTTTCAGGAATAGGAGGATTCCCCACACCCATAAAATCAGGCCCCAGTTTTCCACATCCACTTAGCATCAATACAGTTAACGCTGAGAGTCCAATTTTTGGTAATTGTTTTATCATATTTTCTCTTTTCATTTTAAAATCTACTTCTCTCCAATACTTTAAAATCTAACGGTTCCATCATTTTCTGACACTTAAACAGTGAAAGCCATACATTTCTACGCAAAGAAATATTTTCATAAAACTCAATAATGACTTTTTCACTATATTCACCATACTTAACTTCAGAAAGAAAGACTTTCAGAGCCTCTTCAATTTTGGTGACAATCTGTGCTTCATCTCTCCAGAATGGATCAACTTCTTTAACATTCTTACCTGCCGCATATTCACTCAAAAGATCTGCCAGAAAAAAACCTTTATACTTTTCTCTAAACTGTTTTAGCAAGGGGTTATCAAGCATCTCAATATTTCTATGATACATCATTTCTAAAAGGTATGCAAATGTTTCACACTCTTTGGTAAAACCTAATAAAAGCTTTTTATCTATCTCATCAAAATACATATCATCTACTTGACTTGCCCAAAGCTGCATCTTTTTAACCGTCTCATCAAGATGTACTTCACTGTATTTTGCTGACATGGCACCTATTAATGATCCACTATGATTCTCAAGACTTATATTTCTCCGCACAAATATTTCAGAAAGTCTGAAAAATCGTTTTTTCATGACCAAAAAAAGATGTTCAGGCTTAGTAGAGAATGGTATATAGTAAAAAAGAAGCAATAGAAAAAGAAAAAGATAAAAGACTAAAAGCGTTATAAGAAAAACATTAAAATTATAGTTCATATCATTGGCGATACCCAAAGTGGCAGTACCAAGTAAAAAGAACACCGATATCTTTGGATTGATCAAATAAAAACCGATAAATGCATACACAAAAATAAAAAGTCCCAACTCCCATGCATAATGGAGATGAGGCAATACCAGGACATACATCGCTGTAGCAAAAACAAACGAGAAAGAAAAAATAATGATAAGAAGCGATGGTTTAAGGGGACTGAACGTCGTTAAAATACTTAACGCAGTTGCTAACGTTACAATAAGAAAGCCTCCCGGAGGATTCACATATATCCAAAGTAAAGTTGTGGTCCAAAAGATGATAAAGGTAACCAAAGACCCCTTAAGGTGTTCCATATCAAACCAAAGAAAGTTAGCAGGTTTTGGAATATCTTCAAGGGTAAAAAAGGTTGGCATTGGACTGATGAGACTGTTAAGTTTTTCTGCCACTTTACATAATTGTGTATGTAACTTTACCATGTCGCTTAACGTTGTACTCAGATCTGCACGATCGAGCTGGCTTAGTTCTTTACCTTCTTCGAATTGATATTCAAGGTTAAATGATTCTGGTATCTCAATCTCTTTTTGCTCTTTCCATGCCTGTGGAAGTGCTTCTAAGAGTCCTAATATCTCGCTGTCCATAGTTTGGTAATTTTTTACATAGCGAGGAAGGTCATCCGTATATGATGCTTTATCATGAAGCGCGAGAAGAGTAAGCAGTTCATTGATCTTTTTGTAACTGTGAACGATATCATACCATTGTGTCTGAGAAAAATTCATCTCCATATTTGAACTGTCTGAAGCGACAATCGATGTTCCCAGAAGCTGTTCCTGTGTTATCATTTTTTGACGCAGCTCTCTACGTATCTCTTTTTCTCCATCTCTTTCACGATAAAGATCAATTTGTATCTTAGAGAGTTCTGTTGCATTTTCGGCACTGGTATCTTTTAAATTTACAGGCCATAGAAATATTCCCACCAATGTATAGATAACAATTCCAAAGATCGTCATATAGGTTTTATCTATTCCATAGATAAAGACATCATCCACTTCTCCATTTTGAAACATCATCAAAAGCGTAACAGCAGAGAGTAAAAAAATGGTCATATCGCCTTTATAGGCACGTGCGAGATAGAGTAAAACTGTTACAATGACGGAGGCTACCAGAAGGTATATTTCACGTTCTTGAGGGAAAAGTCCTATCAGAGTCATACCGATGGCCGCACCGACCACTGTACCAACAACACGAAGAAGCCCCTTCATCACAGAATCACCCACAGATCCCATGGCTGCTATCAGCATGACTGTAGTTGCGGCGGTAGTGGCCTGAGACCAGCCTTGAGAAAAAGGAATGAGATAGGCAAGTGCCATACTCAATGAAGCTTTGATCGCAAATTTCAGTTTATCTGAAAGAGAAAATGCAAATAAAGCGTCAAGTATTTTCGGTAAAGAACATTTCTCTACTTTTTGGGCGCTTGATGACAATTATTTCCCTTTCTTTTTTTCTTCTAGTGCAGCCAAACGT
>Ga0209013_10004548_pt1 | contig 12152 bp, 10 predicted proteins | sample Cruoilmetagenom2_FD_187291 | JGI IMG/M metagenome (GOLD analysis project Ga0209013, IMG submission 187291) | Oil polluted marine microbial communities from Coal Oil Point, Santa Barbara, California, USA - Sample 2 (SPAdes) (version 2) | ecosystem: Environmental > Aquatic > Marine > Oil seeps ...
TAACGTAAATATTAACCAAATGAGGTCATTGAGCGGAAATCGATTGCTGTCATTTCTTGATCAACGGCAGGTGAAAATGATCGACGAGGCGCTCTCCGCTCTGGGGGATTACGGTGAATTGCGGCTGGTCGTGGAGAAGGGGCGTCTGCGTTTCATTGTCACTCAAAAAAGTTTTGACGCATTGAAGTGGCAGCCTGGGGAGATTGAAGAGTAAGATTGTCTCTCTCTCCTACATGTTTAATATTAATGGTGAAATGATTAAGGTGAACTATGGCTGAATCCTGGTATGCGCTGCGCAGCAAACCCCGTAAGGAAGAGGTGTTGTGGCAGCAGCTCCTGGCACGTGATATTGAGGTATTTTTTCCCCGCATTCGGGTGCACCCGGTTAATCCCAGGTCACGAAAACTGCGTCCCTATTTTCCGGGCTACATGTTTGTGCAGGTGGATATAGAAGCAGTAGGTCTCTCCAAATTCAATTGGATGCCCTTTGCGATTGGATTGGTGAGTTTCGATGGTGAACCGGCGACTGTCCCGGAGAGCCTGATTCACGAGGTTCGCAAAAGGTGTGATGAGATCGCGGAGGCCGGCGGAGAATTTTACGATGGATTAAAACCTGGCGATCCGGTTAGAATCAGCACGGGTCCTTTTGCAGGATATGAGGCGATCTTCGATATGCGCTTGCCTGGCAGTGAGCGGGTGCGGGTTTTGATCCAAATGTTGACGGATCGGAACGTACCAGTTGAATTAAAAGCCGGGCAGGTCCAACGGAAGAATAAACACTAAATCTGGTTGGGAGGTCGTACAACTTTTTTGGTGCAGGTACCTAATCACGACATCCTGGTGGATGTCGGAATGGCGGAGCGCGCCTGGCGGTAATTCTCCCATCCGCGTTCGGATCGATTTTACAAATTGTTTTTAGGAGCATAGATTGCCAAAAGCTTTGATTACCGGAATAACCGGTCAGGATGGATCTTATCTGACCGAATTATTGCTGTCGCAAGATTACGAAGTTCATGGGTTGATCAGGAAAGCCAGCACCTTCAATACCCAGCGCATCGACCACCTGTATCGTGACCCGCATAACGGCATTGCCAACCGGCTGTTCCTGCATTACGGGGATGTCGCCAGCACCGGCAACCTGGTGGATTTGGTTTACAATGTCCAGCCCGACGAGATTTACCACCTTGCGGCGCAAAGCCATGTGCGGGTAAGTTTCGATTTACCGCTCTATACCGGGGATGTGACCGGACTGGGAACCATACGCATCCTTGAGGCGATTCGTAAGAGCGGCATCAAAGCGCGCTTTTACCAGGCCTCTTCCAGCGAGATGTTCGGCAGCGCCAATCCACCCCAGGATGAACAGACCCAGTTTGAACCGCAGAGCCCTTATGCTGCCGCGAAAGCCTATGCCTACTGGGTGACCCGCAACTACCGCCAGGGATATAACCTGTTTGCCTGCAACGGCATCCTGTTCAATCATGAATCTCCCCGCCGTGGCGAGACCTTCGTCACGCGCAAGATCACGCGCGCCCTGGCAGCCATCAAGAAGGGCGAACAGCAGCACCTGTACTTGGGAAACCTGGATGCCAAGCGAGATTGGGGTTATGCCCCGGATTATGTGGCCGCCATGTGGAAGATGCTGCAGCTCGACAAAGCGGATGACTTTGTGATCGGGACCGGTGAAGCCCATTCAGTGCGCGAGTTCTTAGAGGAAGCCTTCAGCTATGTTGGGTTGGATTGGGAAGAGTATGTGCGCATAGACGAGCGCTATTTCCGGCCCAACGAGGTGGATTACCTGCTGGCGGATTACAGCAAAGCCAGGCAGGTGATCGAATGGGAGCCGCGGGTGAAGTTCCGTGACCTGGTTAGAGTGATGGTGGATGCCGACCTGGAGATGGCAGGGGTTGAATCCCCGGGTGAGGGGCGCAAGATACTTGAAACACACCACGGCGAGTGGCACCGTTGGGACAACCAGGTGGGAAGTGGGTGAGCAAACCTGAATGAATCCTAGGCTGCGCTCCATTTTAATTGGTATCGGACTGCTGACAATAGTCATCGTCGGCATCGTTTTGATTCCACGCGGTCTGAGCATTTACTACCAGTCCAGGGGTGGACAGCACATCGATTATGTGATGCGCTCGGTGGAAGGCATCGTGGAGCTGGTTTGTGAGCCGCTGCCCGAGTCCAACCAGGCTGCCATTGAAGAAGTAGAAGATGGGATTGAAGATCTTCACCGGGCGGTGCGCTTCAACCGGCGAAATTCCCAGGCCTATTACCACCTGGGGAAAGCGTATTGTCTGCTTGGAGAGCCGGATGATGCCATGAAGAGCTACCAGCAGTATACGGAACTGAGACCGGATAACCCGTTGGGGCATATTGGGTTGGGGTTTGCGTATGAGGCGTTGGGGGAGACAGAAAAATCGAAGAATGCGTGGATCGAGGCAGGTCTCCAGCCGCATGAATTCAATGCGGTGGGGAATGAGATGTATAAATTGGAAGAATACGACCAGGCAATGCAGTGGTATGAGAGGGCACTTTTAGTTGATCCAGAGTCGGCAGAGGCTTGGTTGAGTATAGGAAAGTTGTATGATAGAACACGGGATTTCTTGAATGCCTTGAAGGCATACAATAATGCTTGGTCTGAAAATCCTGAATTAGCAACATTGCAATTGGTTGATTCATATAAACGAGTAGGAGATCTTGATAGCATTGAGACTTTACTTGAGTACATGTTGAATAAATATCCAACATCCTCGGAACGTGTAAAGTGGTGGGATTCTTTAGGGGAAATATTATCAATTAATAATGACTGGGATAAGGTGATTTTGGTATATGAAGAAGCGCTTAATGAATATCCAAATGAAATAATTTTTCATGTTAATCTTGGTTGGGCATATTATGAGAGTGGAGTTGGTTTAGTACGGGCTTTGGAGCAGATTGATCGATTAATATCATCAAACCCTGAGTCAGGGATTGCATATTATACAAAAGCCAGGATTCTCGCAAGAGAAAAGTTATTCAATGACGCGGATGAGTTTTTCAAGATCGCCTTGACAATGAATCCTGATGCGAATTGGTGGTATTTGGAACGAGCAAATAATGCAATAAGGGGACAGAAAATTGATCTCGCTATAGAAATATATCAATCTCTTATCGAACGCAATCCAGAATTTATCCCTGTTTATTATAGGATTGCTAAAGCATATAAACTGATTGATCAACGATCCAAAGCATTATCAAGCATCGAATCTGCACAAGCAATAATTCGTAAACCCGATTTCGAGCATTTTATGAATTTGGGAGAAATCTATGAATGGGCTGGTGAGAAAAATAAGGCACTTGATTCATATCAAAATGCATTCGTCATAAACCCAGACAGTCTATCGGCACTAGAAGCAATAAATAGATTAACTAATAAATAGACATTTAATTGGCATCATAGGTTTATTTAACAACCAATAATCTTCTACAATTTTGTTTAAATTCTAATTATTCCTTGGTTTACCTTTTCACTAAAATTCAGTGAAACGAATTTAGCTCTAATATCAATTTATGAATCACTATCAGAACTCAATTATTATTTCCATTCAAAACTCAATATCTAGTCTAAAAGATAGATTGGATCAGAACTACCGAGTAATCTTTGAAAATATTGGATGGTTGTCATTTGATCGAATTCTAAGGCTTATTGTTAATCTTGTTCTTTTCGGATGGATCGCACGTTATCTTGGTCCTGGGCAATTTGGATACTATAACTATGCAATTGCGTTTATTGCTTTATTCAATGCATTCACTACTTTAGGGTTGCAGGGTATTGTTGTTCGCGAACTGGTTCGGAAACCTAATCAAAAAAATGAAATTCTTGGTACTGTATTTGGAATGAAGTTGATCGGAGCAATTTTTGGTTTCTTGCTCATAGTGATTATCACTTCACTTGTACACAAGGGTGATCAAGTTACATCAACTTATGTCACAATAATAGCTATCGGAATATTCTTTCAACCATTCTCCACAATAGGTCTTTGGTATCAATCACAAGTAAAATCGAAAATGGTGGTGATTTCCACCGGATTGTCATTTATATTAGTTTCTCTTGCATACATTTTTGCGATAATAACCCAACAAAATCTCATCACTTTTTTATGGATTGCTGTGGGGAGCACCTTCCTTGATGGAGTTGGCTTGTTGCTATCTTATATATTTACGAATAACAATAAAATTAAATGGAATTTCAAAATTCGAGTTGCAAGGGGTTTATTTAGTCAGTCATGGATACTCATGTTATCTGGTATTGGCGCAATGATCAATCTGAAAATTGATCAAGTAATGATTGGACGGTTACTGACCAGCAATGAGGTCGGAGTGTATTCAGCAGCAGTTAAAATCTCGGAAATTTGGTATTTTGTGCCCGGATACATCGTTTTATCAGTATTCCCTTTGTTGATAAAAACAAGAGATAATGATTTTCTTCAGTATCAGAACAGAGTGCAACGTCTCTATAATCTAATGGTTTCACTGGCATTAATTGTTGCCATAATTGTCACGATTTTCTCTGATTTCATCATAAACTTGATTTATGGTTCAGAATACACTAATTCTGCCACAATATTATCTATTCACATTTGGGCAGGGATATTTGTTTTTATTGGGGAAGTTCTCAGCAAATGGATAATAAATGAAGACCTTCTAATTATTTCTCCAATTCGTCATGGAGCTGGTGGTGCAATCAATATCATACTTAATTTAATATTCATACCATTGCTGGGTGGGGTTGGAGCAGCGATATCAACAATAATATCTTATGCAACGTCATCGTATTTCGTATGTTTTTTCCACCCAAGGACAAGATATACAGCTAAGATGATGACAAGATCATTATTATTCCCATTCAGGTTTTTATATACAGGAATAATTGGAAGGCATATTAGCTGATGAGAAAATATCTTAAAGAGTACTTACCGTCAAATTGGGTTGTATGGATTAAGTCTCTTCTACATTCATTTGAAATCTTGTTATTGCGAATATTTAGTAAAAGCAGTTTTTCGAGCTCATTGTATTACGCATTCATTTCCAGTAAATTTCAGCGGGAACATCAGGGTATGATTTTGGGGAAGTTGATGTATGAACGAAGTCTGCAAGAAAATAATCAACCTCGATATCTTCTTAGGCGGAATATTCATCGATTGGAAAAAGGGTTACTAATGCAACCTCAGAAAGATATATTTGGGACAGATTATATTGTAGAGACTGTTAATGCGTACGAAAAGATTAGTAATTTATCTTCATTGCCGTATATCCAAAACGAGGAATTAAATTGGGCTCATGATGTATTAGTAAAATATTTTTCCGATGTTGGTTCACAATTGGAAATCGATCATTCAAGAAGGAAGTTTTTAGAAATCAATAAATCTCAGCAAGTGTCTCAAGAATATATCCGGGTACCATATAAAAAAGAAGTTAATGAAAATTCCATTGTTCATTATGATGATTTTTTGGTACTCACAAAACAACGAAAATCAGTTAGATGGTTTTTGGATAAACCAGTTTCACGAGAAAAGATAGATAAGGCTTTGCTTGCAGCATCAATGTCACCAAGTGGTTGCAATCGTCAACCCTATGAATTTAGAATATTTGATAATGCCAAATCTGTACAAGAAATAGCATCTCTTCCAGGAGGCGCAGTTGGATTCAAAGACAATATTCCTGCAATTGCTGTAATAATTGGAAAATTTGAAGCATTTTTTGATGAACGTGATCGCCATTTAATATATATAGATTCGTCATTGGCAGCAATGTCGTTCATCTTAGCACTAGAGACGCTGGGATTGAGTTCGTGCGCAATTAATTGGCCAGATATCATGGATGCAGAGAAAAGAATTTCTGATAGATTGAAACTCAAACCTGGTGAACGGGTAATCATGCTAATTGCGTTTGGATATTCTGATCCAGATAGGCTTGTAGCTTATTCACAGAAAAAAAATGTCGAGGAATTGCGGAGATATAATTTTTAATGATTTTTGAAGTTCGACATGTGGGGTTTAATAATAAGGGTTCGACATTGATGTTGCAGGCGATTTTACAGCAAATCAGGAAGTGGAATGATTCGAATATTATTTGCGCGGATTTAAAAACGGGTAATTTTTCCAGACGCTCACAATTAGGAATGCATCATTTACTCTATGCAGAGTTTAAGAAAATCCCTCAATTTGGTAAATATTTTCCAAAATTTGCTCCAATCATTCCAAGCAATATCAGAAAAAGGTTGATGTTCATCTTAACTTCCGAGGTGGAAACTATTTTTGATGCATCTGGTTTCTCATATGGCGATCAATGGGGGAATACCTTCATTGCTGATTTACTAAATTACACAGAGAAATGCCATCTTGAAGGAAAAAAAACGATTTTACTTCCTCAGGCGTTTGGACCTTTTAATCATCCTGATAATGAGGAAAATATGAAGAAAGTAATTGAATGTTCAGATCTTATTTATGCTAGGGATAAAAAGTCCTATAATTATTTACTGAATTTAGTTGGTAAATCTTCAAAAATTAGAATCTCACCAGACTTTACTAATCTTGTTGACGGTATTCCTCCAAAAAGGAATACGCTCGATTATGAGAAAATTGCATGTATTGTTCCCAATGCTCGAATGATTGATAAGACCAAAACTAGTAATAGAAAATCTTACCTCAATTTCCTTCACAGAACATGTGAGTATCTATCCAGGAAAGATTACGAAATATTGATTATTATTCATGAAAATGGGGATAATTTACTCGGAAAAGAATTAACAACAAATCCAAAGTTTTCGGCAACGATTATTATGGAGAATGATCCCCGAAATATTAAAGGAGTTATTGGTCGGTCATCTTTACTCATTGGTTCTAGATATCACGCACTTGTGAGTTCCCTTTCACAAGGAATACCAACGATCGGAACCAGTTGGAGTCACAAATATGATGCCCTCTTTGATGATTACAATTGTAAACAATTTCTTGTTACCGATATAAATAAAAATTTAGATATTGAGTCCTTAATTGGTCCACTAACTGATGAACATTATCGTTCTGCCTTTATTGAAAGTTTACTCGAAGCATCAAATTACCAAAAGAAGCTTTCCAATAATATGTGGAATGAGATAAGTGGTTTCTTGTTTGATTATTAGTGTTTTCTTATCAATTATTGTTCTTCTGAAATATGGGAGAACTGCTAATCAGAAAGTTTATTCGTCAATATTCTCTTGAATTATTTATCTCAACATAATTTTATTTCGTTCAGTCTATTCTCCATTCAGCTATAAACGAACAGTATCACAATTTACCATTAAATGCTTTAAATTGATTAATGGTGAATTTTTAATGGACTGTTAGTTCTAATTTTCTCGCTTCTTTCTTGGTCTTCTATATTAATGAGAATTGCCTTACTTACCCAACAACTTACTGAAACAGCTTTTTCTCATGGTTATGCAGCCCTATCCAAATCATTGTGGGATCTAGGTTTTAAGGATCAACACATTCTCTATATTAAAAATGAACATTCCAAGAATATTAGATTTCCTCCTGGTGTAAAAATCTATAAGTCCACCATCGAGAGAATTTTGCTTTCTCCGATCTGGTTAGCGAGATACCTTAAAGAATCCAAACCAGATGTAATAATATCTATGCCAGTTTTTGTGAATATTGCTGCGATTATTGGGAGGTTATTGTCGGGAGAGAATCAATCGAAATTGATAATCAGTGAACGTGCAATATTAAGCTATTATGTAAATGTAGATCAGTCGTTAAATATTAGATACAAAATATTACCAATAATAATTAAACACCTGTACCCTAAAGCAGATGGATTGGTTGTCAATAACTTTTTAGTTCTCAAAGACCTTGAACGCAATTTTCAATTACCCATTAACGATTTACCCAGAAAAGTGATATATCCTGCAATAGATATCGAAACCATCAAAAAATTGAAAGTTGTACAACCCGATAAAGAGATTTGCGAGTTATTCAATAAACCTGTCGTAATAAGTGTCGGTCGATTGGCAAAGGAAAAGAATTTCCCGCTGCTCTTAAAGGCGTTCAAGATAGTTAGAAAATCTATTGATGCGAGATTACTTATCTTTGGAGATGGACCAGAAAGAGACAACCTAGAAAAATTTATAAATCAACTTGGATTAGATGAGGTTTATCTCTTGGGTTATGTTGACAATCCATGGAGCATTATGAAAAAATCAGATCTATTTGTATTACCTTCTCAGAAAGAAGCCTTCGGGAGAGTCCTTGTTGAGGCAATGGTTTGCGAATTACCAATAATTGCAACTGATGCAATCGGGGGTGGACCGAAGATCATATTACAAGATGGAGAATGTGGATCTTTAATTGAAAAGAATAACGAAGTAGCTCTTGCTGAGGAGATAACACTGCTATTAAATGATCGAATGTTACGAGAAAAATATATTAACCGTGGGAGGATTCGGTTTGAAGATTTCGAGCCTTCATCAGTTGCGCAAGATTGGATATCCTTAATTAAAGATATAGACAATAACTAATACTGTAGGAATCATAATTTCTGAGCATAATTACAAACTAATGATTGCCCAATCTCACTTGTTGGATAACATTGCTAATACGAAGTTTCTTAAATTACAAGTATCTCATACAATTATTCTTGGTTTAGCTGTTTTCTATCCGTTAGAAGAATTTCTTGAAAAGTGGATCCCCAGGGGCACTTTTTATGAATTTGTACGCTACGGGGGAGAGATTATTCTTCTGACTCTATTAATATGGATAATTATTACAAAATCAATAATTCCTGGTAAATGGAAGTCCACACCAATCGACTTATTATTAATCTTCTTCTTGATTTTTTCGCTCATATCCACATTGATAAACGATTTACCAATTAACGTTTATATTCTTGGATTAAGACCTATTGTCCGATTCATAACGGTATTCTATCTCATTGTCCAATTGGGATATATCGAGATTTTTGCGAGACGATTTGCTCAGATTTGTTTATTAGTCGCTGGGATTGTTAGTGTCATTGCTATTCTTCAATCAATAATTGGTATGCCATTTACGAATTTCTTATTGCCAAAGGATGTTGAGGTAGGTGGAGAACTTGTGCGAGAAGGTGTGCGTCAGTATCTCGCATCAAGGACTCGAGTGTTTTCAACTTTGGGCCGCTATGATACATTAGGCACTTACTTATCGGTAATAATTCTGATGATTACCAGTTTATATTGGGCAAGAATTATTAGAAAAAGGAAATATTTTCATTATTTTATACTTTGTGCAGTACCAGCACTAATTCTTTCATATTCTCGTCAATCGTGGTTAGTAACAGTCCTGGGTATTGTGATTTTAATGGTTCTCTATAGGAAATACTCATACCTTGGAGCGTTGGGCTTATTCTCTTTCTTATCTATCTTAATCACGATAATATTCTTTTCAAGTTATAGCTACTACTCAAGCGATCTGGTGGATGTTTCATTCTTGAATCGTCTTTTAGAGCCTTTTTCATTACGATACTTTGAAATTTCCCGCTATAGTTATGGGAGGTTATTTGTAATTGTTGAAGTCAGCACTCGGATTCTTCAACGAGCACCTTTGTTTGGGTTTGGTCCAGGAAATTTCGGAACACTAACTACTCGATATTTAGGTCATGATTTTTCCAGCTTGATTGACATTCGGCCTGAATCTGCCTATCTGATTAATGATGTTAATTGGGTCACTATTCTAGGCCAAGTAGGGATGATTGGAACGCTTTTATTCGGAGCTATACTAATAATTATGATCATCAGATCCAAAAAGATATTCCAATTTGTGAATGATCCCTTGATGAAGGGATACGCAGGTGCCCTAGTTGCGATCTTGGTTGCGTTTTTCATCATGGGTTTCTTTGGACCAAATTTTGAAGTTCGTCAAGTATCGTTTTTTGTTTGGTCAATAGCAGGGATTGTATTTTCCTATCGGTATTCAAAATTTTCTCCACAACCAAGTCAACTAGAGAAATAAACCACATCTTTTTTTATTGATGAATGATACTTGCTGTTGGCTTCAAAAGATAGTTGCCATTCAATGAACATCTTATTAATTGGGGCAGGTTATTTTCCATTTCTCACCGCGGGTGAAAAGAATTTTTTTTATCGATTAATACCAATCCTAAATGAACATGCCGAGGTAACAGTTGCTTCGTTGAACGATTTCCCAAAACCCTTAATTACTCAAGAAACGAAGCAGTATACAACGCAGGTTTATTGCTTAAAGAGACCGTTTCACAGGAATTACGAAAGGTTTTTTTTTGAAAAATCAAATTACATTGCCTATCACCACCGCCACAAACCAATTAGAGAAATTATAGAAAAGCTATTATCAGTAATAATTCACACTCCCAAACTTCGAAACATAATTAATAAACATAATATTCAAGTTGTCCATTTTATGGATAATTTTGGACCGTCAATGCCATATGTGAAAAGATTATTCCGAAATGTAAAAGTCACCTATTCAGCTGCAAATTACGATCCGAGAGGACGCAAAGAACAGTATGATCAATATCTCCGAATTAGTTTGGGTTCTCTTGATGCGGCTGGTGTCTATACAGAGGCTTATCGTGATGTTTTAAATGGTTTAGGAATTAATATCCCTTTACATCTTACGAAATGGGGGGTATCACCAGTTCGTGAATATATCTCGCAAGAAGAAAAGCATTCCATAAAAAAAATGCTTGGGATCGATCCTCAGGGGAAATTTCTCCTTTGGTCTGGGTACTTACAGCAAATTCAAGAATCCGATTTCTACAAAGCGGTAGATGTGGCGCGAAAAGTTGTAGAGCAAGAAGATGATCTTTTCTTCATTTTTGCATTTAAACCTGAAACTTATAATGATATATATGCGTTAGAAGAAGACAAAAACATCAAAATCCTTACAGGTTTAGAAAATTTTGGCGATGTACTGGAAGCAGCTGATTTTTTCTTTTCACCGATCGCTGATACAAATTCAACCGTTTCGCCTCCATTGACCTGGTTAGAAGCCATGTCAAAGGGGACTCCAATTATCACGACAAGAATCCATGGGGTTGAAGAATTAATTACCCATGAAAAAGATGGATTTATCGCTCATGATTATAAAGATCTCCCGGAAATAATTCAGAAAGCGATTAATCATTCTGACACAAAAGTGATATCTCGGAACTGTATCAAAAAAATTGAACAGGATTTCAATATTGAGCAGTCTGCAAAAGTATATCTTGAGATGTGGAGAAGTGTACTTGACGATGAGTGATTACCGGGCAAAAACTGCCTACCAAAATGAAACAGACGCTTCAAGCTACGATCAGAAACGCTTCACGAGTATGCGAGGTCGCATCGGGCATTATCTGGATCGAAGGGCATTAGGCAAAGCTTTATCTCAATTATCCGACCATCAGGTTCATACCTTGATTGATATTCCATGTGGTACCTCCCGAATATCTAAGGACCTAATAAAACTAGGGTATAAACTATTTGGCTCTGATATATCCTTTGAGATGATGGAGAACGGAAAAAATAAAATCAGTCACTTCCGTAGTTTTTATGGATTTGCACAATGTGATGCATCAAGAGCAGCGTTCATTGATAATTCGTTTGATTGTCTAGTATGTGTCAGATTCATTGGTCATATACCGGCAGAATACCGAGACTCGATATTTTCAGAATTTGGAAGAATAAGCAGATTCAGTATTATTGAATTATCTCTGGAATCTAATATTGCCAAGATGCGAAAAAAAATTGATCGCTTATTACGATCTGGAAGCGATTTGCCTTCCAGATGGAAGTGGGAAGTCTTTGATACAGCTGGTTTGGAACAAGAATTAGCAGATTCAGGGTTCAAGATTATTGCTAAGTGGCCAAAATTTCGTTTCTTCTCTGATTCTTGGTTCGTATTGTTAGGTAACAAAGATTAATTAGTTTGAAAATATTATCCGTCAACAAATTTCACTATATCTACGGAGGTTCCGACCGATATTTTTTCGAATTCAACGAATTGCTCGAGAACCATGGCAATCGAGTTATTCCATTTGCCATGGCGAGTCCCAAAAACTCCCCAAATCCTTATGATGAGTATTTTGTAAGTGAGGTAGATTATTGGGGAGAGAATAATTTCAAATCAAAAATT
>Ga0209013_10004549_pt1 | contig 12149 bp, 9 predicted proteins | sample Cruoilmetagenom2_FD_187291 | JGI IMG/M metagenome (GOLD analysis project Ga0209013, IMG submission 187291) | Oil polluted marine microbial communities from Coal Oil Point, Santa Barbara, California, USA - Sample 2 (SPAdes) (version 2) | ecosystem: Environmental > Aquatic > Marine > Oil seeps ...
CCACTCTGGTTATACATAATTGGTACGGGAATATCTATATGGCGCCTACAAATACGATTTAATAAAATTCAAGATGAACAGTCAGTAGAAAGTAATTATCATTTGAGTTTCTTCCTAGTATTTTTAGTAGTTCATTTTATTTGCTTAATCATTGGGATTGAGGACTATATTTTTCCTTTATATAGCATCGTCATTTTAGGTATTGTGATCCAAGGTGCAACGAGACTATATGCAGTGTGGATAAGCACAAATAAACAAAATTCAGCTTCCTTGGCTCACGTAGCAGGTGGATTTTCTATCGGATTAGTATTTGTAGTTGGTTTATCAATGTTGGTTTATTTTACAATACCATTGTTAAGAACTGGGTTCGGTTTTCTGCTAGGTAAGGTGATGACTATAGCTATCATTCCATTTGTCCCTCTATTGGAATATCTAGACAAGTTATTAAATAAGTTAGAAATAAAAATTCCGGAAGAAATGGAACGTATCCCATCAGAAGAGCAAACGGAACTTGAACCACAAGAAGTTGTATCCGAAACTTTAGGAGGAGCATTTCCATTTGAACTAATCTTCATTGTTTTAGCTATCCTGGCGATTATACTTTTCCTTCGATTTCTAATGAAAAACAAACCAGATGAGCTAATTGCAGAGCCAAGTGTAATTCATTATTTGAATAAAGAATTAGAAGATCAAAAAGAAGAGCATGAACACATTGGTCAGCAATCCCTGTATAAAGTGGATACGTCTCTATTAAGAGAGAAGTATCAACAATTTGAAGTAGAGGCTTCGTTCTATACTTATAACCGGGCTAAAAGTGAGACAGTTCGTGATTGGTTCCGACGAATGGAATGGGTCGTGCAGGACGAGTTCTTTCAAGTATACGAAGAAGTAAGATACGGGGGCCAAACGATTTCTTCAGAGAAGGCCCAACTTTTTCAAACAAATCTGGAAACAATAAAAAAAGAATTTTTTTTTGAAAAAGATGTTTAAAAAATATAGAGCGGGGCATAATAATAAAGAACACAGCAACATTCTCATTTCCCCCTTTTTAAGGATCATCCAAAAGTTATATGGATGGTCCTCTTTTTTTGGTACACTTAATGTATTAAAAAATATAAATGGGGGATTAACTATGTCAAAAAAATTTAATGTTGGTTTTATTGGTACAGGTGTAATGGGGAAAAGTTTAGTAAAGCATCTATTGAATGATCATCATGAAGTAACGATTTATACAAGAACAAAAGAGAAGGCAGCTGATTTAGTCAAAGAAGGAGCAGTATGGGTTTCTTCCCCTAGCGAGGTTGCAAAGAAAGTAGAGATATTATTCACTATGGTTGGCTATCCACACGATGTGGAGGAAGTGTATTTTGGCGATAATGGTATTTTTCAAATAGACAATGTCAATCTAATTGTGATAGATATGACAACTTCGACACCAACCTTAGCTAAGAAAATTGAAGAAAAAGCAAAAGAGAAAGGGATGCTATCGTTAGATGCCCCTGTTTCTGGAGGAGATATTGGTGCACAGCTAGGAAAGCTTTCTATTATGTGTGGTGGGGAAAAATCGACATTTGAACAAGCACTTCCTATTCTAAGTCTATTTGGAGAAACGATTTTATACCAAGGGGCAGCTGGTGCTGGTCAGCATACTAAAATGTGTAACCAAATAACTATCGCTACAGGTATGATTGGTGTTTGTGAGGCATTAGCTTATGGAAGAAAGGCTGGCTTAGACTTAGACCAAGTTTTACGCTCCATTTCAACAGGAGCAGCAGGATCATGGTCACTTAGTAATTTGGCCCCAAGAATGATAGCAGGAAATAATGAGCCTGGCTTTTATATTAAGCACTTTGTGAAAGACATGAAGATTGCTTTAGAAGAGGCGGATAAAATGGGTCTTCAATTACCAGGTTTAGCACTTGCCAAATCCTTATATGAGGAACTAATGGAAGACGGGTATTCCGAAAATGGTACACAAGCCCTAATAAATATGTACAAATAATATAGTAATTATTTACTACTACATGTTATAATAACTGTACATATTATGAAGGTAGGCGAATTACGTGAGCGACCAAAAAGGAATATTACTTGAAAGTGGAACAAATGAATTAGAAATCGTGGAATTTCAGGTTGGACAAAATAAATTTGGTATAAATGTGATTAAAGTTAAAGAAATAATTCAGCCTATTGGCATTACATTTATTCCACACGCGCACCCCCATGTGGAAGGGATTGTTCAACTTCGCGGAGAGGTATTGCCTGTAGTAAGCATGAACCGAGTCTTAGGAATTCCTGTTCAAAACAAGAGTGATCAAGAAAAATTTATAGTAGCAGAGTTCAATAAACAACGTGTCGTTTTCCATGTAGATAATGTCACGCAAATTCATCGTATCTCTTGGGATCAAATTGAAAAACCATCAGATATTTATCAAGGTAGCTCTTCCCATGTTATTGGAGTTATTAAAAGACAAGAAGAAATGATTCTATTAATAGATTTCGAGAAAATTATTGTCGATATTAATCCAGAATCAGGTATTAGTGTGGAGTCTGTGAAAAAACTTGGTAAACGTGAGCGATCAGATAAAAAAATTGTAATAGCAGAGGACTCCCCTTTACTTCGTAAACTATTACATGACACTTTGACGGAAGCAGGTTACGCAAACCTAGAATTTTTTGAGAACGGATTAGATGCTATTAACTATTTAGACCAAATAACTAAAGTGACGAATGATATTGCTGAGCATGTACAAATCGTTGTAACAGATATCGAAATGCCTCAGATGGATGGTCATACATTGACTAAAAAGATAAAAGAGCATACTATTTTATCCAAGTTGCCTGTACTTATTTTCTCCAGTTTGATTACGGATGATCTTCGTCATAAAGGAGACCAAGTCGGAGCAGAGGACCAAATTAGTAAACCAGAAATAGCTGAGCTGGTCTTGAAAATCGACAAATTTATTTTGTAGGTTAGTCTAGGTTTATATTGAATAACGCAAAAAAAACTAGCAAGGGGATTAGTTTCTTCCTGCTAGTTTTTTTGTATATAATTTCTTACCTGTCTAAATAGGATTTCATGGTACGTTTATAGTTTTCTTTCATGTAAGACTTAGTACAAACAACAGGTTGCTTTGAAGGCTTTTTTACAATAAGTTGAGGACCAATATAATCGGTAAGTAACTGTTTAGCCATTTTTAAATTCATCTTTCTAATTGGGTTTCGATATGAGTCGTCTAAATGCCCAAGGTGGGGGAGGTTCTTAAAATCTTCTTTTACCGGAATCATATGAAAATAGTAGTCGGCATACTGGATTAAGACAGAGGATTGTTGTTGACTATTTTTAGGGTTTCGTACGAAATGAAGACCAACTTTTTTTGCTTTATTTTCAGCTATTAACTTTTCAATCGTTAACTTTTTTAATTCGTATAGCGGTTTGTTGTCTATTGCTGTTTTCGCATGACGATTAACAGTATAAATTGCTGTTGCTATGTTTTTTTCATCAAATATAACGGACATATAATCCTCCTCGAAAGTTGCTCCATAATTATATCATACCAATTTTGTAGTTAATTGTGTACACAAACCAAAAGAATAGTGAAAAATAAATATATTTGAATAATTATCCTAAAGAAAGTAGTGAACAAACCGATAAAATGAAGTAAAGTTATTTATATATCAAGTACTTTTATGTAATCATTGGAGGACTATATGCATAATTCATCAAATAAAAATTTAGCTATCAGTGATTATTTAATAAAGATTATCGACGAAAATCCTTTGATTCCAACATTTTTGTTGAAAAAAGAGGAACAAAATAAATTTTCCTTAATTTATGAAAATGATGCTGCTACTTCAATTTTAAATCCGTTAGATCAAAGCACATTAGAAGTAGTGTTGAACCAATTACAACCTATGCTTGTCAATAATAGTAAGCATAAGCTTTATCCAAATATACCTTTTACTATACATAAAAAGTTATTTACATATGATATAACCATTGTCCTACTAGAAGATGGAATAGAACCGATCTATAGTGTGACAATGTATGATAGGACGAACGAGGAGAAAGAAATAAGTATTTTAAAAGAGTTTAAAGATAAATATCTGTCTCTTTTTAATAATAATTTGGACCCCGTCATATCAGTTTTTGAGAATGGAGAGATCCTCGATCTAAACGGTACTACTTCAAAAATTTTAGGGTATAATCCAAAAAACTTAGTAGGACAATCTATTGAAATGTTAATAGACGAAAATTCGAGGAGAAATTTCCAGTTAATGATGAAACAAACATTAACAGGCTATCCTACAGAAATGCAAAGTTGCTTAATACAGCATGTTAAAGGGCATTATATACCGATGTATATAAAAGCTATCCCACTGGAAAAAAATAATATTGTGACTACTTTTCACTTAGTTCTGCGCGATACAACCGCAGAATCTGATGAACAAGAACAGCTATATTATCTTGCATATCATGATCACCTTACTGGCTTGTGGAATAGACGTGCATTGAAGGAACATTTACAAGATAATGTGGTGAATGCAATGTCAGGAACTGAAATTTCAGTAGTTAGGATAGATTTAGATCGTTTTAAAATGATAAATGAATCACTTGGCTACAATTACGGTGATGAATTGCTCAAGAAAATTGCAGATCGACTTGGATTATATATTGATAAATCCAGTAATTTATATAGACAAAGTGGCGACGAATTTGTTTTTATAGCGGTTGGTAAATCTAGAGACGAAACTAGTGACTTTGCAGAGAATATATTATTAGAACTTTCTAAACCTTTATACTTAGACCATCAAGAATATTTCGTCACGGCTTCAATTGGGATTTCGATGTTCCCCTATGATGGGAAAAAAATGGATGAGTTACTTATCAAAGCAGATCAAGCATTATATATTGCTAAAGATAGAGGAAGGGCACATTACCGTTTCTATCAAGAACAAATGAACTTAGCTTTTCCTAATGATGCATTAATGGAATCACATTTAAGAAGAGCAATTGAGAAGGAAGAATTCTCTATCCATTACCAGCCGCAAGTTAATCTAGTAACTGGTGAGATAAATTCATTTGAAGCATTACTTCGTTGGAATAATAGGAAGTTTGGATATGTATCCCCTATGAATTTTATACCACTTGCAGAAGAATCAGGAATGATTATGCAAATAGGAGAATGGGTGCTAGAAGAAGTTTGTAAGCAGCTAAAGTATTGGCAAGAAAAAGGCTATCGCCCAGTTAGAATCGCAGTAAATATATCGCCAAAACAGTTTATCCAAGATAACTTCGCTAGAAAGATTAACGAAAAAATACAAAAGTATGGTATCAGTCCGAGTTCGTTAGAAGTGGAGATTACCGAGAGTGCTATGACCGATATGCAAGATACTTTTTCTACTTTAAAAGAACTGAAGAATATAGGAGTTGTTATTTCAATTGATGACTTCGGAACTGGTTATTCTTCACTAAGTTATTTAAAGAAATATCCTATTGATATTATTAAAATAGATCAATCTTTTATCAAAGATATGGAATTAGACGATAAAAATGCAGCTATTGCTAGAACTATTATCCAACTTGCGCACAACTTAGGGATGGAAGTAATTGCTGAGGGAGTGGAAAAGGATCGACAAGTAGAAATTCTCAAAGCGGCAAATTGCCAAAAAGCTCAGGGCTATTTGTTCAGTAAACCTGTCTCAATTGAACATATCAATGAATCTTATATGCAACGCACAAAGCCGTAAATTCGTTTAGAGAATTTACGGCTTTTTTTTATTATCTATGATAATATAATGAGTGAATGTTCATTCAATTTAAAAGGGGTGTTTATATTGTTAAAAGAGAAGACGATAATAGTTACTGGTGGTTCAAACGGGATGGGAAAATACATGGCGATGAAATTTGTTTCAGAAGGAGCAAATGTAGTCATAACTGGCCGAGATTTAGAAAAGTTGAAGAGCGCTAAAAAGGAAATAGAAGCATATGGTAGTAATATAGCGTACTTCCAAATGGATGTTCGTGAGCCTGAGCATGTAGAAGCAATGATTCAATTTGCAGATCAAACATTTGGCCATATTGATGGTTTAGTTAATAATGCAGCGGGTAATTTTATAGTAGAAGCTGAAAAACTTTCCCCTAATGGTTGGAAAGCAGTAATCGATATCGTACTTAATGGTTCTTTCTATTGTTCAAGTGCTATTGGAAACTATTGGATTAGCAAGGGGAGTAAAGGTTCTATTTTAAATATGCTTGCTACATATGCATGGGGGGCAGGAGCAGGAGTTGTCCATTCAGCTGCTGCAAAAGCTGGGGTAATGTCGTTAACAAGAACTTTAGCGGTTGAATGGGGAAGTAAATATGGTATCCGTGTAAATGGTATAGCCCCAGGACCTATCGAACGTACTGGTGGAGCAGGAAAACTATGGGAATCTGAAGAAGCTGCGAAACGAACACTTCAATCAGTACCACTGGGCCGACTTGGAAAACCAGAGGAGATTGCAGAACTCGCAACATTTATATTATCCGACAAGGCTTCATATATGAATGGAGAGATTGTTACGTTAGATGGCGGGCAATGGTTGAATCCTAATCCTTTCTAACATAAAAGTAAGCGATTACATGGTTTTTTTATTCCTTTAATATGCTATGATAGTTACATAGGGTGTTTTCTTATGATGAAAGCAAACAAAGGAGTAGGATGCAATGATAACTGTGAGCAGCAAAGACTTTTTACAAATTCCTATTTTGGAATTCATTATTTCTGCAGAGAAGGTTGCACATGTACAATTAGGAAATAACGCAGAACATGCTTTACTTGTACTTACTAAAACTGGATATTCTTCGATTCCAGTATTAGATGTAAAATATAGACTTCAGGGGTTAATAAGCTCTCAACAAATTACGGATGAAATTTTAGGATTAGAACATATTGAATATGAACGTTTACCAGATTTAAAAGTTGACGATATTATGAAAAAAGACATCGCGGTTATTCATGTAGATGAAAAATTTCAAAAAGGGTTGGATTTATTAGTAGATAACCCGTATATTTGTGTCGTAGATGATGAGAAGACCTTTTTGGGGATTTTAACAAGAAGAGTTATTTTAAAGCAAATGAAAAAGTATCTTTATCAAGCACAATAAAATTTTAAACAGTTAGAAGGGAAGGCCAATCCTAGTTGGCCTTCTTTTTTTAGGAAAGTATACATTTGAACATAGAGTTTATGACCATATGAGAATAAATACTAAGGATTTTTGTTCAGGTGGAGCGATGATCAATAACCGTCGCTACAATATCTCATTTGTCTCACTCATCCCGCCGAAGTGGTGCCCTTGGATTTATAGTACTGTACCGGGAGCTTCTATCCGTTTTTTCTTATAAGCGTATAAAGCTTAAAATAATCCTATCCGAAAAGAGGTAAGCAAATGGTAACAGACTTTTTAATAATTCGTACATTAGCTGAGGAACAAAATATGAGAAAAGCAGCGGAAAGACTGTTTTTGTCTCAACCGGCATTGTCTCTTAGGCTGCAAACAATTGAAAAAGAGTGGAATACTAAGCTTTTTTTGAGATCACAAAAAGGTCTAACGGTTACGCCAGAGGGGGAACTTGTCATTGAGTTTGCTAACCAGATGCTTCAACAAAGAGAAGAAGTATTTGAAGCAATTCAATCCTTATCATCGAAAGTACATGGGACATTGAAAATTGCATGTGCTTCGATCGTTGGACAAAATTGGCTGCCAAAAGTATTAAAAGACTTTGTACAAACTTATCCAGAAGCGAAAATCTCATTATTGACCGGATGGAGCTCAGAAATTGTGAAATCCATTTATGATGGCGAGGCGCAGATTGGCATAGTGCGTGGCCAATCTGACTGGAAGGGAAATAAGATTCATTTATTTAGAGATACTTTATATTTGGTGGACAAGGAGATGACGTCGATAGAGGAAGTGTTGACGACGGATAAGCCCTTTATTCAATTTAAAAGTGATTCTAACTACTACCAGGAAATTCAACAATGGTGGCAAAAACATTTTACGGTTAATCCGAAAAGGCAAATTATTGTCGATCAAATTGAAACTTGTAAGCAAATGGCGCTAAATGGAATAGGTTATGCAATTCTACCGTCGATCACTTTAACGGGTCATGAAGATGTCAACAAAATACCATTAACGAATAATGAAGAGCAATTTGAATTGACAAGAGATACATGGTTAATCGGCTATGATGCGGCTTTCAATTTACCCCAGGTTAATGCTTTTGTCGAAATTGTAAAAAAACATGCAAATAACTTTCAATAATGGAACCTAACGATACCATTAACGTACTAATACATATATAGACAAGGGGGGAAAAAGATGTATATTAAAAAGTTTGTGGTGGTTATTTCAGCATTAATATTTTATTTAATATTTACGCCATCATTAGAAGCTTTAGCTGCACCTGAACCTGAACTAAATGTAAAAGTAACAACTGGGTTTAATGGAAAAGCAAAATATGGGGAAGGATTGCCTATAACTCTAACCGTAGAAAACAAGGGAGATGCATTTTCAGGTGACATCGTCCTAGATTTAGCGGAATCCTATAGTTTAGGAAATGCCCAGTCTATTCCTTTTGAAATTGGCGCAGGGGAAACAAAAACTGTCCAAATTGCAGCAAGTGGGCTAGCGGAAGACTATATGTATTCTGGAAATAGTGTTCAGTTGATTCACTTTTTTGAAGGAGGATGGGAAAAAGGGAAATCCATTGCCTACAAAGGAAATAAGACGGTGAAACCAAATTTTTCAGACCCTGCAACGACTTTCTATTTAACATTGACGGAAAGTGCAGATCGCTTAAAGGTTCTCACTCAACTGAAACAACCAAATCAGGTGAACAACGAAATTATCCATGTAGCCCAGCAGAGTAACTTTACGTTACCTGATGAAGGGGTTGCTTGGGAAATGGCAGATTATATTATTATCGATGAGTTTGTAATTGCTGATTTAACGGAACAACAACAGCAAGCATTTATCGATTATGTATCGTCAGGCGGAATAATAGTAATTGGAGCCTCTGATAATGTAATAGGTGAGCTTGGAAATCTAGCTGACTATTTACCATTAAACTTACATACGACAACACAAAGTATTACTCCTCAGAATCTAAGTGCATTAACAGGGAGCTTGTTGACTAATGATTTAAAGTTATATGATGCGACTTTAAACAATGGGTCTACCCCACTAGTCCAACTCGATGGGATGATACTAGCTGGCAAGAAACAATTGGGAAGCGGAACAATCATCCAAACCACTTTTTCACTAGGGGATGCACCATTGGCAGATGATCCCGTTTATAATGACTTAATGTCTACTATATTGCAGTCAGTTCAAGTGAAAAATACACAAAGTATGTATGGTTATAATATGAAAGACGAGCTTGTATACAATCTAGGGGAAACGAATTCGTTATTTAGTTCCTTTAAGGTATCTACACCACTAATGATTGGAATTGTCGTATTTTATATGATCATAATAGTTCCACTGTTATACATTATTTTGAAAAGAAAAGATAAGCGCGAGTATGCTTGGGGTATTATTCCTCTCACTGCAATAATTGCATCCCTGGCTATTTTTGGCTACGGTGCCAAGGATCGAATAGCAAGGCCGCAAGTTCAGCAATCATCGTTTCTTCAAGTAAATGAAGATAAGAGCCTACAAGGATATTATGCTGAATCTATATTGAGTAACAAAGGTGGAGATTTCACTTTTGAAGCGCCAAATACTACTACGATGGTTGCAAAAAGAGGTACTAACTCATTAACAGGTCAAACTGCAAATGTGCATGAAAATGCTATTATGGAAAAACATGCAGCCAAGAGTGAACTGATCTTCCGTGATGTTGGTTATTGGTCTGTATCTTCCTTATTTGGGGAGACCCAATTGCAAGATGTAGGTAACTTTAATGTAGATTTAACAGTAGATTCTAGTAAAATACATGGTACAGTTCAAAGTAATTTTCCTTTTGGCTTAAAGGATGTTTCTATTTGGTCTGGTAGTAAGCTATATAAGTTAGGTGACATAGCTGCTGGAGAAAAAATAGAGATAAATAAGGATTTGGGTACCGTTATGTTAATGCCCATTTCTAACCCATATGCTAGTGCAAGCTATGGAACATATAATGCAAATCAAATGGATCTAATAACACAACGTAAACAAGCACTTTATTCATCAAGTCTTATGTTAAATAATTCAAATTCAACACCTGCTATAACTGGTTTTGCAGAAGATAATATTCTTCCAGTTGAGTTGAAGGATAAAAAAGTGGAGCTTTCTGCCTTGCATTTAGTTATTCAACCTTTCACAGCTACTACTATTTTCTCTGGTGAATTTACACTCCCAGCTAATACGTTCTCAGTAGTTGTAAATACCGAGCAATTCGGTAAATACATGGAACCAGTCCAAGGCAATAACTTCGAGTGGTATTTAGATGATGGAGAATATAATGTACACTGGAAAGTTCCAGACACACTTCCTTTAGATAAGGTGAATTGGACGCAGTTACAGATAGCGAATACAGATCGAAATTCTCATACTATTGAAATTTGGAACTTAGAAACAAAATCTTTTGAAGAGATTACAGAAAGTCGATTTACTTTAACTGAAAATATTAATACGTATATCGATCAATCAGGAGTAATCCAATACAAATTAATTAAAAAATCAGTACAAGGCGATCCATATACACGACTTCCAGAAGTGCGTATGAAGGGGGAAGTGAAGCAATGATAGAAATTAAAGGATTAACTAAAAAATACGGCTCATTTTTTGCACTTAATGATCTAAATTTAACGCTACAAGAAGGCACTGTATTTGGTTTCGTAGGTGCAAACGGAGCAGGGAAATCGACCACTTTTTCTATACTGGCTACATTACTGCAACCAACCTCTGGTGACGCCATTGTAAATGGCAAAAGTGTAAGGACAGATGCAAGTGAAGTACGTAAACAAATTGGTTATATGCCTGACTTTTTTGGAGTGTATGATCAGTTGAAAGCAAATGAATATTTAGATTTTTATGGGGCTAGTTATGGGATTTCTGAAGCGGAAAGAAAAGTATTAATTCCACAGTTGCTCGAACTAGTGAACTTGACTCATAAGCGTTATGAATATGTGGACTTACTTTCACGAGGGATGAAACAACGCTTATGCCTTGCACGAGCATTGATACATGATCCAAAGGTTCTTATATTGGATGAACCAGCTTCTGGACTTGATCCAAGAGCGCGGGTAGAGATGAGAGATATTTTAAAACAGCTAAAAGGAATGGGGAAAACGATTCTTATATCCTCCCATATATTACCGGAGTTAGCGGAAATGTGTGATGAAATAGGTGTAATAGATGGGGGAAGACTGATCGCGCATGGCTCCGTTGCAGATATCCAAGCTCAGCTTGCAGGAGAAAGACATATTACGGTGAAAGTAAAAGGATTATTAGAAAATGTTGCTACTTTTTTTGAAGAGGATCCTTTTGTCTCTTCTGTGGAATTACACACGGATAAAAATTCAGTGACCTTCAATTATCGAGGGACTGATGACGATCAAATCGATTTACTTAAAAAGGCAATGGACCATTCGATTAGAATTATTTCCTTCGCCGAGACAGAAACGGATCTTGAGGATGTCTTTATGGAAATAACGAAAGGAGCGAAATAAATGAAGCAGGTGTTTTCTAACCCGGTATTGGTAAAGGAAATAAAGTTGCGCTTTCGTTCCCCAAAAAGTTTTGTAGGAATTCTATTTTATTTAATTGCTATGTGTATTTTTGTCTTTGGATTTATTTTACTAACAACTCAATTTACAGGAACTGGATATTTCCGTCCGGAAGAAAGCTTTTTTATGTTTGCAATGCTTACTTATATACAATTAGGTTTAATACTTTTCATCACTCCAGGCTTAACGGCAGGTGCTATTAGCTCAGAGCGGGAGAAACAAACATTGAATATATTATTAACGACCGCACAAACTTCTTTCCAAATTATTTCGGGCAAATTAACGTCATCTATTGCCTTTTTATTACTATTATTAATAGCGGGATTACCTATTTATAGTATGGTTTTCTTATTCGGTGGGGTATCACCAGGTCAATTAGGAGTTATATTCTT